>Ga0197143_1000172_pt1 | contig 74942 bp, 53 predicted proteins | sample GBS70_MetaG_FD_148603 | JGI IMG/M metagenome (GOLD analysis project Ga0197143, IMG submission 148603) | Sediment microbial communities from Great Boiling Springs, Gerlach, Nevada, United States - GBS 70_MetaG | ecosystem: Environmental > Aquatic > Thermal springs > Hot (42-90C) > Sediment...
ATGCGACTCGCGAATTACATCAATGGACGCTGGATCTCTTCGACGGCAAGCGAGGCGTTGCCGGTCATCAATCCGGCGACGGCGGAAGTGCTCGCCGAGGTTCCTCTCTCCGGGGAGGCCGATGTCGCGCGAGCCGTCCAGGCGGCGGCCGCGGCTTTCCCCGAATGGCGGCGTACGCCTGTTGAAGAACGCATCCAGTACCTCTTCAAGTGGAAGACTCTCATCGAGGCGCATGCCGATGAGCTGGCGCGTCTGATCACGAAGGAGAACGGCAAGACGCTCGCCGAATCGCGGGGAGAGCTGCGTCGCGCGATTGAGAACATCGAGGTCGCCTGCGGCGCGCCTGCGCTCATGCAGGGATACAATCTCGAAGACGTCGCGCAGGGCATTGATGAGCACATGATTCGTCAGCCCTTGGGCGTCGTCGCGGCCATCACGCCGTTCAACTTCCCGGTCATGGTACCGCTCTGGTTCCTCCCCTATGCCATCGCGTGCGGGAACACGTTCATCCTGAAGCCTTCGGAGAAGGTCCCTCTCTCGATCATGCGCGCCCTGGAGCTGCTCGAACAGACAGGGCTTCCGCCGGGCGTGGTGAATCTCGTGCACGGGACAAAGGCTGCGGTGGATGCGCTGTTGGAGCATCCGGAGGTGCGCGCCATCAGCTTCGTGGGTTCGACACCCGTCGCCAAATACATTTACGCGCGCGCCGCGGCGCACGGCAAGCGCGTGCAGTGCCAAGGCGGAGCGAAGAACCATGTCCTTGTGATGCCTGATGCCGATCTGGAAGCGGCAACGCGGATCATCAGCGAGAGCGCGTTCGGCTGCGCCGGACAACGCTGTCTCGCCGTCTCGGTCGCGGTGACCGTGGGCGAGGCCCATCGGGCGTTTCGCGAGGCCATGACTGACGCGGCGCGCTCCATCCGAGTCGGATACGGACTGGACGAGGGCGTGCAGATGGGTCCGGTCATCACGCGTGAAAGTAAGGCGCGGATCGAAGCGCTGATCGCGAAAGGCGTGAGCGACGGGGCGACGCTTCTGCTCGATGGACGCGGCGTGAAGATCCCTCGTTACGAGCAGGGGAATTTCATCGCGCCGACGCTTCTGGAGAACGTCTCCCCAGGCAGTGAGGTCTGGCAGACGGAGATTTTCGGACCCGTGCTGAGCCTCATCCGCACCGAGACGATGGACGAGGCCATCGCGATTATCTCCCGCCACACCTATGGCAACATGGCCTCGATCTTCACCCGCAGCGGTGCGGCCGCGCGGCGGTTTCGATATGAAGTGCCAGCCGGCAATATTGGCATTAATGTCGGTGTAGCGGCCCCCATGGCCTTCTTCCCCTTCAGCGGATGGAAGGAGAGCTTCTTCGGAGTCGTCCATGGTCAGGGCCGTGATGCCATTGAGTTCTACACGGAGAAGAAGGTCATTGTCGAACGGTGGCCCACATGAGAGGGGCGTTCGTTCTGAACCGGAGCGGTACCCTCTTAAATTCGGAGGTGCCGCGTAACTGCGTCCTTCCCGGCGTTCACGCTGGGAGAATAGAATAGAGTCAGAGTCTGTGAGAGGAGGGAGGCATATGCGACGCAAAAACCTATTCCTCGCCTGTCTGTGGGTGCTCTGCGCGGGAATGTTCCTGCGCGGGGCGGCGCAAATTCACACGGCCAGCCTCACCGGGCTGGTCACCGATCCGACGGGTGCGGTGATCGCGAATGCGACCGTCGTCGCCAAGAACAAGGCGACGGGCGTGGAGTATTCGACGGTTACCGATCAGTCGGGATATTACACCTTCGCGAGCTTGCCCATTGGGACCTACACGGTCACAGCAGAAGCACAGGGGTTCAAAAAGCTCGTCCGCGAGAATATCGTGCTCGAAGTCGGACAGCGAGCGCGCTTGGACGTCACGCTCGAAGTCGGGGAGATCGCGGAGACGGTCGTCGTGGAAGCTCAAGTCCCTTTGCTCTCCACCCAAGAGGCCTCACCCGGAGCTGTCGTTCAGAACCGCTTGGTGACAGATCTCCCGCTCAGCATGCGCAATTGGGATGACCTGATGGGCTTGATCGCCGGCGTGCACGGAGATCGCTACACGGAAGAGGGCGGTGCGACGGCTGCCGGACGAACGGGCGGCGTCAACGTCCACGGTGTGCGCTCGCTGCAGAACAATTTCGTCCTCGACGGCGTAGACAACAACTCTATCTCCACGAACGTGCAGGAATTGACGACGCAAGTCGTGCGTCCCTCGGTGGATTCCATCCAGGAGTTCAAAATCATCACGAATCCCTACTCGGCGGAATACGGACGCAGTCCCGGCGCCGCCATCAGCGTGACGACCAAAAGCGGAACGAACGAGCTGCACGGGACGGCGTATTGGTTCGGGCGCAATGACATCTTTGATGCGACGAGCTTCTTCCTCAATCGCGCGGGAGCGAAGAAAGCGAAGAATCGGCAGAATCAGTTCGGCTTCAACGTGGGCGGTCCGATCATTCGGAACCATGCCTTCTTCTTCTTCGACTACGAGGGCACGCGCATTCGCCGCGGGGTGACCCGCTTGGGGAACGTCCCGCTGCCGAACGAGCGCATTGGCGATTTCTCCGCGCCGGGATACGCGAAGATCTTCGACCGCGTAGGCGACTGTCGAGCGAAAGTCCCCGATGCCTTCAATCCCGATGGGTCGTTCAAGGACAACAAGATCCCGCCCGAGTGCATTGATCCGGTGGCCAAGCGTATCCTTGACCTTGTTCCGTTGCCGAACCAGCGAGGCTCGGGGCCGCTCGGAAACGTCTTCAACTACTTGGCCGTTCGCACGCTCATTGATGACACGGACAAATTCACCGTGCGCGGCGACTGGCAGATCACTGCGAACAATAATGTCTTCGTGCGCTACACCTTCTCGGACCGCTTCCGTTACGTCCCTGGGATGTTCGGCGGGATCATTGATGGGACCTCCACGTCGGCCTTCGGGCGGCTCTTCATGAAAGGACACGCGGCGGCGATCGGGTGGAATCGCACGCTGGGGCCGCGCGTGTTGAATGAGTTTCGGCTCGGGTGGGGACGCAACCTCTCGAATGGCGTACAAGACCCCTTCAGGAAGAACACGCTGGCGGAATTCGGGATCCTCGGCGTTCGAGATGATCCGCTCTACAGCGGGGGATTGCCAGCCATCCGTATTGTCGCGCGCGGTGGGACGCAAACCATCCCCGGCGGGGTGGGCGGCGGGCTCGATCACCTGGGCTCTCCGGTCTTCCTGCCCAAGTTCCAATTCACGAACCAGTTCCAGTGGTGGGATATGGTGAGCGTCACGGCCGGCGCGCACCAGCTCCGATTCGGCGTGGACGTGCGTCTACCCATGCGCAATATCTATCTCGATCTGCCGGCCATGCGAGGCGATTGGAGATTCGACGGGCTCCGCACGGGCATTGGCCTGGCCGATTTCCTGCTCGGATACCCTTCGGCGGCTCAGTTGACCAATCCTCATGTTGTAGATTTGCGCCTTTGGATGGCTTCCTTCTTCTGGCAGGACGACTGGAAGGTCACACCGAAGCTCACGATGAATCTCGGTTTCCGATACGATTTCGCGACGTGGCCTTACGAGGGCAGAGACCGCTTGACGAATCTCAATCCGAGGACGGGGCGACGGTTCACGGCGGCGCCCTTCCCGGGATTCGATCGTTCAACTGTAGGCAAGAGCCTTGTCCAATCGGATAAGAACAACATCGCACCGCGCCTCGGTCTGGCTTATCGAGTGACGCCCAACACCGTCATCCGCGCCGGATACGGCCGATTCTTCATGCTCTTTGAGCGCGCGGGGAGCGAGGATCAACTCGGGCTCAACCTCCCCTGGGTCGTCAATAACGTGGTGGTGGCGCCTGATCCCACCACGACGGCCAACAACATGCGCGTGCGCACGGGGTTCAACCTCTCTCTCGATCCGAGCGCCGTAGATCCGCGAAATGTTCGATTGCGTGCTGTGAATCCCGAGGCCGTGATCCCCACTGTGGATCAGTGGAACTTCGGCTTCCAGCGGCTGCTGCCCGGTAATCTCGTTGCGACGATCGACTATGTGGGAACGAAGGGAACGCATCTCTCCGTCCTGCGGAACCTCAACCAGCAGTTCTTCAACCCCGATGGGACGCCAACGGGGATCGTGCCGTATCCCGATCTCGGTCCGATCGAGTATCGAGACAACATGGGGAACTCGAACTATCACGGGATGGAGGTGACCGTGGAGAAGCGTTTCAGCCACGGGTTGAGCTTTCGAGGGGCCTGGACGTGGTCGAAGTCTATTGACTATGCGATGGAGCATCTCTTCACGGGCGGATCGGGGAGCTTCCTGCAGAACGCGCATAACATCCGCGAGCGGCGCGGTCCGAGCGACTTCGACTACCGGCATCGTTTCGTTCTCGCCTACAACTACGAGCTGCCGCTTGGGCGGGGACGCGCATATTTGAATGAAGGGGCGCTCGCCCACATCCTCGGTGGGTGGCGCATCAGCGGCATCACCGTCATGCGCACGGGGCGTCCTTTCACCATTCGCGCGGGGGCGAACGACACACCCATCGGTGGACCGCGAGGCGGCGGCATGGTCAATGCGTTAGCCGATTGCCTGCGCGATCCCACGCTGCCTGAGGATCAGCGTACGGTGGACCGTTGGTTCGATACAACGGCCTTTCGCGTCCCTTCACCTCCGCGACTGGGGACATGCGGACGCAATACGGTCTACGGGCCGGGTCTGGTGAATTTCGACTTCGCTCTGGCGCGCACGTTCGAGTACTTCGGCGAGGGGCGCCGTCTGGAATTCCGGTGGGAGATGTTCAACGCCTTCAACACGCCGCAATTCGGACTGCCGGAGCGGAACGCTTCGAGCGGCGCCTTCGGCCGGATCGGCAGTCTCGCCGGTGATCCGCGCGTCATGCAGTTCGCGCTGAAGTTCTACTTCTGAAGTCGCACGGGCGCAGGGCGGAGCGATCCGCTCTGCGCCCTCAGGACCGTGCTTATGCGTCGAAGGGTGAACCTTCTCCTCGTCGCGAGCAGTCTTGTCGCTCTCGCCGTTTCTTCTCCTCAGTCCCGTGAGCTCGTCTTGGAGGGGACCATCACGCGCGCCGATTACGGGACGTATCTCCTGCGGGAATTCTTCGTCCCGGAGCCATTGGATCGCCTGGAGATCGAATACACCTATACGCATCGTGGCGAGGGCACAGCCATAGATCTTGGCCTCTTCGACCCGGTGCGCTTTCGGGGATGGAGCGGAAGCGATAAGACGCGCATCTTCCTCGCGCGCGATGAGGCGACGCCGTCGTATCTGCCCGGAGACCTTCCAGCGGGGACGTGGCGCATCCTGCTTGGTATCCCGCACATCCGCTCCGATCAGATCTCGCGCTATGTGATTCGCATTCGCTTGATCCCTGCTCGCGCGCGCGAAGCGCTCGCTCCTGAGCCGAGCGTCGGTGAGGGGATGGTCCTGAAGAAGGCGCCGGGGTGGTACCGCGGCGATCTGCACGCGCACAGCGGGCACAGCGACGGACGATGTCGAAGCGGTCAGGGGGAGCTTGTCCCCTGTCCCGTCTTTCGCGTCGCTCAAGCGGCCGCCGCGCGAGGCCTCGACTTCCTGGCCATCACCGATCACAACACGACGAGCCATCATCCCGAGATGCGACGCCTACAGGAGTATTTCGCTCCGCTGCTTCTGCTGCCCGGGCGCGAGCTGACGACCTATCGCGGACATGCGAACATCTACGGCACGAGCGCCTTCATTGACTTCCGTTTGGGATGGCAAGGGCGGACCATTGCCGACCTCCTTGAGGACGTGCATCGTGCCGGCGGCGTGATCTCGATCAATCACCCGACGCTTCCGACGGGGGAGCAGTGCATGGGCTGCGGATGGGAGGATATTCAAGCGACTGATTTCCGCAAGGTGCATATGATCGAGGTCATCAACGGCAATCGTGTGGAAGGGCCCCTCAGCGGCATTCCCTTTTGGGAAGCGCGCCTCAACGAGGGATATCGCCTCACGGGGATCGGCGGCAGCGACGATCATCGGGCGGGCAGCGGCGAGCATCCTGATCACGTCATGGGCATCCCGACGACTGTCGTCTATGCAACGGAGTTGTCCGAGCCCGCTCTCCTGGCCGGGCTCAAAGCTGGTCATGTCTTCATCAAAACGCGCGGTCCGGAGGGGCCGGATCTCTTCCTCTGGGCCGAGGATGAGCGCGGACGCCGGTATATGATGGGAGATGAGGTCGCACTCGCCCGCGCTGGTGAACTCGTCACACTCCGAGTTGAGGTGAAGCACGGTGTTGGGCAGCGCGTCGAAGTGATCGCCAACGGGCGCGTGGCCACTCACTTCCGCGTGGACGCTCCGGACTTCGTGCGCACGCTCTCCTGGCGCGCCGAGCCGCGCACATGGGTGCGGCTGAACCTTCGCGACGAACAAGGGATCACCGCGCTCACCAATCCGATCTATTTCTCGCTTCAGAAATGAAGAGCAAGCGCCACTTTCGCTGGAGCGCGCGACGGCTTCCCGCGATCGCTTTCGCAAGGAGGACAAGGATGTGGAGGATAGGGCTCTGTATCGGCATCGCATGTGTGAGTGCGACGTTCCCTCTGCTTCCCCTTTCCCCCTCACTTTTCGCTCAATCCATGGATCGGGAGGCGATCTTCAAAAGGTTGGAGGCAGCGACGGCCCTTCCCCTCTCGCCCTGGCGCTTCAAAGATGGAGATGTGCTGAAGGGTGAGGCGGTAGATCTCGACGATTCGGCGTGGGCATTGTTCCCAGTCGGCGGAGAGTGGAACACGGGACCGGCATGGTTCCGCTATCGGGTGACCGTGCCTCAGACGATCGGGGGATACGACATTCGCGGCGCGCGACTCCGCGTGCGCCTTCGCATTGTGGGAGAGAATCCGGTCCACCTCACGGTCTTCTTCAATGGGGAGAAACGGGCGGAGGGGAATGATCTGGATCCCGTTGTCCTGACCGAGAATGCGCGACCGGGCGACACGTTCGTGATCGCCGTGAAAGCTGATGTACCTGGTGGGCGCACATGGGTGCGTGCCGGACAACTGGAAGTCGAAGCGCCACCCTCTCGTCCTGATCCGCGCACATTCCTGCAGGAGTGTCAGGTGGCCGATGGGCTCCTGAAGGTGATGCGACCGGAGGATCGTTCCCGATTGGAGTCGCACCTAGACGCCGCGCTTCGGAGACTCGATCTCGATGCCTTGGAGCGAGGAGATCAGCTCGCCTTCGATCATTCTCTGCGCCAAGCGCGCGAGGCGCTAGCTCCGATCGCTCCTCTGCTCCGAGAATTTGCGATCCGCGCTGTCGGGAACTCCCATATTGATCTCGCTTGGCTGTGGCCTTGGACGGAGACGGTTGAGATCGTACGCGATACATTTGCCACTGTGCTCGAGCTCATGAACGAATTCCCGGAGTTCACTTTCGCGCATGGCTCTGCTCAGACGTATGCGTGGATGGAGGAGAAGTATCCGAAGCTCTTCGAGCATATCCGGCGCCGCGTGCGCGAGGGACGATGGGAGATCGTGGGCGGCGTCTGGGTCGAATCGGACATGAACCTGCCGCACGGAGAATCCCTCGTCCGACAGTTCCTGCATGGGATGCGATATTTCCGGGAGAAATTCGGCGTCTCGGTTCGCGTCGGATGGAATCCGGACGCCTTCGGTTACAACTGGCAGTTGCCGCAGATCTTGAAGAAATCGGGGCTGGATTTCTTCGTCACGCAGAAGCTCTTTTGGAACGAGGTGACGCGCTTCCCCTATCGGCTCTTCTGGTGGGAGGCTCCCGATGGGAGTCGCGTCCTCACTTACTTCCCGAATCACTATGGGAATCCCATCGAGCCTGTACCGATGGCGAAAGACTTGGCCGACTACGTGGCGGCGACGGGACATCGCGAATACATGCACCTGTATGGCGTGGGGGATCACGGAGGCGGGCCGACGCGGAGCATGTTGGAGACGGCCACTCGATGGCGATCTGCCGAGGTTCTCTATCCACGACTCTTCTTCGGCACTGTGCACGAGTTCTTCGAACGCGCGATGGCCGAGCTGCCACGCTTGAATCCACCCGTGTGGCGCGACGAACTCTATCTGGAGACGCATCGGGGCACGTACACGAGTCAGGCGGAGACGAAGCGGAATAATCGCCAGAGCGAAATCCTGCTTCTCAACGCGGAGAAGTTCGCTTCGCTCGCGCGGCTGTTTGGGCATCCGTATCCGCAGGACGAGCTCGACGCGGCCTGGAAGAAGGTGCTCTTCAACCAATTCCACGATATCCTCCCGGGAAGCAGCATCGCTGCCGTCTACCGGGATGCCGCCCGCGATTACGCTGAGGTCCGGCGGATCGGGCGCGAGGTCTTGAGCGAGGCGATGCGGGAGCTCGCCGATCGCATCCACACGAAAGGCCCCGGGCTTCCTCTCATCGTCTTCAATCCCCTCTCCTGGGCGCGCACGGATGTCGTCGAAGCGACCCTTGTGTTTCCGGATCCCGTCTCGGATGTGGAGGTCCGCGATCCTCGGGGTCGGCGCCTCATCGCCGAGGTGATCGCGCGCGATCCGGAGGCGAATCGCGTGACCGTTCGCTTTATCGCCGAAGATGTACCTCCCCTTGGATATGCGGTCTTCCGCGTCATCCCCGTCGCCCGGCGATCGCCCGTGCGATCATCCCTCTCGGTCACCGGTCTGACTATGGAGAATGAATTTCTGCGAGTCACGGTGGATGCTCGCTCGGGGTGCCTAACGAGTCTGTACGATAAGATCGCTCGTCGAGAGGTCCTTGACGAGTCTCGTTGCGGGAATCTCCTCCAGGCGTTCTATGACAAGCCTGCGGTCTACGATGCGTGGAACATTGATGCGACTTTCGAGGAGAAGAAATGGGAGCTGCGCCAGGCGGAGGAAGTGAAGGTAGTGGAGACCGGTCCGACTCGTGCGGTGATCCGAGTGGTGAAGAAGTTTCAAAACTCGACATTCATCCAGGACCTCGTTCTGTATCCGAAGATCCCGCGGCTCGAATGCCAGATGGAGGTCGATTGGCGCGAGCGGCATATCTTGTTGAAGGTTGCCTTTCCTGTCTTCGTGCGCAGTCCGAAGGCAACGTTTGAGATTCCTTTCGGCGCGATCCAACGTCCGACGACGCGTCGCACGCCTGAGGAGCAGGCGAAGTTCGAGGTCCCAGCGCTCTTTTGGGCGGATCTTTCCGATGGCGCGTATGGTGTCAGCGTGCTGAACGACAGCAAGTACGGATACGACGTACGCGACAACGTCATTCGCCTGACGCTTTTGCGCTCACCCGCCTATCCGGATCCGCGCGCGGATGAAGGCCGCCATCGTTTCACTTACGCGATCTATCCCCACGCGGGAGATTGGATTCAGGCGGGAACGGTTCGGCGGGGATATGAGCTGAATTACCCGCTCATCCCGTATCCGACAACCGGGCACAGTGGCTCGCTCCCGCCCGTCCACTCGTTCCTTCGGCTGGAGCCGGATACGGTGGTCCTCACGGCTCTGAAGAAAGCCGAGGATTCCGAAGCGTGGATCCTTCGGTTTTACGAGTTCGCTGGAAAGCCGGCGGAGGTGCGGATCGCGCTCCCGAAGCCTCCGCGAATCGCTCAAGAGGTCACTCTCACGGAGCAGGGAATGGGTCCTCTCACTGTGAGTGGGCAGGAGGTGATCGTCCCGACCAAGCCGTACGAGATCAAGACGGTATGGATCGAGTTTTGAGGGAAGATGACGAGGGGGCAGAAGGCCAAACGCGCGTTGCGGATTCGACGGATCGGCCTGTGGGTTTTCGGAATCAGTGGGCTCTGCGGGTCTCTCCTCTCCGTCCCAGCGTCCTCTCCCCGCACGCGCGCAGAGACGCTTCTGGAACGTTCCTTCCGCGTGGAGGTGGAATCGGAGGTCTGGGCTGAGCTGCACGCGAGAGTGCCGGGAGCACAATGGGGGGAGCGAGGTCGCGAAGCCGCTACGCTCACCCTTTTCCTGAATGGACGGTATCACCAGGACGTCATTCTTTTTGCGGGAGAATCCTCGTTCCGCTATTCCGTGCACTTGGGACGGGTACGTCCGGGGACGCATACGGTCCGAGTCGTCTGGAATCGTCAGCATTCTGCTCCGCAGGTTTCGTCGCCGATCATCGAGGACTGTGCGCTTCATCCGGTGGGCCGAGCCGATCCGGAGTTCCTCCCGCTTGCGCATTCGCCGATTCTCTATGCGCGCCCTAATAGCATCGGGAAGTTCACAGACATCCCCCTCCTCATGTGGTATGAGGTGGCGCGCCGCCGCGAGACGCTCACGATTCGATATAGCGTCATCTTCAGCAACGAAGATGGGGGGACGGAAACGAGTGCCCTCATGGCGCGATGGGGACGAGCGACTGACATCGAATGGGTCTACGAGGTGACGCTGACTGTAGCGGGCCGGATCCTCGATGCCCGATACCAGGGCCCTCGTCACCGCACACGCCGCTTCCGCGGACGACGGGAAGACGATCATCCGTTGCTTCTCGTCGTCTCCGACAACAACAATTTCTCGGATCGCGGGCGTTCGTCCCTGCGTTTCGCCCTTCGCCCACTCCCTTTCGATTCGAGTGGGGTCGCGCGCGAGGAGCTGATGGACCGATATCCGTGGACATATCGCATCATGGCGGAGGAATTGCGCCGAGAGGGCAAGCTGGGTCCCACGCTTCGCGCCGGCACGCAGATTCCCGATCCTCGCCGTTACATGTACATCGAGATCGCTGCGGATCAGCGCGACGCGGGCTTGAGCCTCGCTGTGAAGCTCTCTGGAGATCAGAGGTGGTACGCCTCGGATCTCGGCTTCGTCTACTTCAAACTCGAGCGGAGCGGGTTCCTGCGCACGGCGATCCCCCTTCCAGAAGGAGCGACCGCATCGGAGGTGGAGCGCCTCCTGCTTCGATGCGACGCTCTGAGGGATCCTCGAACACCGCGCGCCAGTGAGCTTCTCGCTCGAGCGGAATGTTTCGTCCGGGACATTCGCAAGGTCTTCTTCCTGGACTCGGAATTCCGTCCAGGTCCTCTTCTTCCGATTCGGATCGGACCCATTCGCCTTCGGATCGGAGATATGGTGGAGGCCTGGCCATGAAGGCAACGATGCAAGCTGTCGTCTTTCACGGTAACGGGGAGTGGGGAATCGAGACCCTCCCAGTTCCGGAGCTTCGAAACGAAGATGACGTGTTGCTGAAGGTAGAACGGGCGAGCATCTGCGGGACGGACTTGCACATTCTCTCTGTGCCCCCGGGGCATCCGGCCACGCCGGGGACGGTCCTCGGCCACGAGTACGTCGCTACGGTGGTCGAGACGGGTTCCGGCGTGCATCATGTGCATCCGGGGGATCGTGTGGTGATCGATCCAAACCTCACGTGCGGAGTCTGCGCGTATTGCCGACTCGGATTCTCTAACATGTGCGAGAACATGACCACGCTGGGCATTTTCCGACACGGGGGATTAGCGGAATGGAACGTCGCTCCGGCCAAGGCAGTGCATCGAATCAGCTCAAAGGTCCCTTTGGATCGCGCGACGCTCGCCGAACCCTTTTCCTGCGTACTTCACTCCTTTGAGAAATCGGCTTTCATTCCGGGTGAGAGCGTCGTCATTCTTGGGGGCGGCCCCATTGGACTCATGTTTCTGATGCTGTATAAGGCCGCTGGAGCGTATCCGATCGTGTTGGTCGAGCCCGCGGGCTTTCGCCGCCGCATGGCCGAAGAGATGGGGGCCGATGCGGCGCTCGATCCAAATGCCCATGATGTGGTCCGAGAGGTCACAGCCCGCACGCGTCTTGGGGCGGACATCGTTGTCGATGCAGTAGGTACGCTCCTGCCGGAAGCCATTCCGTTGGTTCGGCGGGGCGGACGCGTGATCCTCTTCGGTATGAATCTGCGTGCGGAACGGGAGGTGAATCAGTATTGGCTCACTCGGTATGAAATTTCTCTTCTCGGATCGTACATCCAGCGCACAGCCTTTCCAAAAGTCGTACGCATGCTGGAGGCGGGCTTGCTTCCCCTGGAACAGCTGGTGACGCACCGCGTGGACTTGAGCGCGATCGGAGAAGGCTTTCGGCTTCTGCGCGCAGGGGAGGCACTGAAGGTCGCGGTGAGCCCATAAATCCTCCTGCAGAAAGGAAAAGCCGCGCTCCTGCTTGACGAGGGGTGCTGCATGCGCGAATAATTGAAGCGGCATGTCGTTCACGAGCGCTGAGTTCCGAGATCTGCTTCGGCTTCTCGAGCAGCATCCGGAGTGGCGAGAGGAGCTACGACGGGTGCTGCTGACGGATGAACTTTTGTCCTTGCCTCAAATCGTCCGAGATCTCACGAGAGCGATTGAGGCCCTAGTTGAAGCACAGCGGCGGACGGAGGAGCGCGTGGGACGGTTGGGGGATCGCGTGGAGCGGTTGGAGGAGATTGTGACGGCATTAGCTGAGGCGCAGCGGCGGACGGAGGAGCGCGTGGGACGGTTGGAGGATCGCGTGGAGCGGTTGGAGGACCGCATGGAGCGAGTGGAGGAGATTGTGAGGGCATTAGCCGAGGCGCAGCGGCATGCGGAGGAGCGGCTGGCACGCTTGGAGGAGACGGTGGCAGCTTTGGCCGAGGCGCAGCGGCACGTGGAGAAGCGCGTGGCGCGGCTTGAAGAGATCGTGGCGACGTTAAGTGCAGAAGTTGCGGCTTTGGCACAGGCTCAACAACGCGCGGAACAACAGATCGCTGTCTTGGCCGCAAGTGTGGACGCTTTGACCAGACGGATGGACGCTATCAGTCAGGATGTCGCCCGCTTGAAGGGGTTCCAGCTCCAATACCAATATGAACGGCACGCTCCCGCGTACTTCCGTGCTCTCGCTCGGAAGATTCATGTCCTTTCTGCCGAGGAGTTGAGCGCTTTTGTAGAGGGTGCTGTCGAAGATGGGAAGCTGACGGATTCTGATGCTGACGAAATCATCCGCGCGGACATCGTCGCGCGTGGACGGCACCCAGAAGAAGGGAGCGAAATTTATCTCGTCATTGAGGTCTCCTGGGGCATTGGTCTGTCCGATGTCGAACGAGCCGCGCGGCGCGCGCTCTTGCTCTCCCATGCGGGCGTGCGGGCGATTCCGGTCGTCGCCGGAGAGGGCATCACCGAAGAAGCCGCGCACCTTGCGCGGCAGTTGAGCGTGTGGCGAGTGATTGATGGACGAGCGATCCCTCCCATGGAATTTCCTCCCACCGCTGAAGCGTGAGGAAGGGCTTCCTTAATGTGCCGTTCGGTTGCTCCCTCTTGGGAGCAGGATACTCGAACGGAGGACAGGTGTGTTCATGAGATCCCCGTTGCCCGGAGATTGCCATGTCTTCATCGGAAGTATTGCTTCGACTCGAAGGCATTACGAAGACGTTCGGTGGAATTGTGGCCTTGCGAGATGTGGATTTCGAGGTGCGGGCGGGCGAAGTCCATGCACTCATCGGGGAGAATGGGGCGGGAAAATCTACGCTGGTGAAGATCGCCATGGGCGTCCATTCGGCCGACCGCGGGCGCCTGCGGTGGAAGGGGCGCCTGGTGAGCCTCCATACACCACGCGATGCCCATCGCCTCGGCATTCGCATGGTCCCTCAAGAGCCGACGCTTGTGCCGCAATTGAGCGTTGGAGAGAACATCTTCCTAGGGTGTCTGCCGAGCCGGCGAGCGCTCTTCTCCTGGATTCGCTGGGATGAGCTGCATCGGCGCGCACGCGCTCTTTTGCGCGAGCTCGGCCATGATCTGGATCCCACGCGTCCGGTGAGCGAGCTGGGCGTCGCCGAGCAGCAATTGGTGGAGATCGCCCGAGCCCTCGCCTTCGACGCGGAGCTGCTCATCTTGGACGAACCGACCTCTGCGCTCTCTGAGTCCGAGACGGAGCGGCTCTTTCAGACGATCGCGCGATTGAAGGCGCGGGGCCTTGGCGTGATCTACATCACGCATCGAATGCGAGAGCTCTATCAGGTGGCCGACCGGGTGACGGTCTTACGCGATGGTCGGCGCGTTCTGACGACGCCGATGGCTGAGATCGGCCCTGAGGAGCTTGTGCGCGCAATGGTCGGCCGAGAGTTGAAGGAATACTTTCCCCAGCGCGAGCCTCAGGCAAGAGGCGAACCGCTCTTGCGCGTCGAGCGATTGACCGCACCCGGACAATTCACCGACGTCACCTTCAGCATTCACAGTGGGGAAATCGTTGGCGTGGCAGGACTGGTCGGATCGGGTCGAACGGAATTGGTTGAAGCCATCTTCGGCGCGCGCGCGTACACCTCGGGGACGATTCTCATCTCCGGTCGCCCGGTGACCATTCGAACGCCTGCCGACGCTGTGCGGCAAGGTCTCGCACTGGTGACCGATGATCGGAGAGCGAAGGGGCTTATCCTCACGGCTTCGGTGCGCACCAATGTCCTTCTCTCCGTTCAAACGCGGATCGCACGCTGTGGGTTTTTTGTGAATACGCGCGCAGAGCGGCAGATCACTGAGCGCCTCATTCATGAGCTGCGCGTGAAGACGCCGAGCATCGAGCATCCCGTTATGCTCTTGAGCGGGGGAAATCAGCAAAAGATCGTCCTCGCTCGTTGGCTCGCCGTGAATCCACGCATTTTCCTCATGGATGAGCCGACGCAGGGCATTGACGTCGCGGCGAAGGCGGAGATCTATGAGCTCATTCGCCACTTAGCGGACCACGGTGCAGCGATTCTTCTGGTCTCCTCGGAGTGGGAAGAGCTTCGGCATCTGGCAGATCGAATTCTCGTCATGCATCGGGGGCGTATCGTCGGGGAGCTGCGACGAGAAGAAGCCACCGATGATCGCATCCTCCATCTCGCCACCGGAGGTGGCGAATGAATCGCGAGCTTCCATCCACGCTAGCGGACGTGGGTCGAATCTTCCGCCCCGAAGTGCTGCAGTCGTTGTTGCGGCGCTTCGGACCTCTCCTCGCATTGCTGCTGATGAGTGGGGCGTTGGCCGTCCTCTCCCCGCATTTCCTCACCTTCGAGAATATCCTCAATGTCTTTCGGCAATCGGCCATCAACGCGCTTCTCGCCCTCGGGCAATTGCTCGTCATCATCACGGCGGGAATTGACCTCTCGGTCGGATCCGTCCTCGGACTCTGCTGCGTCCTGGTCGCTATGCTGCTGAAGGCAGGCGTTCCCACCCTCGGTGCTATTGGTGCGACGCTCGCTATTGGAACGGCGCTGGGGATGACCAACGGGCTATTGCTCACGAAGCTTCGCCTCCCGCATCCGTTCATTCCGACGCTGGGGATGATGAATGTAGCGCGCGGACTGGCGCTCGTGCTCTCCGGAGGATTTCCGATCTCCGAACTCCCGGAGGATTTCCGCTTCTGGGGAGCAGGGACCCTCGGCAGCATCCCCATGCCGGTGGTCATCGTCCTAGTTGTCTACGCCCTATTTCATCTCTTCCTCACCCACACGACTGTCGGCCGCGATATCTACGCCGTTGGAGGGAACAAGCAGGCGGCACTACTTTCTGGCATCCCGGTGGATCAGCGCCTCATTCTGGTCTACGCCCTAAGCGGGGGGTTAGCGGCGCTTGGAGCCATTGTCCTGGCCGGGCGTATGAATTCAGGATTCCCGCTCGCCGGCGTGGGAGCGGAGCTGGATGCCATTGCTGCTGTGATCATCGGGGGCGCCAGCTTTTTCGGCGGCGTGGGCAGTGTATGGGGGACGCTCATCGGCGCTCTCATCATGGGCGTCTTGAGGAACGGATTGAATCTGCTCGATGTCTCCGCTTACTGGCAGACGACCGTCATCGGTGTGGTCATTGTCATCGCCGTGTGGGTGGATGTGCTGCGGCAGCGCGCCGTGGAGAGCCGATACAGACGGCGGACGTGAGCGCCCCCTCACCACAAGGAGCGCGTCAGATAGCTCTTCGGAACGCCCAGGAGCTGCGCCTTCATCGAAAAGCGCAAGCTGTCGTGAAGGAAGCAGACATGGGTGCAGAAGCATCGGTCGCGAGCGATCGCCGCGACTTCCTGGCGTCGAACCGCCGAATCCCAAAAGGCGGCGAAGTCCATACCGTACTCACGGAGGTTCCCTAGCGGCGCTCGCAGTTCGCACGCGCGCACATCCCCGTTGAAATCAATCACGAGCGAGGTCTCTCCGGCTGTGCATGGCATGGGCCACGCCCTTCCGAAAGCGTAATTGGCGAATTGCACGCGGTGATGGAAGTTGAACGTCCCCACGTAGATCATCCGCTTCATCCATCGCACCGTCGCATCCGGATCATCGAAGGCGCGCCGCGCGTACTGCTCCTGGATGCGGGAGATCTCCCCATAAAGCCGGCGCAGCTCGTCGGGAGGGACGGCCATCAGCGTAGGATCCAGCGGGTCCCCTCGCACGATCTGAAAATAGTGGCCGTCAAGAACCCCTCGCTTCAGGAAATACTCGGCCAGCGGGATCAGCTCCCGATAGTTCTCTCGGCAGATGACCGAGACGACGCCGACCCACAGCCGCTTTCGGAAGCGTTCTCGAAGCGGCTGGACAAGAGCGATCGCCTGCTCGACCTTCGCGAAATTGCCGGGAACGGCGCGAATGCGATCGTGCGTCTCGGCGAGTCCGTCTACGGAGAAATTCAAATAGACGGTGAGGGCCTCGTTCTCCTTCAGGATGCGCTCGACCAACGCGCGAGGGCGCTCCGGCTTCAATCCATTCGTCGGAAGGTTCAGGCTCTCGATCCCATTGTTGTGAGAGAAGAGCCGAACGATCTCGGGGAGATCTTCGCGAAGCGTCGGCTCGCCCCCGCTCAGCAGAAGTTGCGAGAAGCGGGGCATTGTGCGCGAGAGCCGCTCCAGCTCCGCGAGGGTCAGATCCCCCTCCTCGTTCAGAAGCGACCAATAGAAGCACGTCCGGCATTTCGCGTTGCATCGGGAGGTGACAAAGAGAATCACCGTGTTCAAACGCTTCTCTCGGTGCAGGCGCCGCAGGTATCGGATGAATGCTCCAGCGTGAGACACCTCGCCTCCTCTTCCAAAGACCTCAGGGTCAACGAAGCGAGAGTATACCCGGAGCTCCGGCGCCGCGTCAACGGGATGTTGCGCATTGGCTTCGTCGGTGAGGAGATGGCCCAGTATACTCGAGAGAGAAGCGAGTTTGAAGGAGGTGGGCGAATGAGGTGGAAGTGTCTGTGGAGCAGACGACTCAGTCTGCTGCTTATTGGTGTCGGTCTCGCCCTCACGGGCGCGGGCTGCCGCCGCATGGAGACGGCAAAGACTTATCGCATTGCCGTTGTGACGAAAGCCCTGGACAGCGAATTCTGGCTCACCCTGAAGCAAGGGGCTGAAGCGGCGGCGCGCGAGCATCCTGAGGTCGAGGTCGTTGTGCTCGCCCCCGAGCGTGAGATCAACATTGATCAGCAGGTGGCTATTCTGGAGGATCAGATTTTGAGGAAAGTCTCGGCTCTCGTCGTCGCCCCAGCTGGAGCTGCTGAGGTCATCCCCGTGCTCGCGAAGGCGAAAGCGTCTGGGATCCCGGTGCTCCTGGTGGACACAGATGCGCCGTGGCCGGAGAAATTGAGCTACATTGGGACGGACAATCGGCTCGGGGGGAGGCTCGCGGGCGAATACATCGTGCGCGCGCTCGGGGGAAGGGGAAAGGTAGCGGTGATCCGCGGTATCCTCGGCGTCGCGGCCCATGAGGATCGCGTCGCCGGGTTCCAAGAGGCGCTCGCGCGCGCCCCCGACATTCACTTGGTCACCATCCAGCCGGCTAATAGCGAGCGCGCGCTCGCCATGACCGTGATGGAGAATATCCTCACCTCGCATCCGGATATCCGAGCCGTCTTCGCGACGAATGACCAGATGGCGCTGGGAGCCATGGAAGCCATCGCAGCTCGGAATTTGACCGGGAAGATCATCCTCGTGGGGTTCGACGCGACGCGGGAGGCCGTCCGCGCCGTGAAGGCGGGACAGATGCACGCGGTCGTCGCCCAACATCCGTTTGAGATGGGCAAACGCGCCGTCGAAGCTGCGATCAGAGCTCTCCGCGGAGAGCCTGTCGAGAAGCGCATTGATACGGGCACGACGCTCGTCACACGCGAAAATGCCGAGGAATTCCTTCGGTGAGATGAGGAGGGAACGATGCGAATTGCCACAGCTCCGGTGAGCTGGGGGATCCTCGAGGTCGAGGAGTTCGGGATCCGGCGACCGTACACCGAGGTTCTCGATGAAATGCGACGGGCCGGATATGAGGGGACGGAGCTCGGCCCATACGGGTATTTCCCCACCGATCCAGCGCTTTTGCGTGCGGAGCTTTCACGACGGCAGCTTCAGTTGGTCACGGCCTTTGTTCCCATCCCACTCTCGGAACCGGACTGCTTCGAGCGCGGGCTCTCAGAAGTTCTCCGCGTGGCCGATCTGCTGCAGGCGCTGGGCGCGGAGCTCCTTCTCCTGGCCGACGCTCTCACGCCACGACGCTCGGCCATCGCCGGGCGGGTCACCTCGGCCAATGGTCTCACGGAGTCCCAGTGGAGGGAGGCCATCGCCTGTCTCCATCGGATCGCTCGCGCCTGCCGTGCGCGAGGCGTGCGCGTCGCTTTTCATCACCATGCGGGAACGTTCGTCGAGACACCGGAGGAGATCACGCGGCTCTGCGCGATGACCGATCCCGACCTGATCGGTCTCTGCTTGGATACTGGCCATTACGTCTATGGTGGGGGCGATCCCGTGGAAGCCGTGCGAACGTATGGATCGCGTATCTGGCACGTGCATGCGAAAGATGTCATCCCCGATGTGCTGGAGCGCGTGAGGCGAGAGCCTCTCTCTTTCGCAGAGGCGATTCGCGAAGGCCTCTTTTGTCCGCTCGGCGAGGGTCTCGTAGATTTCCCCGGACTCATTCGAGAGCTGGGCACACGCGGGTATCGCGGGTGGATCGTCGTCGAGCAGGATATGGATCCCCGCCGGCCTGGTGTCGATCCGCTACGGGACGCCGCGCAGAGTCGGGCGTACCTGCAGCAGATCCTCGAGCGCCTCGGCCTCACAGATTGATCCGACTTCGCGCGTCCTGGGCGTCGAACGCCGGTCGCTCCGTCCGCTTCCTCCCCTTCCAGCTTATGGGGTCCTGCGACTTTTGCACGACGAGGTCAATGCGCTCCGTCTCCATGTGGATAACGTCCAGGTGCTCAGGCATCAGCACCTGCGGGTTCGCCAGCCGAAATCCGATGAGATTCGCTCGGATGGCGTTGGCCGCATTCGCCACCTCGTACCGGAGGGAGAAAAGCGCCTCCTCCATGATCTCGAGCTCCCGCTTCCACGTCTTCGCTCGGAATCTCCAGAGGCGGCATCGCCAGAAGACGGCTGTCGCGAGGATCACCGGGCCCAGCGCAATAAGCGCGATCGTGGAGAGCGGGGTCCCCTCTCGAACGAGCCACCCCACCCCGAGACTGAGTGCATAAGCGAGGAAGAAGAAGAACAGAGACGTCCGCCATGTCACCGCTTGGGGTGCTTCGCTGATCCCCATAGCTTCCGATGCCGCGACCGAGACATCTCCAATCACCGAGAGCGTGACCTGCGTCGGCTCTTTTCGAGCCTCTCCGGATCCCACCGGCGCCGCCACAGTGCTCTTGTCGGGAGAATCGCTCCGAATCCTTTCGGCTTCTCTCATCATTATCCCTCAGAGAGAACTTCCTGAATCATCGGATCCTTCAGGAAGCGATCTTTCTCCGTCTCTTGCGCCTCCGCTTCCACGATCACGCGAGGATCCATCACCGGTTTCCCCGAGGCCAGATACTCGACACTTTGCACCTTCTCCTTCTTCACGTAGACGTGGATATGTCGGGCCGCTTCGTGGAGCTCCAGCAGCACGCGCTGCGCTGTCTCCCCCGGCTTCGGGTCCACCGAGCTCGTCACCGCCATGACCTTCCGCTCCTTCTCGAAGAGCCCCATCTCCTGAACCGGCGTGCTGTCGAAGGCATGCGTGAGGAGCGTATCAATGGTCTGCTTGACGGGCACGACATAGGCGGAGCCGTTGTAGACGTCGTCCACGAGCAATTCCCCTTCAGTACCCGCGTGGTGGATGGCGATCATCCTGAGCCGATACTTGTCGTAGAAGATGTTGTGGTAGCGGAAGCCCGCCAGCAGTTCCTGATTCTCCTTGCGAACGAACTCCCGCATCTCGGCGCGACGCGCTCCTTTGCGCCGGAGCAAGTGGAGATTATGTCGCACTTTGCTGCAGTAGCGATCTACCAGTTGAATCTTGACGTGGAGCTCGCTGATCCCCAGCAGACATTCGCCGAGCATGTAGATGTAATCGAAGAACAGGAACCGGAAGCGGAGGCCGTTGATGGGCGATCGGGGAGTCATGGGAACCGCCTCTCCTTCGAAGCGCGAGCCGGAGATCGCGCGATCCCCGGCTCGCGGCCCTCTCAGTTCCTCGTCAAGAGCGAGCTGAGCCGATCCACGACCTCATCGAAATCGCGGACGTCCTCTTCCGGAACGCCCGAGATCTCGCCCGCGCGGACAGCAGCGTGAACGACTCCCGAGGTCACAATCTGCGCCAACTGCTCGGCCTGCTGTCGGAGTCCCTTCAGCTGCACCAGAGGCGTCTCCGCCGATGTCCCACAGCCAGTGCCGCATCCAGCGCTCAGGCTGAATCCACTCGGCATCGCGAAATGGCTCGCCAGTGCGGAATCCGCTCCCGCCGTCAGCTCCACCCATTCATGGGCATTGTAGACGCATCCTGGATCGCCCGCCTGAATATCGCCCGTATAGGCGAGTGAGCGCGCCCGGCATCCGCCGCAATAGTGTCGGTAATCGCACACGCCGCAATGATCGCCTCGATCCTCGCGGTCCGAGAGCACGCTGAAGAGGGCGTTCTCCCAAATCTCCTTGAAGCTCTGCCGACGAATATCGCCTACTTCCTCTGAAGGAATATAGACGCAGGCGTTGATGATCCCATTGGGTTGAATCGAACAGTAGCATCGTCCGGCGCCGCATCCGCCGATGTAGCGAGACAGCACGAGCGTCTTCTTCCCCTCGCCCTTCCCCGCATGGCCGGTGGCGAAGACGCCTTCCTCGGAGCCATAGATGATGCACGAGCGTCCGAATTGCGGGGCGGTGGAGATGATGTTGATCTTTCCCTCGGCCAGATGTCGCTGCAGCTTGCGCATGAGCAGCTCGCGCTGCCCGGGCGTCAGGTCATGGTGCATGATCTCCCGCCCGCGTCCGACCGGGATGAAGTTGAAGTGGGCGAAGGTGCTGCACCCCAGATCAATGGCGAACTTCACCACATCGTCCACCGTGTGCACGGTCTCGCGGGTGAAGCAGGTCGCCATACCGGTTCGAATGCCCGCTGCGACGGAGTTCCGAATGCCTTGGATCGAGCGCTCCCACGCTCCTTTCAGCCCGCGAAACTCATCGTGCTCTTCCGGGTTGATGCTGTCAATGCTCACCTCGATGTACTTCACGCCCACTTCTTTCAAGCGAGCGCACATCTCCGGTGTCAGGAGCATACCATTGGTGGCGATCGTCACATGGAATCCCCGCTTCTTACAGTGCTCCAGCACAGGCCAGAGGTCTTTCGCCACCAGGGGCTCGCCTCCGGCAAAGGCGACAAAGGGCACATATTCGTCGGCCATCTGATCCAGGAGATCGAGCTTCTCTTCCGTCGTCAGCTCATCGGGCATCGGCTTATGCTTGGCATCCTGGTAACAGTGCTTGCAACTCAGATTGCAGACCTGCGTGATGTTCCACACGACGAAAAGGGGAGCCGTGAATCGCTGCGGTACCGTCAGCCCGTACGTCCCGATGCTCTTAGCCGTCAGCGCCAACGACTTCACCGTCGGCGTGTGGTGGAACAGGTGCTTTTTCATCGTCTCCTTATCTAATCCCGCCTTCTTCAGAGCCAGATCGATGGCTCTGTTCGACCAATACCACTTCAAGCGGGTCCAAAAGTCCGCATTCGGATTATCGTAGTTCTCGCAGAGCCTCTCGAGGAAGCACTTTCCGTCCGGTCCCCGTCGGGTCATCCACAGCAGCGCCTTGCGGACGGCTGGCTTGGAGAGGATGTCCTCCAGCGGATGATGCGCTTTGGGAAGCGTCACCGTCACCTTCTCGACTTGCGGCCTCGTATAGGTCATCACCTTCTGATTCGTTCTTCCGATGTACATAGCCACTCCTCCTTCGATCGAAGAATCATCGCTCAGACCTTCCGAAATGCAATACAAATACCACCGATGACCTCATCACCTCTTCGTGCCGTCATTCCCTGCCCCCTAGCCTCCGGCTGACGCGGAGTATTATATCCTAAGGGTCGAACCGTGAGTCAAGCTTTTTTTAAGCAAGAATGCAAAAAAATCTCGGCCGCCCCATTGAAGTGGCCGGTCCGGGAGCGCTCGTGACGCAGAGGGAGGCCCTGATGGGGACTCATCCGACGCCGTGGCATTTCTTGTACTTCTTGCCGCTGCCGCAGGGGCAGGGATCGTTCGGGCCGATCTTCGGTCCTTCATGCCGGATCGTACGCGGCTTCTCGGCTTCGCCCCGCGCCGATGCCGTGGCGCTGACGCTCGCGTGCACGTACTGCATCCGCGTCGGACGCCGACGCCGCTCCAGGCGCTCGCGAGGCGCCGCTTCCGCGCTGACCTGCAGGTTCCACAGGAAGCGGATCGTCTCTCGATCGATCCGATCCAGCATCGCTTCGAAGAGCGCGAACGCTTCTTTCTTGTACTCGACGAGCGGATCGCGCTGGGCATACCCCCGCAGTCCGATGCCCTCCTTCAAGTGATCGAGCACGAGCAGATGATCCTTCCACTGCGCATCCACGATGTTGAGCATGATGATCCGCTCGTAGTAGCGCATGGCCTCGCGCCCGAGCAGGATCTCCTTCTCCTCGTATCGCGCCTTCAGCTTCGGCCAGATGATCTCCTTCAATTCCTCCCGTCCGAGCTGCTCGTAGTCGGGAACTTCAGCCTCCAGGTCGAATCCGTAGATACGCCGCAGCTCGATCTTCAGGCCCGCGAAGTCCCACTCTGACGGGCTGACCGCATCGCTCAGATACTGCTCCAGCACGTCGTCGAGCAAGTCCTCGGCGAGACTCAGCATGTACTCCCGCTGATCCGTCTCCTCCAGCAACTGGCGGCGGAGGCCGTAGATGGTCTCCCGCTGCTTGTTCATGACGTCGTCGTATTCGAGCAGGTGCTTACGAATGGAGAAGTTATGGGCTTCGACGGCCTTCTGCGCGCGCTCGATCGCGCGGGTGACCATCTTCGATTCGATGGGCTCTCCATAAGGCCATCCCCCCAACCGGTCCATGATCGCTTTCACGCGCGGTCCGGCGAAGATGCGCATGAGATCGTCTTCGAGCGAGAGGTAGAAGCGCGAGGAGCCGGGATCGCCCTGTCGCCCGGAGCGCCCGCGAAGCTGATTGTCAATGCGTCGGGCTTCATGCCGCTCAGTCCCAATGATGTGCAGACCGCCCAATTGAACGACCTCCTCGTGTTCGCGCTCGGTGATGGCCTTGGCCTTCTCATAGGCTGCGCGCCACTGCTCGGGCGTCGCCTCCTCGGGATTGATCTCCTGCTTCTTGAGGAATTCCTTAGCGAGGAATTCCGGATTCCCGCCCAACAAGATGTCCGTGCCGCGTCCGGCCATATTCGTCGCGATGGTGACGGCTCCTTTGCGCCCCGCCTGCGCGACGATCTCCGCCTCGCGCTCGGCATTCTCCGGCTTCGCGTTCAAGACGTTGTGCGGGATGCCCAGTTTCTTGAGTCGCTTGGAGAGCATCTCGGAGTTCTCGATCGAGACCGTTCCCACGAGCACCGGTTGCCCGCGCCGGTGGCACTCCCTGATCTCCTCAATCACGGCGTTCCATTTCTCTTCGGCCGTGCGAAAAACCAAATCGGGATGATCCACGCGGATCATGGGCTTGTGCGTGGGGATGACCACGACGTCCAGATTGTAGATCTTCATGAACTCCTCGGCCTCGGTCTCCGCCGTGCCGGTCATGCCGGCGAGCTTCTCGTACATGCGGAAGTAGTTCTGGAAGGTGATGGTCGCCAGCGTCTGGTTCTCCGCTTGGATGCGCACCCCTTCTTTCGCTTCGATGGCCTGATGCAATCCATCGGACCATCGGCGGCCGGGCATCTGTCGCCCCGTGAATTCGTCAACGATGATGACCTCGCCGTCCTTGACGATATAGTGATAGTCGCGCTTGTAGAGGTTATGGGCGACGAGGGCTTGCGTCAGGCAGTGGAGCAGATCCATGTTCTCCGGAGCGTAGAGATTCCCGCAGCCAAAGAAGCGCTCGGCCTTCTCGATCCCGGCCTCGGTGAGAGCAACGGTGCGTGCTTTTTCGTCCACATCGTAATCGACACCCTTGACGAGTCGTCGGGCGACGGCATCGGCGTCGTAGTACTTCTGGACGGTCTCCTCCGAAGGTCCGGAGATGATGAGCGGCGTGCGCGCTTCGTCAATCAAGATCGAGTCCACCTCGTCCACAATGGCATAGTAGTGGCCGCGCTGCACGCACTCGGAGAGATCGTACTTCATGTTGTCGCGCAGATAATCGAAGCCGAACTCATTATTCGTGCCATAGGTGATGTCCGCCAGATACGCCTCCTTCCGCGTGCAGGGGCGCAGGCGCGCCAGCCGCGGATCGGGATTCTTGTATGTCGGGTCATAGAGGAACGAGGCCTCATGCTGAATGACGCCGACCGTGAGACCGAGCAGGTGGTAGATCGGTCCCATCCACACGGTATCCCGCTTGGCCAGATAATCATTGACCGTCACCAGGTGGCACCCCTTTCCCGTGAGCGCATTCAGATACAAAGGCAGCGTCGCCACCAGCGTCTTCCCCTCGCCCGTCTTCATCTCGGCGATTTTCCCCTGATGGAGCACGATCCCCCCGATGAGCTGCACGTCGAAATGGCGCATGCCGGTTGTGCGGCGCGAGGCCTCGCGCACGACGGCAAAGGCCTCTGGCAGGAGCTCATCGAGCGTCTCCCCATCGGCGAGCCGCATCTTGAACTCGTCGGTCTTCGCTCGCAACTGCTCGTCGGTGAGCTTCTCGATCTCCGGCTCCAGAGCGTTGATCTTCTCGACGATCGGACGGACCTTCTTGAGATACCTCTCGTTGGCCGTTCCGATGATCTTCGCGAGAATCTTGCTCCACATATCGCGCTCCTTTCTCCCCCCGCTTCGCGTGGCGTTCGGCAATTCTCACACCAAAGGATTGTACCCGATGAGAGGAGAGGGGAGCAACGATATCGGTCCTTCCCCTCGAACGCCCGGACTTTGAAAAATTTCAGCGGCTTCTGATAGAATCGCCCCCTTGAGCGATAGAGGGGGTGTCCGATGAGCGACTTGATTCATCGCCCGCGCCGATTGCGTCGAACGCCCGAGCTGCGCCGTCTCGTGCAGGAGACGCGGCTCTCGGTGGAGGATCTCATCTATCCGCTTTTCGTCTGTCCAGGAGAGGGTGTGCGCCGGGAAGTCTCTTCGATGCCGGGCGTCTTCACGCTCTCCATTGATCAGCTCGTCGAAGAGGCGCAGGACGTGAAGCGGCTGGGCATCTCGGCCGTCATCCTCTTCGGCATTCCGGAACGGAAGGATGAGGTCGGGAGTGAGGCGTATGCCGAAGAGGGCATCATCCAGCGAGCGATCCGCGCGCTCAAGCGGGAGGTTCCGGGTTTGATCGTGATCGCCGATACGTGTCTGTGCGAATACACGAGTCATGGTCACTGCGGTCTGGTTCGGGATGGAGAAGTGCTGAATGATCCGACGTTGGAGCTCCTGGCGCGGACGGCTGTCAGTCAAGCGCGCGCCGGGGCGGACATCATCGCGCCCTCCAATATGATGGATGGCTTCGTCGCGGCGATTCGCCGCGCCTTGGATGAAGCAGGCTTCGCGCACATCCCGATCATGTCCTACGCCGTCAAGTATGCCTCGGCGTTCTACGGTCCGTTCCGAGAGGCTGCGCAAAGCGCTCCGCAGTTTGGCGATCGGCGGGGCTACCAGATGGACCCGCCTAATGCCCGAGAGGCTGTGCGCGAGGCCGAGCTGGACGTGGAGCAAGGCGCCGATATCCTCATGGTGAAACCCGCTCTCCCTTATTTGGACATCATCCGCCTGATACGCGAGCGATTTCCGGTGCCTGTGGCCGCTTATCAGGTGAGCGGCGAATACGCGATGATCAAGGCGGCCGCTCGACTGGGGTGGATCGAGGAAGAGCGCGTCATCCTGGAGACCCTCCTCAGCATTAAACGAGCGGGGGCCGATATGATCCTCACCTACTTCGCCAAGGACGTCGCTCGCCGACTATGATGTCCCCCATGGACGAAGTCTGGATGCGGCTGGCGCTCGATGAAGCGGCCGATGCCGAGCGCCTCGGGGAGGTTCCGATTGGTGCCGTTGTCGTCCTCGGCGAGAAGGTGATCGGGCGCGGGCACAATCGCGTCCGCACCGAGCGCGATCCCACGGCGCACGCCGAGATCGTCGCCCTGCGCGATGCCGCGCGCTTTTTGGACAACTATCGGCTCACGGGAACGACCCTCTATGTGACGATCGAACCATGTCCGATGTGCGCCGGGGCCTTGGTCAATGCGCGCGTGGCCCGGCTCGTCTATGGTGCCGCAGATCCGCGAGCGGGAGCAGTCACGACGCTCTTTCAGATATGCACGGATCCTCGGCTCAATCATCGCGTGGAGATTCGCGGTGGGGTTCTTGAAGCGGAATGTCGGGAGATGATACAATCCTTCTTTCAAAGGAAGCGCGCGCATATCATGTCGGAGCGCGTCGAAGAATAAGCTCCGGCGGTCGAGGGTGTTCGGCGGAGGGATGCTCCGAATTGGCAAGGGGCCGGTCTCGAAAACCGGTGGGCCGCGAGGCCCTTGTGGGTTCGAGTCCCACTCCCTCCGCCAGTGGTGCTTTTCTGGAGGGATGGCCGAGTGGACGAAGGCGCCGTTTTGGAAAAGCGGTGTAGGGGCACAAACCTCTACCGTGGGTTCGAATCCCACTCCCTCCGCCAGTGTGTGAGACGGACAGGCTTCGGGCTCCGTGCGACGGCTCGCCTGCGAACCCCGCCAGGCCCGGAAGGGAGCAACGGTAGTGGGTGGAGCTGGGTGCTGCGGATGATCCCGAAGCCTGACCAGGCTCCGACCACCGGTATCACGTCATGCATCAGGTGATCGCCCGCAAGTGGCGTCCTCAGCGGTTTGAGGACTTAGTCGGTCAGGAAGCGATTGCCCGCACGCTTCAGAACGCCATTCGACACCGGCGATGGCATCACGCCTACATCTTCGCGGGGCCGCGAGGCGTGGGGAAGACGACCACGGCGCGCCTCTTTGCGAAGGCGCTCAATTGCGTGAAGGGGCCGACGCCGGAGCCCTGTGCGGAGTGTCCCCCCTGCCGCGAGATCGCTCAGGGGAATGCGCTCGATGTCCTGGAGGTGGACGCCGCTTCGCATACAGGTGTGGAGAATGTCCGCCAAGTCATCCTCGACACGCTGGCGCTCGGTCCCGCTCGCGATCGCTATCGCGTCTTCATCATTGACGAATGTCACCAGCTCTCGACGAGCGCATTCAACGCGCTCTTGAAGACGTTGGAAGAGCCCCCGCCCCACGTCCTCTTCCTGATGGCGACAACGGAGCTGCACAAGGTTCCGGCGACGATCCTCTCGCGATGTCAGATCTTCGAATTCCGCCTGATCCCCGAAGGCAAGATCGTCGAGCGCCTGCGACGGATCGCGGAGGTGGAAGGGATCACCATCTCCGATTCGGCTCTTCGAAAGATCGCTCGTGCCGCACAAGGCAGCTTGCGCGATGCGCAATCGCTTCTGGAGCAAGTAGCGAATTTCGCCGAGCCCGGCTCTCCGATCTCGGATGAGGTGGTCACGGCCGCGCTCGGGTTGATCGGCATGGAGACGCTCGCCGCTGTCGCCGATGCGATCGCCGATCGGGATGGTTCGCGGCTCCTGCGGCTCGTTCAGGAGCTGAGCGAACGGGGCTACGATCTGCGCCACTTCTGTCGCGATCTGATGACTCATTTTCGCCATCTGCTGGTCGCCAAGGTCGTTGGGCGCGATCGCGAACTGCTGCCGCTCAGCGATGGGGAGATGGAGCATCTTCTGGCTCAAGCGCAGCGGTTCAGCGAGGAGGAGATCGTCCGGGCGTTTCACGCCCTCGGTGAGCTGGAGCAGAGCTTGCGATACGCAAGCGAGCCGCGCTTCTCGCTCGAGGTGGGGCTTGTGCGCCTCGCGCATCTGGGGCGCGTGCGGCCGCTCGCTCACGCGATTCGAGCGCTTGAGGAGTTGGAGCGCCGCATCGCGTCTCAGGCCCCCACGCCCATTCCGTCTCCGCAAGAGAGCGCCCCTCTTCGCTCGAACGCCCCGCAGGTGGGCGACGCCTCGCCGGTGCCTTCGACCGAGGTCGAGCGTCTCAAGGAGGAGCTGCGGGAGCGCGGGAAGATGCTCATCCTCGGCGCACTCGATCACGCGACGCGGATCGAGATCACGGAGCGGACGCTGCGGGTGACCTTGCCCGCATCGCTGGCCATTCATCGGGAAACCTTACTGGACCGTACGAACAAACAGGTGATCGAGGCGGTGGCGCGCCAGGTCCTCGGTCGCCCGTTGACGCTTCAGGTTCACATCGAAGAGGATCGCGCGTCACCATCCTCGCGCGATCGGCATGCGCGCGCCGTGGTCGAGCACGATGCCATCGTCCAAGCGTTCGTGAAGACGTTCAAAGGGGAGATCGTCGAAGTCATCGCCCCGGAGGAGAAGACATCAGAGGGAGTGTGAATCCTGAAGAAAGGAGGCGGAGATGAAATTCCCGAGTCCCCATGAGTTGCAGAAGATGGTCGAACAAGCCCAGAAGATGCAGGAGGAATTACGGGAAGCGATTCGACAGATCCGCGTCGAAGCCTCATCAGGCGGAGGCGCGGTCACTGTCACAATGTCTGGCACCAAGGAGATCCTCGCGCTCAAAATCGATCCGGAAGTCCTCGGGGGGGATATCGAACTTCTGCAGGACTTGATCATCGCTGCCGTGAACGAATGTGGGCGCAAGGTGGAGGAGGCCCTCCAGCAGCACGCCCTGAAGAACTTGAACCTGAATCTTCCCGGCCTCTTGTGAACGGCGACGATGCCTGATTACGCCGAGGCCATTCATCGGTTGATCGAAGAACTGAAGCGGTTGCCGGGCATCGGGCAGAAGTCAGCCCAGCGTATCGCCTTTCATCTCCTGCGCATGGAGACGGGGGATGTTCGACGCTTGGCGCGGACGATCGAGGAGGTCAAGGAGAAGATCGTCCTCTGCTCGAGCTGCAACAATCTGACCGATGTGGATCCGTGCCGCTTCTGCTCCAATGAGGCGCGCGACCGCAGCGTGATCTGCGTCGTCGAGGAACCGTACAACGTGGCGGCGATCGAACGAACGCGCGAATATCGGGGGCTATACCACGTCTTGCACGGCGCCCTCTCTCCGATTCGCGGTATCGGCCCGGATGATTTGAAGATCGCGAATCTCTTGGAGCGTCTGCGCTCGGGCGAGGTGAAGGAGGTCATCCTCGCCACGAATCCGAATACGGAGGGGGAGGCGACGGCCACGTATCTGGCGCGCTTGCTGAAACCGCTCGGCGTACGCGTCACGCGCATCGCGATGGGCCTGCCCGTCGGCAGCGACATTGAATTCGCCGACGAGGTGACGATGCACCGCGCCTTGATCAATCGGCGCGAGATGTAGGAGGGAGGACATGGAGACGACATCGACTCCGACTTCCCTGGAACGACCGCTCAAGGCCATGAGACCTCAGCAAACGAACTGCGACGAGAAGGACGAGAAGGGGAAACCCTGTTGGGGGCCTCTGAAGATCTGGCATGCGGCGCCCTCTGATGTGCGGCAGAAGGTGCCCGAGGGGATGATCCTCTATCGCTGCCAGGCGTGCCTGACCGTTTACTATGGGCCGCCTCGCGAGTTGCCCCTGCGCCGTATTCCTCGTCGCGTCTCGATCCTCGGATGGTGATCATGCGGTGTCCGAGTTGTGGAGCGGAGTATCTCGAGGTGAACCGATTGTGCGCCCACTGCGGCGCGCACCTTTCTCACGCGTCTGCTCCCCCGATCTTCGTCTTTCGCCCGACGGCGCTCTTTGTGGCCGTGCGGTATCTGCTGGCCGCGATCGCGATCTTCGGCATAGCGCTTCTCTCTGCATACGTGGAGCGCTGGCGCCCCGGCACAATCCCGCCCTGGGGGATCGCTCTCGTCATCCTTGGGATTCTCCTCTTTCCGCTCTCCCGACATCTGGTGTGGGCCTTCGAGACCTACATGCTCACCGAGCATGGGCTCACGTTGACCTCGGGCGTCCTCCGAAAAGTCCACCGCCATATCCCCCTCAGCAAGATCCAGGAGGTCTCCGTGATCCAGAGCGGATGGGGGCGGGTTCTGGGCATCGGGGATCTCGTCATTGACACGGCTGCCGAGGCCGGTAGAATTGTTTTGAGAGACGTGAGGCGTCCGAAGACCTACGCCGATCTGATCGTCCGCCAGATCGAGCGCATGTGAGGGGAACGCCGTGAGCGCGAGAACAATAGGGTCTCTGCGGCGCGGGCGCGCTACGAGCAGCATTGGAGTGTTGCTTCTCCTCGTCTCAGCCTCCACAGCTCAGGTGCTTGAGATTCGAACGACGCCCCTCATTGCGACGGCGCTCCAGCGACAGTTCGGTCCCTGGCAGCTCAGCGAACCGATTCACGCGTTCCGCTCCTCAGAATACGAGGCCTATGATCCGCGCCGAGGCGCGATCGCACGCGAATACGGCGTGCGCGAAGTGGCGTTGGCCGAATACACGGATGGACGGATGCGGACGGTGCGCGTAGAACTCTTCTGCATGATCAATTATGTCTCCGCGTATGGCTTCTACTCCTTCGAGCGCCAGCGCGGTGTACGCGTGAGCGGGATCGGGACAGAGGCGGAAGCGGGAGAGGGAGCCATCGCCTTCTGGAAAGGCGAGTATTATGGGCGTGTGACACTCCTTCGACGAAATGCGGCGGTCCCCGACCTGTCCATCGGCGAGTTGAGCGATCTAGCGCGCGCCGTGGCCGAGAGATTGTCTGCCGGTCCTCACGAAGTCCCTTCACTGATTCGCCATCTGCCGGCGGAGGGTCGCCTTCCGGGATCAGAGCGATTCATTGCCGGACCTCGCGCCCTGGCCGCATTCCCTGGCTATGAGAATCCCGGCGATCTCTTTTTGCTGGAGAGCGAGGCTGTCGAGGCGGCCATTGCGGAGTATCGGATGAACCGTGCCTCGGCCAAACTCCTTCTGGTCGAATATCACACGCCGCAGTTGGCCAAGATGGCTTATGATCGCGTCCAAGCATATTGGCACCAGCTGGCGCCTGCCGAGCGCGAACGCCGCCTTTTCAAGCGAGAGGGGAATTATTTGATCCACGCCTTTGAGGTCTCGGATCGCCCGACGATTGAGCGGATCGTGAATCAGATCGAGTACACGGCGCAGGTGCGATGGCTGAGCGGAGACCGACTGCGCCTTGTGCCGAGCCTCATCGAAGAATTTCCCGTCGGGCGGTGGCTCATCGCCGTCTTCGCTTTCATCGGCGTGCTGATTGTGATCGCGATCGGTGTCGGCGTGCTTTTCGGCTATGGGTTCTTCCTCTGGCGACGGCGGCGGATGCAGCGGTATCCGTTCTCAGATGCCGGAGGCATTCAGCGCCTGAATCTCGACGGTCTGACACTCCCTTCTGTTCCGCCTGCGCGGCAGCTTCCGCCATGGCGAATGTGGAAGGAACCGCCAGAGTGATCCCCCGATAGGCTCACTACGTCACGGCGCCTTCGGATGCCGAGGAGACCAGGCGCGCATACTTGGCCAAGACACCGGAAGTATAGCGCGGCGGCGGAGGCGTCCATCGAGCGCGTCGTTCGGCGATTTCTTGCTCCGAGAGTTCGACATCGAGGCGTCGGCGCGCGACGTCGAAAACGATCATATCGCCATCGCGAAGAAGGGCGATCGGCCCTCCCACAGCAGCTTCCGGGGCAACGTGTCCGGCCATCAATCCATGCGTCGCGCCGGAGAAGCGCCCGTCTGTAACGAGAGCGACGGCCTCTCCGAGTCCGGCGCCTTGTAGAGCACCTGTCACGGCGAGCATCTCTCGCATGCCGGGACCTCCTTTTGGCCCCTCATATCGGATGACGACGACATCGCCCGGCTTGATCTCCCTCCGTTGCACGGCCTCGAACGCCGCTTCCTCCCGATCGAACACGCGCGCCGGTCCGCGATGGTAGAGCCTCTCTTTCCCTGCGATCTTCACCACGCATCCTTCCGGAGCGAGATTTCCGCGCAAAATGACCAATCCTCCTGTCGGCGAGATGGGATCCGAGAGCGGGCGAATCACGGTCTGTCCGGGCGTCTCTTGCGCGCGGCGCGCCTCTTCGCCGATGGTCTGCCCTGTCACGGTCAGCGCGTCTTCATGGAGCAGACCCGCTTCCAGCAGCCGCTTGGCGATGACCCCGATCCCTCCGGCTTGGTACACATCCGTCGCGACATACCGCCCCCACGGCTTCATATCGGCCAGAAGCGGCGTGCGTGAACTGATGCGGTCGAAGTCTTCCAGCACCAGCTCCACACCTGCCTCTCGCGCGATAGCCAACAGGTGCAGGACAGCATTGGTCGAGCCTCCGGTCGCCGCGACAGCCGCAATAGCATTCTCCAAGGCCTTCCGCGTGATGATGTGACGAGGCCGGAGGTCACGCCGCAGAAGCTCCATGACGAGTTGCCCGCAGCGGAATGCGATCTCCTCTTTCTGCGGATCGGCTGCCGGAACCATGGCGCTCCCCATTGGGGAGATCCCTAACATCTCGCAAGCTGTCGCCATCGTATTCGCGGTGAATTGTCCTCCACAAGCCCCTTCTCCCGGGCAGGCGACGTTCTCCAACTCTCGCACCTCTTCCGGGGTCAGGCGTCCGGCTGCGCACGCTCCGATTGCCTCGAAGACATCCTGAATCGTCACAGCGCGCCCGCGAAACATCCCGGGCGCGATCGAACCGCTGTAGAGCATGAGACCGGGGAGATCGAGCCGCAGCAGAGCCATGACCGTCCCGGGGATCGTCTTATCGCATCCCGAGATCACCACAAGCGCATCCAGGAGATGGCCGCGCGCGACCAGCTCGATCGAGTCGGCAATGATCTCGCGGCTGACGAGCGATGTCTTCATCCCCTCGGTCCCCATAGCGATACCGTCGGAGATGGCGATCGTATTGAACTCGATCGGCGTTCCTCCGGATGCGCGGATGCCCGCTTTGACTCGCTCCGCCAAGCGCCGATGGTTGAAGTTGCACGGCATGATTTCGATCCAGCAGTGCGCGACGCCCACAAGCGGACGATCCAGATCCTCATCGCGAAATCCCACGGCCTTCATCATCGCGCGCGCGCCGGCGCGACTGAGCCCTTCGGTCAATTGCGCGCTCCATCGCTTCAGCTCTCGACTCATCGTGTCCTCCTTCCTGACGTCCCGAAAGTCAAGTGATTATAGCGCGTCGGAGGCGAGAAAAAAAGCGACCTCGCTCCGGCGACAGCTTCCACGAGGGCGTTGGAGGCAAAGAGAGTTTGCTAAAATATGAGGCCGTGAACGAGGGGAAGCTCCGGGAGCTCTTGCTCGCCTTTCGGCGGGGAGAGATGGCGCTTGAAGACGTCCTCGCTCGGCTTCGCCATCTCCCCTATGAGGATCTCGGATTCGCCAAGCCCGATCACCACCGATACATGCGGCAGGGCGTCCCCGAAGTCGTCTTCGGCCAGGGGAAGACGCCCGAGCAGATTGCAACGATCGTCCTGCGGATTCTGGAGCATAGCGCCCTGGCCCTGGTGACGCGCGCCGATGAAGCGACGTACGCAGCCCTGAGACATGTCGTCCCCGACGCCGTCTATCATCCGCAGGCGCGGATGATCACAGTTCGTCGCGGAGATCCGCCCGATCCTGAGGGGCTGATCGCCGTCGTCTCGGCGGGAACGGCGGACATCCCCGTCGCTGAGGAGGCCGCTGTCACGGCGGAGGCGCTGGGCAATCGCGTCGTTCGCTTCTACGATGTTGGTGTCGCCGGGCTGCATCGGCTGCTGAGCATTCGCGAACCTCTCGCGGAAGCGCGCGTTATCATTTGCGTCGCCGGCATGGAGGGCGCCTTGCCCAGCGTCGTCGGAGGGCTTATCGGCACTCCCGTCATCGCTGTTCCTACAAGCGTCGGTTATGGCGTTGGGCAGGGGGGAATCGCGGCCTTGCTCGGCATGTTGAACAGTTGCGCGGCGAACGTCGTCGTCGTCAATATTGACAACGGCTTCGGCGCCGGCTTCGTCGCCAGCCTCATCAATCATCTCCCTGCAAAAACTCGCTGAGGAGGAGCCGCCATGATAAACATCGAGAGTCGCCGAAAATGGTTCACGACGTCCCGAAGGGTACGGATTCTGGGGATCGGCCTCGTCGCGCTGCTGCTTGTGTTGCTTATCGGAATGCCCATCGTCCGTGGCCAGGGGCAGAGCGATCGCCGGCCGATCGCCGAGGACCTCTTCCGGAATCTGGAGTTCCGAAATATCGGACCGGCCATCATGGGTGGTCGCATCGACGACGTCGCCGTCGTCGAGAGCGACCCGCGTATCATCTATATCGCGACGGCTTCCGGCGGCGTCTGGAAGACGAGCAACGGAGGTGTCACCTGGGAGCCCATCTTCGACAATGAGGCCGTGAGCTCGATTGGCGATGTCACTGTCGCTCCGTCGAATCCGAACATCGTTTGGGTCGGCACCGGAGAGCCCAATAATCGGCAGAGCTCGTCTTGGGGCAATGGCGTCTACAAGTCCCTGGATGGGGGAAAGACCTGGCAGCACATGGGACTCAGCGACACGCATCATATCGGGCGCATCGTCATTGACCCGACCAATCCCGACATCGTTTACGTGGCGGCACTCGGACGTCTGTGGGGGCCGAATCGAGAGCGCGGCCTCTTCAAGACGACCGATGGGGGAAAGACGTGGACGTGCGTGCTCTTCATCAACGAGGATACGGGCGTCGTGGATGTCGCCATGGACCCTCAGAGCCCCAATATCCTCTATGCGGCTGCCTATCAACGCCGGCGCACAGCCTATGGCTTCAATGGCGGTGGTCCCCATAGTGCTCTCTACAAGTCTGTGGATGGCGGAGCGACGTGGAAGAAGCTCACCCGCGGATTGCCGACGGGGGATACCGGGCGCATCGGCCTGGACATCTATCGGCGCGATCCGCGCATCGTTTACGCCATCGTCGAGAACAAGAATGGAGGCGTCTTCCGCTCGGAGGATCGCGGGGAGACGTGGATGAAAATGAGCGACGTCAATCCGCGTCCCTCCTACTACAGCCAGATTCGCATAGATCCGAACAATGATCAGCGTATCTGGGTCATGGGAGCGCCCATGTACTACTCGGAAGATGGCGGGCGGACCTTCCGCACCAATTGGGTCACGCGCATTCACGGCGACTTTCACGCCATGTGGATCAATCCGGCGAATTCGGACCACATTGTCCTTGGCTCCGATGGCGGAATTCACATCAGCTACGATCGCGGGCGCACGTGGGACTTCATCAACACGCTCCCGCTCGGGCAGTTCTATGAGATTTGCTACGACATGCGTCGGCCTTATTTCGTGTACGGCGGGCTTCAGGATAATGGAAGCTGGATGGGTCCCAGCCGCACGCTCTACACCGTCGGCATCACGAACGAGGATTGGATCCGCATCGGTGGCGGCGACGGCTTCTACGTCCAAGTGGATCCGACCAATCCGAACATCCTCTATGTGGAGTCTCAGAATGGCAACATCACGCGCTTGCACCTCGACACGGGAGAACGCCGCATGATCCGTCCCGAACCGAAGCCCGGTCAGCCTCGCTACCGATTCGATTGGAACTCCCCGATCCTCATCTCTCCGCACGATCCGAGCACGATCTACTTCGGGGGGAACAAGCTCTTCATCTCCCGAGATCGAGGAGAGACGTGGACGGAGACGCAAGATCTGACGACGCAACCGGATCGGGACAAGATGCCGATCATGGGAGTGATCCCTGGTCCGGACACGCTCTCCCGCCATGATGGAGTGGAGACCTACGGGCAGATCACGACCATTTCCGAATCTCCTCTGCGCCCGGGCATCCTCTGGGTGGGGACCGATGATGGAAACGTCCAGGTCTCCCGCGATGGCGGTCGGACTTGGGAGAACGTCGTCGGCAATATCCCTGGTGTTCCGAAGAACACCTACGTGAGTCGCGTCGTCGCCTCGCGCTCCGGAGAGGGGACGGCCTACGTCACTTTCGATGGCCACCGCAGTAACGATTTCACCCCTTACGTCTATATGACGACGGATTTCGGGAAGACGTGGAGATCGCTGCGGAGCAATCTCCCGGACGGACACACCATCAACGTCATTCGCGAACATCCGCGCAATCCTAACCTCCTTTTCATTGGGACGGAGTTCGGTCTGTTCGTCTCGTTCGATCGCGGCGGGCGCTGGATTCGACTCAAGAACAATCTGCCGACTGTCCCTGTGGATGACATTCAGATCCATCCGCGCGAGAACGATCTCATCCTCGGGACGCACGGGCGAAGCATCTTCATTCTGGATGACATCACTCCGCTTGAGCAGCTCTCGCCGGCTGTTTTGGACTCCGATCTCTATGTCTTCGACATCCGGCCGGCGACGATGTATCGGCTCTACGCCCACAAGGGCAACACGGGTCACAAGTTCTTCGTCGCGCCAAATCCTCCCTATGGGGCGATCATCCATTACTATCTGAAGACGTCTTTGGGCGAGAAGGAAGAGGTGAAGATCACTATTGTGGACCGCGAGGGCCGCGTGGTTCGCGAGCTGCGCGGACCTCGGGAGGCGGGGATCCATCGCGTGGCGTGGGATCTGCGGCATGAACCTCCGGTACGTGCTGAAGCGGAGCCTCCGGTGGGACCATTCGGTGCCCCACAAGGCCCTTTCGTTCTGCCCGGTGAGTACACGGTGCGCATCTCGGCCGGATCTCAGCAAGCGAGTCGGACTGTGCGCGTAGAGGAAGATCCGCGTCTTCAGGTCAGTGAGGAGGAGCTGCGCGCCCATCGCGACGCATGGCACCGCGTGGGACGCCTCTATGCATCAGCGGATGTCGCGCGCCGTCGCATCGTCGAACTGCGCACCCGCGTCACCGAATGGGCGGAGAGCCTGAAGCGCCTGCCGAACGCATCGCCTTCTGTGCAGGCGGCTCTCGCTTCCCTGCTCAAGGAGCTGGATGAGCTGAGGGATCATTTCGTCGCACGGCCGCGCCCGCTCGGATTCGCCGGACCCGATCTGCCGGGAACTCCGCGTCCCATTGTCGGACGTCTCGCCCAGCTTTACTCGGCCATCGGTTCGTTCACGGCGCGACCGACGCCACGACAGGCGGAGATGATCGAGGAATTGGCGCAGGAGCTGACGCAGCTGGTGGAACGTCTGAATCGCATCATTGAAGAGACGGTCCCGAACCTCAACCGGCAGTTGCGGGAGAGCAATATCCCGCACCTCACTCCCGGAGAGCGGATTGTCATCCCGCGCTGACTCGCGTCGTGTCGGGATTCGAGTTGAGGAGAAGATTCGCGCGGAGGGAATCCTTCAGGGCCCTTTTCGGAGAGGTGGCCTCTGAAGCTAGGGCTGTCGGTGCAGTTGGACCGAGCGGAGAAGAGGCCCAACGTGTGGGCCTCTTCGTCGTTCGCGGCGCACGATCAAAAGCTCACGACTGGCGTTCGGGTCGTGCGTTCGAGCTTCGATGTATCCTTATCGGCCGAGGTAAAGGAACACGCGACCGGCTCTTCGCACCGCACCTGGTGCGGAAATGGCGAGATCCATTTTGCCGTCCCCGTTGAGATCGCCGATGGCCATAGCCGTTCCGAACTCGCCCTCGGCTTCTGGACTTTGAGGCTCCAGGATCAGATCGGCATTCGGGCCAATGGTGCTTCCTCCGAGGAAGGCGTATACTCGCCCAACTCGCGGGCGGTTATTGACTGCCGCCCCAGGGGCGCTGACGAGGAGATCCGGCACGCCGTCCCTGTTGAGATCTCCGGCGGCTAAACTGTATCCGAATCTGGATTGGGCTTGCGCCGTAGGATCTTCCAGGATGAGATCGGGAGTATTCCTCAGGGTTGTCCCTCCGAAGAAGATATAGACCCGTCCGGGGTTGAGCTCATCTGGGGCTGTATCGGGCGCCCCCACGATGATGTCCGCATACCCATCGCCATTCAGGTCAGCTATTGCTAGGACGGACGCAAACGTGGAGTTAGCCGGATCGCTCGGTGGATGGGGGTTGGGTAATATCAGGTTCGGCCGACTGCTCAAGGACTTCCCTCCGAAGAAGACATATGCGGCTCCGGTTCCATTGGATCCTCCAAAGGGAGCGCCGATGACGACATCGGCGAACCCGTCTTTGTTGACGTCTCCGGCGGCGACAGCGAAGCCGAACTGTTCCCCGGTGATGTTCCCTCGCAAGATCGCCCGTCGCGAGCCGATCGTCTTCCCGCCATATAGGATGACGGTGGCATCTAGGAACCAGGCACTGACGATCATATCGCTCGCCCCATCACCGTCCACATCGCCGCTGGCGAGAGCGTCACCGAAGAGACCACCCGTGAGAGAGTCCGGATCCGGAGGGAGCGGACTTCGCAAGGTCACCGGACTAGTCCCGAAGCGCGAGGCTCCGTGATAGACAATGACTCTTCCGTCAAAAAAGGAATCCTCACTATTGCTCGCTTCGGGAGCGCCGATGGCCAGATCGGTTCGACCGTCTCGATTCCAATCGCCGGCAGCAAGCGCTTTTCCGAAACCGATTCCCGCCTCGCGGGAGGAGAGCGTCAGATTAGGGGTTGTCCGAGGCGTCGTGTGCCCGTAAAAGATGAAAACGCGTTCGGCACTATTGGAGACGGCTAAGTCTGCGATCTTGTCGTTGTTGAAATCTCCGATGGCCAGTGTTGTACCGAAGGCCGCATCGGCCGTCGGGCGCGACTCCGTGAGGATGAGAGGCGACTGTTGGGAGGACTGCGCCGGAGTCAGGTTCGCTATCAACAAGAGCCAGGTCATGATGTGAGGGAGACACCGGAGCGGTGATCGGTCTCTCATGGTCGTTCACCTCTTCGTCTTTGTCTTTTCGTTCCGCGCATGTGGTCCCCGGGTGATGGGAGAGAGCACTTCCCGGTCTCCGGGGATGGAGAGCATTCTCCGAAGCTTTCGCTTCCAAGTGGGCGCAGAAGTTCGACATGAGACATGGCTTCGCATGGCTCTCTTTTTACTCGATCTTTCGAGTCCTGGCAAGAGGGGAACACCGTAGCACGCGCGCGTTCTGGCCGACTGGCATTTTCCCCGCTGATGTGTTGCACTCTTGCTGTGAGGAGGACGACCATGGAGAGGATCGAGCGAGATAGTCTCGGAGAGAAGGCAGTTCCGGCCGAGGCCTACTATGGAATTCAGACAGTGCGGGCCTTGGAGAATTATCCGATCAGCGGATGGCGTCCCTTTTCGGAGCTGGTTCGGGCGACTGTGCGCATCAAAAAGTGCGCGGCTCGCGTCAATGCCGAGCTGGGGCTGGTGGACGCATCCATTGCGCGCGCCATCATGGCGGCTGCCGATGAAGCGCTCGCCGGCCGATTCGATGACCAGTTCGTCGTGGATGTCTTCAACTCCGGCGCCGGCGTCTCCTTTCACATGAACGTGAACGAAGTCTTGGCGAACCGCGCGAATGAGCTCCTCGGGGGGCAGCGCGGGGACTATTCGCGCGTGCATCCACACGATCATGTGAACCGAGGACAGTCCACGAACGATGTCGTGCCGACGGCGATGCGCCTGGCGGCTCTGGACGTCGCGCGCCCATTGCTCGAACGTGTGGAGGGACTGGCGCGGGCGCTCCATCAGAAGGGGGATGAGTTCCACGAGGTCGTGAAATCCGGACGCACGCATCTTCAGGACGCTGTCCCGGTGCGCCTCGGACAGGAATTTCACGCGTATGCGCACATCATCGAGGAGCACGCGCGGCGTCTGCGGCACGCGACCGAGGAGCTTCGCGTCCTCGGCATTGGCGGTACAGCCGTGGGGACGGGGTTGAATGCGCATCCGGCCTTTCGCTTCCGCCTCATCGAAGAGCTGAAGCGCGAGACGGGGGAGGAGCTCATTCCCGCCGAGGATCTCATGGCGGTGATGCAAAGCATGGCGCCGTTTGTCGCCTTCTCCGGAGCGATGAAGAATCTCGCGCTCGACGTGATCAAGATCTGCGATGACCTGCGACTGATGGCCTCGGGACCGCGCGCGGGGCTGGCCGAGATCGAGCTGCCAGCTCTTCAGCCGGGCTCTTCGATCATGCCGGGCAAGGTCAATCCCGTCATGCCCGAGATGGTGACGATGGTGTGCTTTCAGGTCGTCGGCAACGATATGACGATCGCGTTGGCGGCCGCCCATGGGGAATTCGAGCTGAACGTCATGATGCCCGTCATCGCCTTCGACCTCTTGATGTCGGCGAAGCTGTTGACCAATGCTCTGCGGGTCTTCACGGAGAAGGCCCTTGTCGGGATTCGTGCCCATGTGATGCGCTGTCGGTACTATGCCGAGAGCAGCCCGGCTTTGGTGACGGCGCTCGCACCGCATATCGGCTACGAGCGTGCGGCCGAGGTCGCGCGCGAGCTACTGGCGACGCGGAAGACTATTCGGGAGATCGTTCGAGAGCGAGGGTGGATGAGCGAAGCCGAGCTCGATCGTGTGCTCGACATCGAGGCGATGACGCGTGGCGGGCTCTTGGACTCGGCGTCCGAGCTATTGGCGTGATCGCCGCGAGGAAGCGCGCGGTCCCCCCGCGACTATCGTTCCGGTCGCATGTGGGGGAAGAGGATGACGTCGCGGATCGAGCGCTGATTGGTCAGCAGCATCACGAGCCGATCAATGCCGATTCCTTCGCCGGCTGTCGGCGGCATCCCATAGCCGAGCGCGCGAATGAAGTCTTCGTCCATGACCATGGCCTCTTCATCCCCGCGCTCGCGCAGGCGCATCTGGTGTTCGAATCGGCGATACTGTTCGACGGGATCGTTCAACTCGCAGAAGGCGTTGGCGATCTCCAGGCCGCCGATGTACACCTCGAAGCGATGGACGACGTTCGGATCCTCCTCGCTCTGCTTCGCCAGAGGGCTCAGCTCCGTTGGATACCCCAGGATGAACGTGGGCTGAATGAGCTTCTCTTCAGCGACGTATTCGAAGAGCTTCCCGAGCATCTGCCCATAGGTCCACCGGGGATCGCATCGTCCACCGACGGCGCGCAGGAGCTCAGGCAATCGCTCCGGGACATCCAGATCTTCCGGTGTGAGCACCGGCATTGTATCGGGCCAGTAACGGAGGATCGCCTCTTTTACCGTCAGGCGGCGCCAGGGGCGGGTGAAATCTATCCGGTGCTCTCCGTAGGTGATGGTGAGCGACCCGCACACGGTGCGCACCACGTGGGTGAGCAGCTCCTCGGTCAGTTCCATGAGATCATGATAGTCGCTGTAGGCTTCGTAGAATTCGAGCATTGTGAATTCCGGATTGTGCTTGGTGGAGAGGCCTTCGTTTCGGAAATTCCGGTTCAGCTCGTAGACCTTTTCGAAGCCACCGACGATCAGCCGTTTCAGATAGAGCTCTGGAGCGATGCGCGCATAGAGGTCTATGTCGAGCGCGTTATGGTGAGTGACAAATGGTCGGGCTGCGGCTCCTGTCGCCAGCGGTGTGAGCATCGGCGTCTCCACCTCGATGTAGCCCCGTTCGTCGAAGAAGCGTCGGATCTCCCGGATGATCTGCGCGCGCTTGACGAAGACCTCGCGCGAGGACCGGTTCGCGATGAGGTCGAGATACCGCTGCCGATAGCGCGTCTCGATGTCCTGGAGACCGTGCCACTTCTCCGGCAAGGGGAGGAAGGCTTTCGCCAGGAAATGGAGCCGCTCGACGTGCACGGTCAGCTCTCCTGTGCGCGTCACGAACAAATATCCTTCGACGCCGATGATGTCGCCGAGGTCCAGATGGTTGTACAACTGCCACTCCCGTTCGCTCACTTCATTACTGCGAATGTAGATTTGGAGCCGTTGGTCGCCGTCCGAGAGGTGAGCGAAGGCCGCGCGTCCCATCAGGCGCGTTGTCATCATCCGACCGGCGATGCGCACGGCAACCCCTCGCAGTTCGGCGTTCACACGCTCCAGCTCCTCGGGAGGCTTCGTTCCGGCGTAGTGGCCGTAGGCTCGAACGATCTCCGTGATCGTATGCGTGCGCGCGAACTTGTGGGGATACGGATCGAACCCGAGGGCGCAGATCGCCTCGAAGTTCTTCCGCCGTTGAACGATCAATTCGTTCTCTTCGCCGAAGATCCCTCTGCTCATTCGCCCTGCGCCTCCCGTGCGCTCGCGATCCCAGGCGGTGAAGGCATGATGCTAGTCGGCGGACAAGGGGTCGGTCAAGGAAGCGAAAGATTCACTCCTGTTCGATCCAGCTCCCGAGCGGGCGCGAGAGCAAGGCGTACTTCTGGCGCAGCCGTCGTACGTGATCTGCATATTCGGTCTTTGGAATCTCTCCAGCCCGTCGCCGATCCCGCAGTCGGCGCAGTTCGTAACAGTAGAGATCATTGAGCTGCTCGCGCACCAGCTCCGGAGGCGTTCTCTCTGTCGGCAGCACTCCCAGCCGTTTCAGTTCTTCCACGACGTCAGTTCGGTAGCGCACCATGCGTCGCTCCTTTGGGAGCATACCGAAATCGAGGCCCCGAGCGCCAGCGGGCGATACATGCCATTTGATCTCTCTGCTGACGATTCGAACGCCCGGCGATGTTGACCGGTCTCAGGGGCGATGATATTTTTGCCCTTTCTGGATGCGGGGAGGACAGACGCGCTATGGGGATGTGGCGGAAGGACGAGATCACACGCCTTTTCTCATCGGAGGCCTCCTCTGAGGCACCGCGCGACGTCGAGGGCGAGGCCGGAGAGGGGCTCTTACATCGGTTCAAACGCGCTATCGCGCGAACCCGTCAGCAGGTGATCGAGCGGCTTCAAGATCTTACTTCCGGCGCGCGCGATGTGGATCCCGTCCTTCTGGAAGCTCTGGAAGAGGCGCTCATTGCCACTGATATGGGGCCCCGCACAGCGCAGGAGATTTTGGAGCGCGCGCGTCAGGCGCTCGATCGGAACGCCGTGAGGGATGTGGACGCGGTGAAGGGCGTCATCCAATCGGAGCTGCTCGCCCTTTTACGGCGCACCGTCGGCGAGGGCGGTCCATTGACCGAAGAGCGCCTTCAGCGGTCGAGCGTGCGTCCGTATGTCATCTTGGTCGTCGGCGTCAATGGAACGGGAAAAACGACGACCATTGGGAAGCTCGCCTATCGGCTGAAGCGTCAGGGATTCTCCGTTCTGCTCTGCGGCGCCGATACGTTTCGCGCAGCGGCGGCCGATCAATTGGCGATTTGGGCGGAGCGAGCGGGTGTCCCTCTGATTGAACAGCATCCGGGAGCGGACCCGGCGGCTGTACTCTTCGATGCCCTTCGCTCGGCTAAAGCGCGTCGCACGGATGTCGTGATCGCGGATACGGCCGGACGCTTGCATACGAAGATCAACCTCATGCAGGAGCTTCAGAAGATGTGTCGGGTCGCCGCGCGCGAAGTCGAGGGCGCTCCGCATGAGGTTCTTCTCGTCCTCGATGCAGTGACTGGACAGAATGGCCTGGAGCAAGCGCGGCGCTTTTTGGAAGCCGTCGGCGTCACCGGTATGATCGTGACCAAGCTCGATGGAACAGCCAAAGGGGGAATCCTCATCCCCATTGCGAAGGAGTTGGGCGTGCCTATTCACTATGTGGGCGTCGGCGAGAAGCTAGACGACCTCATCGAGTTCTCTCCGGAAGCCTACGTGCGGAGCCTCTTCGAAGAATGAGTCCGCTTGCGCTCTGCCGATCGGGTTCAGAAAAGTCGGCCCGTCATCGGTTCCGATCCTTCGCCGCGACGAAGCCGGTTCACCAGCAGATGCGCTTGACGCGTCGGCTCCGGTTGGCGGTGTCCCGCCACGCAGCGAAGGACGAGGGCGATGGCGCTCTCCAGGTCGATCTTATGGCCGGGGGAGACGAAGATGGGGCTCGTTCGGTCCTTCGTCCGGAGGGCAGCGCCGACGATCTCCCCGCGATCGAGAAGGGGGGAAGAGCTGCCCGCTTCCGGTGATGGCTCTTCATACGTTCCAACGAGTATGCTCTTTGCGCATCCGACGGTCGGCAGGTCGAGCACGAGCCCGAGATGACAGGCCAAGCCCATGCGCCGGGGATGCGCTACTCCCTGACCGTCCAGAAGCACCGCGTCAGGCCACTGTGCGACTTTCTCGAACGCCTTCAGCACAGCCGGCGCCTCTCGAAACGAGAGCAGTCCCGGGATGTAGGGAAAGCGCGTCACCGTCGTCACCGCTGCCTCTTCGACGAGTTTCAGATGGGGTAACTCCAGTACGACGACGGCGGCGAAGATCGTATCCGAGCCCTTGTCGAAGGAGACATCCGCGCCGGCGACCCATCGCACGCGATTCACATCCAGCGGCGTGAAGCGCAACTGCTCGCGCAGCCGGTTCTGAATCGCTATGGCCTCGCGCGGCGAGACATCCCACGGATGCAGATGCTTGATCCTCATCGGTCCGGCCTCTCAGATGCAGAGACCTCGTGCTCACATCTCGCCGTGCTCTCGGGCGTCTCTTCTGGCGGATCAATCGCTGGGGCCGCGGTGACCTTCGCCGGACGCCAGATCGAAAGGAGGACCGAAAGGGCGAGAACGCTCGCGACGACGCTGAGTGAGATCCCAATGGGGATCTTGTAGAAGTCCGAGATGAGCATCTTCACGCCGACAAAGACGAGGATGATCGAGAGTCCGTAGTGTAAATAGTGAAAGAGGCGCACGAGTCCCGCCAGGGCGAAGTAGAGGGCGCGCAGGCCGAGGATGGCGAAGACATTGGACGTGTAGACGATGAATGGATCGCGCGTGATGGCGAGGATGGCCGGGATCGAATCCACGGCGAAGACGAGGTCGGTCGTCTCGACGACGAGCACGACGACAAAGAGCGGGGTCGCCAGCGTCCGCCCCATCTTGCGGATGAAGAATCGTCCGCCTACGTAGCGTCGCGTGATCGGGATGAGGCGGCGGGCGAGGCGCAACACGGGATTTCGCTCCGGGTGAATCTCTTTATCCTTCTCGCGGGCCATGCGCGCGCCGGTCACAATGAGGAGAGCGCCGAAGACGTAGATCATCCAGTGGAATTTCTGGATCAGCGTGACGCCGGCCAGGATGAAGAGGAAGCGCATGATCAAGGCGCCGAGGATGCCCCAGAAGAGGACTTTGTGGTGGTAGAGCGCGGGGACGCGAAAGTAGGAGAAGATGAGCACGAAGACGAAGATGTTATCCATGCTGAGCGACTTCTCGATGAGATAGCCGGTGAGGAACTCGAGGGCGGCTGTCGAACCGAACCAGATGTAGACGCCGATGTTGAAGAGCACAGCCAGGGCGATCCAGAAGACGCTCCAACCGAGTGCTTCCTTCAGCTCGATGACGTGCGCGCGGCGATGAAAGACGCCGAGGTCGAGTGCGAGCATGGCGAGCACGAGGAGGGCGAAGGCGATCCAGAGCCAGAGCGCGTGTCCCATCATCGCGTGAGGACCTCCGTTCCAATGGGGTGGGTGAAGATACCGCGGTCGCGATGTTGCATCGAATGGCAGCGCCAGCGCGTGTCGTCCGAGGTGGGGAAGTCGGCGCGGAAGTGCGCGCCACGGCTCTCCTCTCGAAAGAGTGCGGCCCGTGCGACACACCATGCGACCGTGGCGACGTGGCGTGTGGCCAAGGTCGGAGCAGTCTCCCGCAGTATGTGGAGCTGTTCGAGCGCTGACCGCAGCGGGTCGCCATGGCGAATGAGGCCGACGGCTTCCCACATGAGGTCTTGGATGCGCCGGAGGGTTGTCCCTTCGATCTCCGCTTCAGCCGGGTTCACGTCCGGACAGTAAGGGGGAGGAGGCGGAGAAGAAGAGGCGTTGGCCAGAGCTCGACGAGCCGCGCGCGCACCGAAGACCAGGCCTTCGAGCAGCGAGTTGCTGGCCAAGCGATTGGCGCCATGTACCCCCGTGCAGCTCACTTCGCCCGCGGCGAAGAGGCCCTCCAGGCCTGTCCATCCTTCGAGGTCCGTGCGGACGCCACCCATGAAGTAATGCGCGGCCGGACTGACCGGAATCCAGTCGCGCGTCAGATCGAGGCCGTAGCGTCGGCAGGTCTCGGAGATGCGCGGGAAGCGTTCGCGCAGGAAGCCGGCCGGCAGATGCGTGAGATCAAGATACACGCACTCGGCGTTGGTGCGGGCCAGCTCGCTCACGATGGCGCGCGCGACGATATCGCGAGGGGCCAGCTCCGCCTGCTCATGATAGCGCGGCATGAACCGTTCGCCGAAGCGGTTGCGCAAAATTCCGCCTTCCCCCCGCAAAGCCTCGCTGAGCAGAAAGCGAGGCACGCCCTCCTGATGCAGGGCCGTCGGATGAAACTGCACGAACTCCATGTCGGCCAGGAGAGCTCCGGCCTCGTAGGCCATCGCCATCCCCTCGCCGGTGATGACATCGGGATTCGTCGTGTACCGATAGATGTGTCCGGCGCCGCCGGTCGCGAGGATGACCGCGCGCGCCCGAACCGTGTGGGATGTGCGCGCGCGCGCATCCACATACTGCACGCCCAGGCAGTGCCCATCGTGAACGAGCAGGCGCGCGGCGAAGGCGTGAGGGACGAGTGTGACCTGGGGCAGCTCGCGCAGGCGCTCCAGCAGTGTGCGCACGATTTCGCGTCCGGTGGCGTCACCCCGAGCATGGACGATACGACGTCGAGAGTGGGCAGCTTCTTGTCCGAATGCGAGCTGATCCCCCACGCGGTCGAAGCAACAGCCCCACGCGATCAGTTCCTGCACACGCTGCGGTCCTTCCTCGACGAGCACGCGCACAGCGTCCGGATCGCACAGGCCCGCACCCGCGCGCACTGTGTCTTCCGCATGCAGGGCGATCTCATCGTCATCGCTCAGGGCGACAGCGACGCCTCCTTGCGCGTATCGCGTGCTCGATTCGGTGAGATCATCCTTCGTCAGGATGAGGACCGATCCCGCTCGCCCCAACTCCACCGCCGCCCGCAGGCCGGCGATCCCGCTGCCGATCACGATGAAGTCGGTCTCGCGCATGACCGGAGAGGGCGTCACTCCGCTTTCTTCGCCTTTGCCGAAGACGTCGTTTCCGACTCCGGCTTCTTCGCCTCGCGACGCGGCAAGCCGAGCGCCTGTCGGATCTCGTTTTCGATGGTGAGCGCCAGCTCGGGATTCGCCTTCAAGAAGAGGCGCGCGTTCTCCCGTCCTTGACCGAGGCGTTCGCCTTTGTAGGAGTACCACGCGCCGCTCTTCTCAATGAGACGATGCTCCACGCCGAGATCCAAGATCTCCCCTTCGCGCGAGATGCCTTCGCTGTAGAGCATATCGAATTCCGCTTCTTTGAACGGGGGCGCGACCTTGTTCTTCACGACGCGAACCTTCACGCGATTGCCGACGATGGTCTCCCCATCTTTGAGAGCATTCGTCCGCCGCATGTCCAGGCGCACGCTCGCGTAGAACTTCAACGCCTGGCCGCCGGTCGTCGTCTCGGGCGAGCCGAACATGACGCCGATCTTCTGCCGCATCTGGTTGATGAAGATGAGTGCCGTATTGGAGCGATAGACGGCGCCAGCCAGCTTTCGCAAGGCTTGCGACATGAGGCGGGCTTGCAGGCCGGGCAGGGCATCGCCCATCTCGCCCTCCAGCTCCGCCCGAGGCACAAGAGCCGCTACCGAATCAATGACGAGTACGTCCACGCCTCCGGATCGGACGAGAGCTTCAGCGATCTCCAAGGCCTGCTCACCGCTGTCGGGTTGGGAGACCAAAAGATCGTCAATGCGCACGCCGATCTTCTCGGCATAAGCCGCATCGAGCGCGTGCTCGGCATCAATATAGGCGGCCACGCCCCCCGAGCGTTGAGCCTCTGCCGCTACATGGAGCGCGAGCGTTGTCTTACCGCTGGCTTCCTGACCGAAGATCTCCGTGATGCGTCCGCGCGGGATTCCCCCTACGCCCAACGCAGCATCCAGGCTGAGGCTCGTCGTCGAGATGACAGGGATCTCTTCGACCTTTCGGTCGCCGAGCCGCATGATCGCCCCCTTACCGAACTGCTTCTCGATCTGGGCCAGGGCGATCTCGATGGCCTTGGTCTTCTTCTCCACGTCGTGCATACCCATCTCTCCCTCTAGGCTCATGCCTAGGCGAAGTGTACTTCGGGAGTTGCGCGAAAGTCCAGTGCGCGCTCTCAGGCTCGTTGAGGGAGATCGAGGCGATCGGCGCCCGCGTAGACATTGAAGCGTCCATCCCGGAGGAAACCGACAAGCGTGAGGTCGAAATCGCGCGCCACGGTGACGGCCAGGCTGCTCGGAGCACCCAGAGCGGCCACGACGGGGATTCCGGCGACGAGCGCTTTCTGCACGAGCTCGAAACTGGCGCGTCCGCTGAGCAGGGCGATCGTGCCGGAGGCTGGAATACTGTCGGTGAGCACCAGGTGTCCGATCACTTTATCCATCGCATTGTGGCGGCCGACATCCTCGCGCACAAGCAGCAAGCGCCCTTGGTGATCGAAGAGAGCGGACGCGTGAACGCCTCCGGTGCGCGCGAAAAGCGGCTGCGCGCGCCGTCCTATCTCTGCCAGGGCGAAGAGCACATCGCGAGAGATCGGCGGGATATCCGCACGGGCTTGCCGCACCAGGGCGCGCACCAGCTCCAATGAGGCCTTCCCGCAGATGCCGCAACTGGAAGTCATGTAGACGTTCCGGCTGAGCCGAGCCGGATCAAACTCCACGTCTTCGGCCAAAACGACGTTCACAATGTTTCGGTGTCCCCCCTCCTCATGCTCAGAGCAGTGGGAGATGTCCCGAACATCCCGGCGGCTCCGGATGACGCCTTCCGTGAAGAGGAATCCCACGGCGAGCTCGAAATCATGGCCCGGCGTGCGCATGGTAATGGCCACGCTGTGGGCGACCCAATTGTCTCCCTCTCTCCGGAGCACGCGCACTTCCATCGGCTCTTCGACGGCCAGTTCGTCTTCGCGCACGTGGATATTCGCTCGACCGACTTCGAGCACCGGTGCACATCGCATGACGTCCGGCGTCTCCATCGTCGTCGCTCCTGCGTACAGCGGCCCACAAGCCTTCACTCCGTGCGCGTCGGATCCGGAAGGACCTCGACAATCTCGCTGCGGAATGCCGGTATCCCACATTCGGGATCGCACGCGCCCCGACGGATGAGGACATTCGCTTCGGGCCAATACATCATCACCACACCCGGACGGAGCGGACCCGAGCGCGCACGTCCACGAAACTCGCCCGTTTCAGAGCGCACGAGAACGGGATCCCCCTCGCGAAGGCTGAGGCAGGCGAGATCCTCCGGCGCCAGGATCACGTCCTCACGTCGCGCGTTGGCGAGCACATCTCGATCGCCGAAGACCATGCTGTTGAACTGCTTCCCGCGACGGGTCGTGAGCTGAAAGCGACCCTCGGGGATGGAACGTTCGGCAGGCACAACCGGTGTGAAGCGCGCTCTTCCCGTCGGGGTGGGGAATCGGCCATCTTCACCCAGGCGCGGACCGCCCCATTGAATGTGATCGCCGCGCTGCCGCAAGTATTGGATCCCGTCGTAGAAGGGGACGATGCGGGCGATCTCCTCCCGGATCGCATCGGTCGAAGCGAAGGTGATGTGGTCGGCGAACTCAGGTCGAACGCGCGCGGCCAGCTCTACGAGTACGCGCCATTCATCCCGCGCATGAGGCAATCGCGGCCCTGGGATCTCCGGATTGAAGATGATGCGCCGCTCGGTCGTCGTCTCCGTGTTCCCTCCGGCCATCTCGTAGCGCGTGGTCGCGGGAAGAACGAGGACGGCATCGGCCGGCTCCACAAGCATCTGCGGATTCAGGACGATGTCGTGATGCACGCGCAGGGGAATGCGTGCCAGGGCTTCGCGCACGAATCGGCTGTCCGGCAAAACGCCGATGAGATTACTGCCGATCAGATAAAACACATCCAGCTCGCCGCGAGAGGCTGCCTCAAGCATCTCCGCGACGAAGTATCCGCGCCAGGCCGGCACAGGGAACCCCCACAGCTCGGCCATCGCTCGAGCGCTCTCCTCGGTGATCGGCACGCCGCCCGGGAACTGATTGGGGACGGCTCCCATCTCCGCCCCTCCTTGGACTCCGGAATGGCCGCGAAGAGCGACGAGCCCGCAGTGAGGGCGTCCGAGCATGCCGCGCGCCAGCGCTACGTTGACAATGGCTTTGACGTTCGCCACGCCATGCTCGTGCATGGTCACGCCCATGGACCACAGGAACACGGCCGTGCGCGCCTGTGCATAGAGGCGCGCGAAGTCGAGCATGCGTTCGCGCGTCGTGCCGGAGAGACGCTCCAACTGCTCGAAGCTCTGCTCCTCTAGCGCATGCACCAACTCCTCCCATCCCTCCGTACGCTCGGCGATGAATCGGTGATCCACCCAGCCGTTCGCCAGCAGATGCTTCAGGACGCCGTTCCAGAACGCGATGTCACCGCCCACGCGGATCTGGAAGAATTCGTCGGCGACGCGAGTCCCCAGGAGAGCCGAATCGAGCGAGGAGGGGACCCAGTACCGCTCCAATCCCGGCTCGCGATACGGATTGATGACGGCGACGCGCGTGCCCTGCTTCTTGGCCAGGTGAATGTACTTCATCGCCACCGGTTGATTGTTAGCGATGTCGCTGCCGATGAGCACGAGCAGATCCGTTCCGATCCAGTCTCGATAACTGCAGGTGGACGCTGCGAAGCCGATCGTCTGTTTGAGCGCCACCGTGCTCGGGGCGTGACAGATGCGCGCCGAGTTGTCAATGTGATTGGTGCCGAGTGCGCGCGCGACCTTCTGTGCCACGTAGTAGGTCTCGTTCACCGTCCCGCGCGAAACCAGGTAGAAGGCTATGCGCTCGGGCGCGGTCGCGCGCATGCGTTCAGCGATGAGCGCCAGGGCCTCGTCCCAGGAGATCGGTTGGAATCCGAGGTCACCGCGACGTCGTAGAAGCGGCACCGGCACGCGTCCGAGCCGTCGCAACTCGGGTTCGCTCAAATGCCCGAGGCGCGCCGCATCGCGCACCTGTGCGACATCCAGAGCTCCCATCGTGTTCAGGCGCAGAAGACGGAGTCGGATCCAGCAGAGATGAATTCCCGAGATCGTCCAATCGCGGATCCCGCTCGTGCCGAGCGCGCATCCATCGCACACTCCCTGCGTCAGAATTCTCCACGCGTAGCCGAGACGATCGCGGTTCTCCCAGATGGTGCGGAAGACTTCCAGATAGGGCGTCACCTGCCGCCTTCGCTCGCCTCGCATCCTGCTCTCCTGTTCAGGGAGAAGTGTATGCGTCTTGTCGCAGTCGGTCAACAGGATGGGGGGTCTTGCGAAGGGAGAGCGCTCCGTGGTGCCGATCGCACGCGGGGAGCGCGACCTCATTTTCGGCGCGAGCGGGTCAGCACGGGAGAAGGCCGTTCGACGCATGAGGCGGCAGTGCGCCTTATAACTCCCCGTGCTCGGCGAAGCTCCAGTAGCGATTGTGGCCGATGACGAGGTGATCCAGGAGGGCGATCTCCATCAAGCGACATGCCTCCTTCAACTCGCGCGTGAGCATGCGATCCTGGGGGCTCGGTTCGGGATTTCCCGAGGGGTGATTATGCGCGCAGATGAGGGCCGCAGCACCATGTTGCAGGGCGCGTTTGACGACTTCGCGCAGATGGACGGCGCTCGCGTTGATCGTACCCCGGAAGAGCTCCTCAACGGCCAGGATCTCGTTCTTGCTGTTGAGGAAGAGCACGGTGAAGATCTCGTGATCGAGGTCGCGCATCGAATGGGCCAAGAGCTGATAGACATCCTCGGGGTTTCGGATCGCGCGCCGTTGCTCGAGTTGCTCTCGGAGGTACCGCTTGCTCAACTCGATAGTCGCCAGCAGGGTGGCGATCTTCGCATCGCCGAGCCCTTTGATCGCGCGCAGCTCGCGATAGTCGGCCGCGAAGAGTCCGCGCAGCCCCTGAAACCGCTGAAGGAGCGCGCGCGCCAAATCCACGGCGCTTCGGCCACTCACGCCCGTGCGCAAGAAGATGGCCAGCAGCTCCGCGTCCGAGAGCGACTGGGGACCATGCTTGAGCAGGCGCTCGCGAGGCCGTTCATGACGCGGCCAATATTTAATCGCTTCTTCGCGCAGTGGCTCCTTGGTCTTCATGAAGAACCGTCGAAGGGGCCCTCCTCGGAGAGAACATTTCGCGCCCTCGTCAGGGAACGAGATCTCAGGCGCGCACGCCCGCCTGATAGCGCCGATACCAGTCCTCTCCCTGGTGCTGGAGGCGAATATGGGATCGGCCGCCGAAACGGTGATGCTCGAACCAGGGGGTCGCGCGCTCTGCGATCTCGTTGAGCTGGCGGAAATTCTCCCGCGCACGCGTCTGCAGCGCTTGCACCAGCTTCGCCTCATCCGGGTAGAGGGCAACGGCGTCCTTCCAAATCGCACGCCCGCAGAGGAATCCGTTGGCTCCCGCTTCGACAGCCAATCGCGTGTTCTCGATGAATTCCTCGATATCCACACCGGCGCTCAGGATGACCCACGGAACGCCAGCCGCCTCGTTCAACTCCCGGCAGTAGGCCTTGACCTCTTCGAGCGTGTACACGGGCTCGGCATCCTTCCTCCCGAAGGGCGCCGATTGAAATTCCCGACAGTATTTCAAATTCGCCGGGAATTCCAGCTTGAGCACATCCACCTGATATTCGGGCTTGGAGAACTCGCGCGCGCTGCGGATGACGATCTGCGGCTTCTGCCGAGCATAGTCCGGCGTGTTCGTGCTGCCGCCATCGAGCGCATATCCGACTGTCTCCAGCAGGAACGGGATGTCCAGCTCAGCGCACTCTTGCCCCACTCGTCGCACGAGATCTTGTTGATGCTGTCGCGCTTTCTCATCCGCATCGGGATGGTAATAGAGCAGCAGCTTCACCGCATCCGCTCCCGCGGCGCGCGCCTTCCACGCGCTCCAGCCCTCGATGAGCTTCGTATACCGGCTCTTGCCCACGAGTTCGTATCCGGTCTCCTCATAGGCCAGGAGCAATCCCACGTGTCCCGGGATGTCGGCGATCGAGTAGGGGTATCCGTAGATGGGATCCGTGAGCACGGCCGTCGCCATCGGCGCGAGCGTCTTCGTGACCAGGTTCTTCACGCGCGCGATCTCCTCGAACGTCACCTGCTCGCGCGGCTTTCCCGACGATCGGGCGAGCGATTCGATGAGCGATCCGCGCTGATCAATGGCCAGCATCTTGAAGCGGCCAGCCTCATCCGCCAGCCGCATGAGTCCACGAAGTTTCCCCGCGGAGATCTCCTTCATCATTCCCTCCATCCTCGACGAATGAGCGAACGGTTAAGGATAGCGAAGATCCTCCGTCCAACTCAAGGAAGCGGCGCCCGCCGTCCGAATGCGGTCACTCTTCTCGTAACTTTCGCTCGCACGCGGCTTCGATGGCCGCCGCCAGATGCTCCTGGGTAATGATGGGCGACGCCGGGCGAGCAGCATCCGGATGCTGAACGAAGTCTCGAAGGGCCATCCAGGCTGCCTGTTGACACGCCGCTTCCAAATCCGCTCCCGTCAGCCCTTGGGCGAGTTGAGCGAGAAGGTCGAGGTTCACATCTTCGGCGAGCGGGCGGTGTCGGAGATGGATCTGCAGGATCTCTCGGAGCGTGGGGACGTCGGGGATCGGGACGTCAAGCCGCAGCTCGAATCGGCCCGGCGCGAGAAGTTCCCGAGGGACATGCTGGAGGTCTTGAGCTGCGCCGAGCACGATGACGCCGCGCCGATATTCGAGCCGATCCATTTCGGCAATCACCTCGGCGAGCACGCGTTCGGCGGCTCCTGCCAGCGCCTCGCGCTGTCGCGCCACTCCCAGTGCATCGAGATCATCCAAGAAAACGATCGCGGGCGCATGTCGCTGTGCCTGTTGGAAGAGGTCACGCGCGACCGTAGCCGAGCGATCCGGTCCGAAGGCGAGCATCTCCAAGCCGCGCGCCGAGAAGAGACGCAGCTTCGTCTCTCCAGCCAGGGCGCGCACCAGAAGCGTCTTTCCGGTTCCCGCCGGACCATGCAGGAGAATTCCTCGAGGCGGGCGCGCGCGCACGCGGGCAAAGAGTGCCGGCGCGCCAAGTGGCAGGAGGACGGCTTCGGTGAGGCGCTCTCGAACCTCGTGTAAGCCCCCCACATCCTCCCATCGGACTTCGATCAACTCCGCGCAGGAGGGGTGCAGCGTCAGCGGCGTGATCGTTTTCAGAGCATCGAGGAAGTGAGTCATCCGAATGCGCGCCCGAGCGACCGCGTCCCAGCATGGCGGTTCGGCGACATCCGGCGTCGGGAGGACCTCGCGCAGGGCCAGCAGCGCGGCTTCCTGACAGAGGGCGAGAAGGTCCGCACCGACGAAGCCGCGCGTCAGCTCGGCGAGATGCTGAAAATCCACGTCCTCCGCGAGCGGCAGACCGCGCGAGTGAATCTCCAGAATCTCCATCCGGTCGCGATAGCTCGGTATCCCCACCACGATCGTGCGCTCGAAACGGCCGTGACGACGCAGCGACGCATCCAGAGCGTGCGGCTGCGTGCTCGATCCGATGACGACAACCTGCTCCTCGCGCGGAAGCTCATCCATGAGCGCAACGAGTTCAGCCAGAATGCGCCGCTCCAGAGCTCCGTGTGCGAGGATCTCGGTGGACGCGATGGCGTCCATCTCGTCAATGAAGATCACCGCGGGCTGATGCTCGCGCGCCTGACGGAAGAGATTGCGCAGGGAGAAACCCGCCTGCTCGTGGTATCGCGAGATGAGGTCAGGTCCGGTCGTGTGAAGGAAGTGCGCGTGGCAACTCGCCGCGACGACGCGGGCCAGAAGCGATTTCCCGATGCCCGCCGGACCACAGAGCAGGACGCCGCGGGGTCGTCTGATTCCCACGCTCTCGAAAATAGCGGGATGCTTGAGCGGAAGCTCGACGAGCTCACGCAGTTGAGCGATCTCGCGCTTGAGTCCCCCGATGTCTTCGTAGGTGAGTCGCGGTGGGCCTTCGCTCACCGGTGTCGGTGCGATCTCGCAGGCCGTCGCGAGCTGGATGATGACCGGGCCATCCGGCTCCGTCTCCAGGACCACATAATCCTGCGCGCGCGCTCCCGGAAGCCAGATGCGCACCGTATCGCCGGCGAGGACCGGAACGCCCTCGAGCCATTTCGGAAGATAGCGCGACGCTTCCGCTGAGATCGAACCACTCACGGGTTGAAGCGTCACCCGCATGGCCTGCGCGCTCGGGATTGGCCGCACGCGGACGACATCATCCAGCCCCACGCGGGCATTCTCGCGAATGAGCCCATCTATCTGGATGATCTCCGGCCTGTGCTCGCTGCCGAATATGGGGAAAGCGCGAGCGACCGTGCGCCGATGGCCGAGGATCTCGATCGTTTGTCCGGGAGCGATCCCCAAGCGCTCGAAGCCTTCCGAGGCGATTCGCGCCAAACCGCGCCCGACGTCGCGATGTCGCGCTTCGGCCACGCGAAGGACGAGTTCTCGGGTCGCCGGCTCATTTGGATCCCACATACGGATTCGGGGAGATTGTACTTCAGGCCGCGGGCGGAAGCCAGAGAGCCGCGGACTTCACCTTGCGCACCATAGCTCGAGAAGCGCGCGGAACTCCTCGGGAAGGGGAGAATGGAAACACAGCCATTGGCCCGTGCTGGGGTGATGAAAGGCCAATACCGAGGCGTGCAGAAAATGGCGCTCGAAGTGGCGGCCCACGCGCTGCATCCACATCTGAAAGGCCGCATGCGCCTCACTCCCATAGAGCGCATCGCCTACCACCGGATGTCCGATGGCGGCCAGATGAATGCGAATCTGGTGCGTGCGCCCCGTTCGAGGCCGCGCTTCCAGCAGCGTCAAACCCTCCGCGCGTTCGAGCACGCGCACCTCGGTCACCGCTTCGCGACCCGAAGCCATCACGCGCCAATGGGGATAGCGATGGGGATCCCAACCAATCGGGAGTGCGATCTCCTGCCTCTCCGAGTCGAGATCGCCGTGCACGAGAGCGAGATACACTCTCTGCACGCGACGCTCGCGAAAGTGTCGGGACAAGACGCGATGCGCCGACTCCGTCTTTGCGACGACAAGCAGCCCGGACGTCAGCCGATCGAGCCGATGTACGAGCCCGGGACGCGCGCCGGGCGCGCGTTGACTCACATGGTGGCAGAGCGCATTGAGTAGCGTGCCTGAGGTCACTCGGCGACTCGGATGCACGAGCAGGCCCGCCGGCTTCTCCACGACCAGGATGGCCTCGTCTTCGAAGACGACGCGCACAGGGATCGGTTCGGGAACGAGACCGGGCGTCGGCGTGGGATCGAGCTCGACGATCACCCGATCGCCCGCGCGCAACCGATAGGTGGAGCGAGACGGCTGCCCGTTGACGCGCACGCGCCCTTCGGCCGTCGCGCGTCGGAGCAGAACGCGGCTCACCTGCGGAAACATCCGCGCCAGAAAGTGATCGAGCCGCCGTCCCGCATCGGCATCTCCGATTTCAAAAGCGAAGCGGACTGTGCGCTCGCCGACGTCAGACATCGCATCCCCGAGCAAGTATAGAGGACGCGCCCATGTGTCTCGAAGCTCAGAACACGTGGCGTCTTCGATCGTCTCCCGCTATAATGGCTGATCGAAAGAGAACCGTATGGACGTGCGCGATCAGTATCAGCGTCCAGCGAAAGACTTACGCATCTCGGTCACCGACCGATGCAATTTTCGCTGTTTGTACTGTATGCCCCTGCCGGACTACGCGCGAGTGGAGCGGCGGGAGTTGCTCACCTTTGAGGAGATCGTGCGCCTGGCCCGACTGTTTGTCCACCTCGGCGTGGAGAAGATCAAGCTGACCGGTGGAGAGCCGTTACTGCGGCGGAACCTCGAGGAGCTGGTGGCACAGCTTGTAGCGATCCCTGGCGTCCGAGATCTCTGCCTGACGACCAACGGCGCGCTCTTGGCCGAGAAGGCTGGGCGGTTGCGAGCGGCCGGATTGCGGCGCGTGAATGTGAGCGTGGATACGCTCGATCCCGAGAAGTTCCGCCGCATCACGCAACGGGGCGATCTCGCGCGCGTGCTCGAGGGTCTTTTCGAGGCCAAGCGCGTCGGCTTACATCCGGTGAAGATCAACGCGGTGATCGAGCGCGGAGTGAATGAGGACGATATCCTTCCGCTCGCCCGGTTCGCCCTTCAGCACGGATTCGCTCTGCGCTTCATCGAGTATATGGACGTGGGCACGGCGAACCCGTGGCGATGGGAGAAAGTCGTCCCCAAGGCGGAGATCGTGCGCATCCTCGCGCGGGAATTCTCCCTTCGGGAGGTCGGGCGCGAGCGCGAAAGCGATACGGCCGTGCGGTATCAATTGGCCGATGGGCGAGGCGACATCGGCATCATCGCATCCGTGACTGAACCGTTCTGCGGCGGTTGCACTCGAGTGCGCCTCACCTCGGACGGGAAGCTCGTGACGTGCCTCTTCTCTGCCGAGGGCTACGATGTGAAGGCGCTCTTAAGGGGGAATGCATCGGACGAGGAGATCCTCGCCGTCCTGCGCCGCGTGTGGGGGGCGCGCCGCGATCGGTATTCGGAAGAACGGCTGGAAGCGTGGCGTGCCGGCGTGTCGCTTCCTCGGCATCCTCGGATGGAGATGATCCGTTTGGGGGGATGACCGCTCACTGCGACTTCGGTCGCGGGCGGGTGAGGATCTTCTCGCCCGCGAACGCGTTGAGGGCCTCAAAGCGAAGTGTCGTCACCGTCTTCAGGACGCGCTCAGCATCCGCCGCCATACCGATGGGGAGAACGCGCGGGAGGGTTTCGAGATCCTTGAGGTGCCTCCGAACGAAGAGGTCGAAGTCCTTGTAGGCATTCTTTCGCTTTCCTCCGGGAGGAACCGCTTCGATCTGCGAGAAGGCGTGTTCGAGCAGCGCTTGATAGGCGTGCAACCTCGGGAGCACGGTCTCGAACTGTTCCTCATCGGCGAGGCGCTTGATCTCTTTGAGTCGCCTCTCGGCGATCTTCAGCAGCTGGCGGATCTGCTTGGCCGGATCTCGCTCTCGGGTCAGTTGAGCCTGTTCCTCTGTGGTCAGAGGTACGGGGACATCCAAGACTTGCGAGAGCGCCAGCGCGCACACGCTCCCTGATAGGGAGAGCGCAAGGAGCGCTCCCCATGTCTGCCCTCTCATCCCTCGCATGACTGTCGCGGAGACGATCTCCATCCCGATGGGTTCATCGCCGGCGGCGCTTGCCGGCGTCTTCGATCTGTCGGCGTAGTGCCGGCAAGCGAAACTGCACGCTCTCGATCTCCGTCCGATGCTGTGCCGGATCGGCGAGCGCGAGGAAGCGTTCGTACATCGAGAGTGCGCGCTCGTATTCGCGCAGCCGATCGTAGCAGATGGCGAGGAAGTAGTAGGCGACGGCTGTTTCCGGCTTGCGCTCGACTACCCAGGCGAATTCCCGCGCGGCTTGCGCATAGTCCTTCAGCTCGAAGTAGGCCGTCCCTAATCCCGCATGCGCGGACGAATGGTTCGGATCACGAGCGAGGACTTCGGTGAAGACCTCGATGGCTTCGGGGAAGCGGCGCAGCTTGAGCAATGCCACGCCCAGGTTCGCGCGATAGGTGAGATTCTCCGGCTCCAAGCACGCTGCCTGCTCCAGGGCGCGCGCCGCTTTCTCAGGATCAGTCCCCAGCAACAACTCGCCAAGAAGCGCTTGCGCCTTGGGGTCGTGCGGAGACGCCTCTGCCCACGCCTGCGCGTGCGCGAGGGCTTCAGCTTGACGCCCCGTGCGCTCCAGCAGGGCGATTACGGACTCACGCGCGTGGCGATGCGTCGGTTCGCGAGCGAGGATCTTTTGGAAGAGGGCGATGGCGTCCTCGATCTGTCCGGCGAGAGCATAGGCTTCGGCCAGGCGGGCGTCAGCGGCCGTCGTCGGACGGGCGCGCGCCAGCACTTCCAAGTCCTCGATCGCGCGCGCGTACTCCTTTCGTTTCAGCCGCAGATGGCTTCGCCGTTCGCGCGCGGCCAGCGCCTGAGGATCGAGTGCGATGGCGCGATCGTAGGCTTGCAGAGCCGCTTCCTCATCGCCCATCTGCTCCCGCGCCAGACCAAGTAGGATGTAGAACGCCGCTGTCGGCGGCCCGAGCTCCGAAGCGCGCTGCAGCTCGGCGAGGGCCTCCGCCGGGGCTTTGCGCGCCAGAGCGAGAGAAGCTCCGACGATCCGCGCGCGCTGAAAGTGGGGATCGAGCGCGCGAGCGCGCTCCAGATGCCCTTCAGCCTCCGCCAGCCGATGGCGCTGGAGCAGAACTTCCGCCAAGAGCGTGTGCGCGCGCGCCAGAAAGGCGGCGGCCGCCGGATCCGGAGTCGCTTCCTCTCCGAGAAGTTCACGTTCGCGCTCGAGCAGACGCCGCAGATCTCTCTCGCTCTCCTCCCATCGGTCCAAGGCGAAATATGCCCCCGCACGTTGATAGAGCGCTTCAGGGAAGTCCGGGAGCTGCTCAAGCGCCGCCGTATACAGCGCAATGGCTTCGGCCAACCGTCCGTGCTCGTGTGCTGCCTGCCCCGCTTCGAATTTTGCGACAGCTTGTGCGCGCGCATCCGGTGTGGGGGCGCGCGGCCCAGTGCGCTGGCGAGCCCCCGGGCTGATCGGGATCAGAAGCAGGACCAGAATCGCCAAGTGAGCTCTTCGCATCCCACTCTCTCCGCGCGGGACAATAATAGTAGCATACTTTCCCCCAAGATGCATCTTTGCCCAGGCTCTCTCTTTGTGAAAAGGCACCTCTATGATCAGGAGGAGGAGGAGATGGCGTTAGAAGCCTCAGGCATGATCGAAACGCGAGGATTCGTGGGAGCGGTCGAGGCCGCCAATGTCCGGTTGATTTGGAGTATTAGCGCGGGAGTGGTCACCGTCGGTCATCCTCGCGACCGGAGGCTTGGGCCTAGTGCGCGCCGTCTATTCGAGCGGTAAGCCGGCCTTCGGCGTCGGACCGGGAAACATCCCCGCCTTCATTGAAGGCTCGGCCACTATCCCCAAGGCCGTGAGCGATGTCCTCGCGGGAAAATGCTTCGACTATGGCACGATCTGTTCCTCCGAGCAATCCCTCGTCGTCGAAGCGGCGATTGAGAGCCGCGTTCGGGAGGAGTTGAGCCAGCATGGTGCCTATTGGCTGAACGCGGAGGAGATCCAGGCATCGGAAGCGCTTCCTCACAGCCCCGTTGACTTCGTCTGCGAAGAAGATGTTAAGCGAGCGCTCGCGGAGAAGCGGAAGATCCCACAGCCGGACGATCATCACGCCCGCTGCTCGCGATCTCGGCGAGGCGCATGAGGTCTTCATCCGTCGGTGACGCGGACGATCACCCTCTGCTTGCCCCTCTCCGCGAGGGCGTGTAGAATCCTCCAGTACGCAGTCGCGGATATGAGCGTGATCCAGAGCGGTGACCGAGATCGTGCGTTCGGGCGAGGGATTGCACTCGAAGATCCCCTTGAGGAGAGAGGGCGAGTGTGAGCGAGAAGCTGGAGATCATTCCACTGGGCGGATTAGGAGAGTTCGGCATGAACATGCTGGCCCTGCGATACGGGGAGGATATCCTCCTCATTGATGCGGGCCTGATGTTCCCCGATGAGAGTCTGCACGGCGTGGACGTCGTCATCCCGGACTTCCGGTTCATCGAAGTGAACGCCGCGCAGGTGCGTGCTCTGATTCTCACGCACGCGCATGAGGATCACATCGGTGCGGTGCCGTATTTGCTGAAGATCGCCAACGTCCCCGTCTACGGCGCGCGCTTCACGCTGGCGGTGGCGCAGCACAAGCTGATCGAGCACGGCTTGCTTCGCGATGCCGAGCTGCACCTTGTCGAGCCGGGGGACTTCATCGAGACGGGGCCGTTTGAGATCGAGTTCATCGGAGCGGCTCATTCGACGATTGACTGTCTGGCCTTGGCCATTCGGACTCCGGTAGGGATCCTCGTGCATCTGACCGATGTGAAGCTCGATGAGGATCCGGTTATCGGCGAGCCGACCGATCTCACCCGATTGCGCCAGTATGGGGAGCGCGGCGTGCTCGCGCTGCTCCTCGATTCGACGAACGTGGAGCGAAGCGGTCGAACGCCCTCGGAGCGCGCCGTCCTCCCGGCTCTGGAAGAGATCTTCGAGCACGCGCCCGGGCGGTTGATCTTCAGTTGCTTCGCCTCTTCGATTCATCGGATTCAGCTCATTCTGGACCTGGCCTACGAGTATGACTGTCGGCTCGCTCTGGTCGGCGCGACGATGACGCGCATGGTGGAGACAGCCATCGCCGAGCGGTATCTCGATGTGCCGCCGGACGTGCTCATCTCCCCCCATGAGGTGTCGCGTCTTCCGCGCGAGCGCGTGGCCATGCTCGTCACCGGATGTCAAGGGGAGCCGATGGCCGCGCTCGCGCGCATGGCCACCGGATCGTACAAGCAGCTTCGGATCGAACCCGGAGATACGGTCGTCCTCTCGGCGCGGATCATCCCAGGGAACGAGCGCGCCATTTCGCGGCTCATGGATCACATCTATCGGCGCGGCGCTCGCGTCGTGGATGAAACGATGGCGCGCGTGCACGTTTCGGGACACCCCTCGCAGGAGGACCTCCGGGAGTTCTATCGCGCGCTGCGCCCGAAGTATCTGATTCCGATTCACGGCGATTATCGGCGGCTCTGTCGCCATAAGGAATTCGCCTGCACCGTTGGATTCCATCCGGATCAGGTCCTCGTCGTCGAGAATGGGCAGATCATCGAAGTGGATCGCGAGGGCGCGCGTGTGAGCGACGCGACCGTTCCGGTGGGACGGACCTTCATTGATGAGGCAGGCTTTGAAGAGATCGCGGAGTTCATCATTCACGATCGGCGACATCTGGCCGAGGATGGGTTCCTTCTGCCCATCGTCGTGCTCAATAAGACGACGGGGGAGCTGGAGGCCGCGCCCGAGATCATCACGCGTGGATTCATCGCCTCGGAGAACGGCGAGGAGCTGCTCGAGCGCGCCCGCGAACGCATCCTCGAGACGATCGCGGCCGCCGATCTCGATGAGCGGACCGACGGTGCCGTCATGAAGGAGAAAATTCGCGTCGAGCTGAAGCGTTGGATCGCCAAGCAGACCGAACGACATCCGATGATCATTCCGGTGATCATTGAGATCTGACGCCCCCTCCTCGCCCCCCTTGACCGTATCTCCGGAAGGAGCCGACGCGCATGACACTCCTGGAAGCGATCGTGCTCGGACTCGTGCAAGGGATCACGGAGTTTCTCCCTATCAGCAGCACGGCCCATCTCCGTATCGTTCCCGCCGTGCTGAAGTGGCTCGATCCTGCGCGTCCCTGGAATGATCCGGGGGCGCCAGCTTCGGCAGTGATTCAACTGGGGACACTCGCCGCCGTGCTCGGATATTTTCGGCACGAGGTGGGCGAGCTGACCCGCGCTCTGCTGCGCGCGCTTCTGCGCGGTCGTCCGATGGAGACGCCCTCGGCGCGATTGGCGTGGATGATCGGCGTGGGGACGATTCCGATCCTCATCGGGGGGGTCGCCTTTGAGCCGTTCATCCTCACGCACGCGCGCTCGCTGTGGGTGATCGCGGGAGCCCTGATCGGATTAGCACTGCTGCTGCTCTGGGCTGAGCACGTCTCACCGCGCCGCCGCGAGCTGGAGGAGGTGACGGTGCGCGATGCTGTGCTCATCGGTATCGCGCAGGCGCTCGCGCTGATCCCCGGCTCCTCGCGATCGGGCACGACGATCACAGCCGGTCTCTTTCTGGGATTCACCCGCGAGGCGGCGGCTCGCTTCTCCTTCCTCCTCAGCATTCCGTCCGTTGCGGCGAGCGGTCTCTACGAACTCTACGCGATTCGCCATCAGCTTTTGGGCGCTTTCCGTCTCTCGCTCCTTGTCGCGACGGTCCTCGCGGGTGTGAGCGGCTATCTCGCCATTGGATTTCTGCTCCGATATCTCCGCACGCACTCGACCTCTCTCTTCATCGTCTATCGCCTCGTGCTTGGCGTCCTCCTGCTTGTGCTCGTGAAGCTCGGTCTCATTCGGTGAGGCCCTCGCCGATGGGAGTTATCCGATGGAGGTGAGGCCGTATTGCGGATGGCGGCGGATGTCCTCTAAGAGCCGATCGAGTCCGGGAACGTGAGACCGTCGGGACAAGAGCACCTGCGCTTCGCGTCGCGCCAGTTCCAGCAGGTTCCGATCTCGGACGAGATGCCCAATGCGGAAGATCGGCGCACCCGCCTGTCGCGTCCCCATCAGTTCGCCCGGACCGCGAATCTCCAGGTCTTTCTCGGCGATTTTGAAGCCGTCGGTCGTCTCGACCATTACCTTCAAGCGCTCGCGCGCTTCGGGAGTCGTCAGGTCATGGGCCAGGAGGATGCAGTAGGATTCGGCGGCGCCGCGTCCGACGCGCCCGCGCAGTTGATGCAACTGCGCCAGACCGAAGCGCTCCGCATGTTCGATGAGCATGACCGTCGCGTTCGGCACATCCACGCCCACCTCGATGACGGTCGTGGCCACCAGGATATCAATCTCGCCCGCGAGGAATCGGCGCATGACGTCGTCTTTCTCGGCCGGACGCATTTTCCCGTGCAGAAGGCCGACGCGCAGATCGGGGAAGACGACTCGTTGCAGGTGATCGGCCATCTGCGTGGCGTTCAACAGATCCACGCGCTCGGACTCCTCCACCAAGGGATAGACGATGTAGACTTGTCGTCCGGCGCGCACCTGATCGGCGATGAAGCGGTAGATCGCCGGTCGCGCTTCCTCCGTTCGGAGGAAGGTGCGGACGGGCGTTCGTCCCGGAGGCCGATCGCGAATGATCGAGATGTCCAGATCGCCGTAGACGGTCATGGCGAGCGAGCGCGGAATGGGCGTCGCCGTCATGACCAGGACATCCGGATTATAGCCGCGTCGGATCAGCTCGGCGCGCTGCAGGACGCCGAATCGGTGCTGCTCGTCAATGACGACCAAGCCCAGGTTATGGAAGCGCACGCCTTCTTGGATGAGGGCATGTGTGCCGATGACCATGTGAATCTCGCCGCGCGCGAGGGCATGCTGCAGCTCGCGCTTCTCGGCGGCGGGCAGGCTGCCCACGAGCAGCTCGATCCGATAGGGGGTGTGGGCGAGCAGGCGCGTGATGTTACGAGCATGCTGCTCGGCCAGGATCTCGGTGGGCACCATGAGCGCTGCCTGATAGCCGTTCTCGACCGCCACGACCATGGCCAGCAGCGCGACGATGGTCTTCCCGCTGCCGACATCCCCTTGGAGGAGGCGGTTCATCGGTCGCGTCGAACACATATCCCGCACGATCTCGCGCAACGCCTGTCGCTGTCCCTCGGTCAGCCGAAACGGAAGAATGGAGCGCACGACTTGGCGCAGGCGATCATCCACGCGGATGCGCGGACCTTTGGGCGAGCGCTCGCGCTCCGCGCGACGAAGCCCCAAGGCCAGTTGCAGCCGGAGGAATTCCTCGAAGATCAGACGGCGGTGAGCCGGCGACCGCGCTTCGTTGTAATCTTCGAGCGGCGTCCCCTCATCGGGGAAGTGGATCCAGCGCAAAGCGTCGTATCGGGGGATGAGCTTCAAGCGGCGGAGCGTCTCCGCGGGCAATGTCTCCGGCACGTTCTCCGGCGAAAGCTGCTGCACAAGATGATAGATGATGGCGCGCAGCGGTCGCGTCGTGAAGGCGCCGAGCTTTCGATAGATGGGCACGCGCCGCCCCGTGTGGATCGCGGCGGCGAGCTCATCCTCTTCGGTGAGGACCTCGAAGTCCGGATTCTCGACCTCGAAGCATCGCCGGAGCGCGTTGTAGCGCCATTGCCCATAGAGGATCACGCGCGTGCCAGACGGAAGGGTTTTCTCTAACCACGTGCGATTCCACCAAAAGGCGCGGATCCATCCGGTCTCGTCGCTCGCCGAGAGCTCGAAGATCTTCAACCGTCCCCCTTTCACCGCATAGCTGCCCGTGACCCGCACGACGACTTCCAGGGAAGCCCACATGTTCTCGCGCAATTCCGCGACGCGCGCCAGGTGCGAGCGGTCTTCGTACCGCAGAGGCAGGTACAGGAGAAGATCCTCGACAGTGACCTGCTGAAAGTCGGGGATGTTGAGAACCTCCGCCAGAGCGACGGCCAACGCGCGCGCTCGCCCCGGGCCGACGCGAGGGATCTTGATGAGGTGTAGGCGATATAGCGGCATCTGAAGCGAGAGCGCACTCATCCTCGATCCCGACACGGCAAGTATATCCGACAGGAGAGCGTTTCTCCATCGCTGCGTCCTCCGGTCTCGTTGACATCCCCTCCACGCCTTGTAGAATTACTCACGGCGTGATCGTCGAAGAGAATGCGACGTGAAAGGGGGATATGGAACTGGGCGCGCTTGCGAATTCTGGGGAACTCATCCCGCCGGAGCCGATTCCGGAAATTGTGCAGCGCGTGCTCGGCGAGGGAGGGGCTCGTCCCAATATCACGTATCTCTATCGGGCGGATGCTTTCGATTGGGTGGTCATGGGGGCTTATTTCAGCATCCTCCTGCTGTTTTCGATCTACGGCTTCTATCGGTTTCGCCTCGTCTATCTCTTCCTCCGCTACCGATACTCTCAGCCGCAGCCGAAGGGATACTTCGCCGAGGCGGAGTTGCCATTTGTGACGGTGCAGTTGCCCATTTACAACGAGATGTATGTCGTCGAGCGACTCCTTCGCGCCGTCGTGGCGTTGGACTATCCGCAGGATCGGTTGGAGATTCAGGTTCTCGATGATTCAACCGACGAGACGTCGGAGATCTGTCGCCGCTTGGTCGAGCAGTATCGCGCCGAAGGGCGCACCATCGTCTATCTCCGTCGCGGAGAGCGCACCGGCTTCAAAGCGGGTGCGCTCGCGTACGGACTGGCGCGCGCCCGCGGCGACATCATCGCCATCTTCGACGCCGACTTCATCCCGCGTCCCGATTGCCTGCGCCGGATGATCCACTACTTCACGGACCCGCAGGTCGGCATGGTGCAAATGCGCTGGAGCTACATCAATGCCGATTACAATCTCCTGACGCGCATCCAGCAGATCATGCTCGACGGACATTTCGTGGTGGAGCAGACGGCGCGCAGTCGTTCGGGCAGCTTCTTCAATTTCAACGGCACGGCGGGCATGTGGCGACGCACGGCGATCGAGTGGAGTGGCGGATGGCAGCACGATACGCTGGCCGAAGATACAGATCTCAGCTATCGCGCGCAGCTCTTCGGATGGAAGTTCGTCTACCTGCTCGACGTGGATGTCCCTTCGGAGCTGCCCGTGGACATGAACGCCTTCAAGGTCCAGCAGCGGCGATGGGCAAAGGGCGTACTCCAGGTCGGATTCAAGTTGATCGGGCGCATCTTCCGAAGTCCGCTTCCCTGGTCGGTCAAACTCGAACTCTTCTTCCGATTCACCAATAATGCGAACGCGCCCTTATTCATCCTCCTCACCCTCCTGCACTGGCCCGTTCTGATCGCCCGGTTCCATCAGGGATGGTTCCATTTGCTCATCCTGGACGTGCCGATCCTGCTCTTTGCGACGGCTTCGGTGATCACGTTCTATGGCGTGGCCATTTGGCATCTCTATCCCGATTGGAAGAGACAAGCGAAATATCTCCCTCTGGTGATGGCCATGGGAATCGGATTGGCCCTCAATAATGCGCGCGCGGCGCTGGAGGCGTTCCTCGGCGTGCGCTCATCGTTTGCGCGCACGCCGAAGTTCAAGATCGAGTCCAAGCGCGATGAGTGGACGAGCAAGAAGTATACGTTCCGCCACGATCTCGCCCCCTTCTTCGAGCTGGCGCTGGCACTTTATTTCATCGGCGTCGTGTGGTATGCCATTCGGACGGGGATTTATGGGACGATCCCCTTCCTTCTGCTCTTCTTGTTCGGCTATGGCGTCACGGGAATGTTCTCTATCATTCAGGGGCGAGCGGTCGCACGTGCGAGCGCGCGGTGACGTCGGCGCCCGCGGAATGCGCGCTTATTCTTGAGGAAGGGAGGCTTATGAAGCACCGACGTCACAGTCTTCGGATATTGCTTCTGGTCGCGCTGGTCGGGGGGATGGTCGGATCCTCCCGTCCGGTCGAGATGGTCGCGCAGAGGGCGAGTCCGGACGGGAAGGTGCTCGCCGGCATCACCCTCGGCGAATATCGCGCACGACGCCAGCGGTTGATGGAGCTCGTCAAGGAGGGAGTTGTGTTGCTCTTGGGGAAGACCGAGGAGGAGGATAATGAGGTCGAGCAGAAATTCCGTCAACGGAGCTACTTCATGTATCTCACGGGCGTGGAGATCCCTGGAGCGATCCTCGCGCTGATCCCTCAGGGATACGGGGCGGAAGGCGTGCGCGAGGTCCTCTTTCTGCCGCCGCGCAATCCCGCGCGCGAGCGATGGACCGGTCCGAAGGTCGGTCCCGAGGACGCCGTAGCGGAATTCGGCGTGCAGCGCGCATTGCCGACGAGCGCTTTTGAGGCGGAGCTGGCGAAGATGCTCGAGAAGACGAAGATCGTCTACACGGTCATCCCCTCCGGTCCGTCGGCGCGCTTCAGCCGCGAGCAGGCCTTCATCGAGCGCTTTCGCGACGGCGTCGAAGTGCGCGATGTCCGACCGCTTCTTGCCGAGCTGCGTCGGATCAAATCGCCGGCCGAAGTGGCCCTCTTGCGCGAAGCGACGCGGATCACAGCGCAGGCCCATCACGAGGTCGCGCGCGCGCTGCGGCCCGGAATGTTCGAGTACGAGCTGGAGGCTCTCGTCCTCGCCACGTTCTTGAAGAACGGCGCGCGACGGCCGGGCTTTCCGCCGATCATCGGCTCCGGTCCGAATTCCACGATTCTTCACTATCAAGCGAATCGCCGGCAGATCGCCGCCGGGGATCTCGTCGTCGTGGACATCGGGGCCGAGTACGAATACTACACGGCTGACATCACGCGCACATATCCGGCAAGTGGCCGCTTCACCGACCGACAGCGGCAGATCTACGCGCTCGTCCTCAGCGCGCAGCGAGCGGCCGAGGCGGCCGTTCGACCCGGCCAGACCACCATGCGCGAGCTGCAGGAGATTGCGCGCCGCGTCATGCGCGAGAGCCCACTCCGCTCCCGCGATGGGCAGACGCTCGATCGCTTCTTCATTCACGGCCTCGGCCACTATGTCGGACTCGATGTGCATGACGTCGGCGATTACAGTAAGCCGCTTGTGCCCGGCGTGGTGATCACTATCGAGCCGGGGATTTATCTGCCCGACGAGGAACTGGGCGTGCGCATCGAGGACATGTATCTCGTTACGGAGACGGGGCTGGTGAAGCTCTCGGCCGACATTCCGAGCGCCCCCGAGGAGGTAGAGCGATGGATGGCGGGACGGATGAGACGCTGAGGCAGACGACACTGCAGGCGCTCGAGTACGAGGCCGTGCTCGCCCTTCTGGCCGAGCGGACGCACACGCCGCTCGGACGACGTCTGGCCGAGCAGCTTCGTCCCATGGCGGATCCTGAGGCGATCCGGCGTCAGCTGCGACTCGTCAGCGACGCCGTGCGATATCTCAGCGAGCATTCCGGATTCGGGTTAGCGGGAGTAGCCGATCCGACCGAGGCGCTGCAACTCCTGCAGATCGAGAACGCGACGTTGTCCCCCTCGCAGATCCTGGACCTCATCGCACTCATCGAAGCGGGGCACAGCGTGCGCGCCTCGGTCCTCGCCGAGCGGCGAGAATATCCGCATCTGGCCGCACTCGTCGCCGAAATCCCGGATCTGCGTCCTCTGCTCCGCCATCTGCGCGGAAAGATTCTCCCGAACGGCGAGCTGGACGATCACGCGAGCCCGGAGCTGGCGGAGATTCGGCAGCAGATTCACCGCCTGCGCGCGCGCCTCTATCGGCGGCTGGAGGAGATCATGCGGGCCAGCCCCGAAGGCATCGTGCAGGACGAGCTGGTGACGCTCCGCAATGAACGGTATGTGATCCCTGTGCGGGCCTCCCATCGCACACAGGTGCCGGGCGTTGTGCACGCCGTCTCCTCTAGCGGCGCAACTGTCTTCATCGAACCGCTGGAGACGATCGAATTGAACAACGAGCTGGTGCGCTGGCGCGAGGAGGAGCAGACCGAGATCGCGCGCCTCTTGCACGAGATGAGCGATCGGCTGCGCGTGGAGCGGTCGCACCTTCGGCGCATGACCCAGCTCATCGCTGAACTGGATCTTGTGAGCGCCAAGGCGCGCCTAGCCCTCGACTTCCGATGCGTGGAGCCGGAGCTGGTGACCGATCGCTGTGTTCTCGCCCTAGAGGATGCGCGCCATGTGCTCCTGGAACATGTCCTGAGCGCGCGCGGAGAGGCGATCGTTCCGATCTCCGTCCGATTGGATGACGCGCCGGAACATTCTGCGCACTCCTCCGATCGCGCGGAGGCTCCTCAGCGTGTCCTGATCATCAGCGGACCGAATGCCGGAGGAAAGACCATCGCCCTGAAAACGATCGGTCTCATCGCTCTGATGGCTCAATCGGGGATGCTCGTGCCGGCGCGCGCGGCGACGCTCACAGTCTTTCGTTCGATCTTAGCCGACATCGGCGATCGCCAGTCGCTTGTGGCCAACCTTTCCACTTTCACCGCGCATATCACCAGCGTGCGGGAGATGGCCGAGCATCTGCACCTGCCGGCGCTTGTGCTCCTCGACGAAGTGGGCACGGGGACGGACCCAGAGCAAGGGGCCGCGCTTGCCATCGCCATTGTCGAGTACTTTCGACGTCGTGGGGCGATGGTCGTCGTCGCCACGCACTATTCGGCTTTGAAGGCCTATGGGTACCTCACGCCCGGTGTTGTGAATGCCACCGTCGAGTTCGATGAGGAGCGGTTGCAACCGACCTATCGCCTGCGTCAGGGTGTGGCGGGAACCTCCAATGCTTTGGAGATCGCGCGCCGCGTGGGACTTCCCGAAGAGATTCTGGCAGAAGCGCGAGCGCGCGTGGGCGCTTCCGAGGAGCAGGTGACTCTCTACCTGCAGCGGCTGAAGCAGGAGTTGGAGCGACAGCAAGCCGTGCGCGCGGCCCTGGAAGAGGAGCGCGCCGCCGTCGCCGCGCGATACGAACAGCTGCAGCGGGAGTTCCTCGCGCGAGAGCAGCGCCGGCAGCGAGAGTTCGAAGAGACGCTTCGCGCCTTTCTCGATACCGTGTCGCGACGCGCCGAGGAACTGCTCGCGCACATCGCCGACCAGCACGTGCGACGGCACGCGCAACGCTTCGCCGAGCGTCGTCTGACGAAATTCAAAACCGATGTGTGGCAGCAGGCGCGCTCCGTTCCCTTCGAGCGACCGCCCTCGGCGGAGCCGACGCCGCGCACGCGCCCGGCCGAGGAGGTCGCCTTGAAACCAGGCGATCGCGTGCGCGTCCGCAGTTGGAATCAGATCGGCATCGTGACCGAGATCGAAGCCGAACACGTCGCCGTTCAGCTCGGAGCTCTTCGCGTGAAAACCGATCGGCGGGATCTGGACGTGCTCTGCGAGCCCGCGCCGGAAGCCGCACCCCATCCCGTCGAAGGCATTCGCCTTGAGCGCGCGACGCGCTCGGACGTACCCGCGGAGTTGAACCTCATCGGCAAGACGGTCGCCGAGGCCGTGGAAGAAACGGACCGATTCCTGGATGCGGCGTATCTGGCCGATCGGCGCGAGGTAACGATCATTCATGGCGCGGGCTCAGGCGCCTTGCGCAAAGCCGTGCGCGAGCTCCTCTCGCGACATCCGCATGTCGCGCGCTTCCGACCGACATCGGCCGACGGCGCGACGATCGTCGAGTTGAATGAGCGGAGCGCCTAGTCCCCTTGCTTTTTGAACGACGGCTTATCTAGAATCCTTGCCGACGCAGAGATCAGGCGCCGGCGCGGATTCGAGGACCAAGGAGTTTCGAAGAATGACACCGCGAGAGTTCGCCGAGCGAGTGAGGGAGCAGGCGGACATCGTCCGAATCATCTCCGACTACGTCGCTTTGCGGAAGCGGGGAAGCAACTACCTCGCCCTGTGCCCCTTCCATCAGGAACGAACGCCTTCGTTCGCTGTTCATCCGGTCAAGCAGATCTTCAAATGCTTCGGATGCGGGATCGGCGGCGACGTCTTCAAATTCATCATGCAGATCGAAGGATGCTCCTGGTGGGAAGCCGTGCGACTGGTTGCGGAGAAGATGGGCATTCCGATTCCCTCACTGGCTTCGCGCGAAGGAGCCGAGGCGCATGCCGCGTGGCGACATCGCTTGCTTCAGATCACCGCATGGGCGTGCGAGTTCTTCGAGCGGTGTTTGTACGAACCGCGCGGCGACGTCGCGCGCGCGTATCTGGCGGCGCGGGGCGTTCGCCCCGAGACGATTCGTCGCTTTCGGCTCGGTTACGCGCCGGAGAGTTGGACGGCATTGACCGAATACCTGCTCGGGCGACGAGTGACGCGCGAAGAGCTGGAGCGCAGCGGACTCGTCATTCGACGCGAGGATGGTAGCGGATACTACGATCGCTTTCGACATCGCCTCATCTTCCCGATTCGGGACCTGCAGGGACGCATTGTCGGCTTCGGGGGACGAGCCCTGGGGAGTGAGGAGCCGAAATATCTGAACTCTCCGGAGACAGCACTCTACGCCAAAGGCCGACATCTCTTCGGCCTCTTCGAAGCGCGCGAGGCTATTCGCCGCGCCGGATATGCGGTTCTTGTCGAGGGGTATTTCGATTGGCTCACCTTGTTTGAGCATGGGATCGAACATTCGGTCGCGACACTCGGCACGGCGCTCACCGAGGAGCAGGTGCGCCTGCTGCGTCGGTATACCGAGCGCATCGTGATCAATTTCGATGCCGATGCGGCGGGGCGGCGGGCGATGGTGCGCAACCTGGAGCCGGCACTCCGAGGCGGTTTGGACGTCGCCCTCTTACGTTTGCCCGAGGGAGACGATCCCGATTCCTTCGTGAGACGCATGGGAGCAGAGGCCTATCGAGAGCGCCTCAGTGCGGCCACGCCCTATCTCGATTTCCTTTTGGACGAAGCTCTCGCGGATGTTCCCCTTCCTCCACCGCCCTCGGCTCAGGCGCGCGTGCTGCGGGTAATCCTCCCGTATGTCGCCGGAATCCCTGACGCTGTCGAGCGCACAGCGAGCGCCGATCGCGTGGCCGACCGGTTGGGAATGGATGCGCAGGTGGTTCGGGAAGAGGTGCGGCGGTATCGTCGGGCGCTATCAGGGCATTCCCCCTCGTCTCCCGATGGCGGAGGGACTCCGGCCTCGGGATCGTCCGAGCAGAGCGGGGGGAGACTCCCGCTCGTCGCAAGCTCGGCGCGCGAGCGCGAAGGGAGCCCCTCACATCGCGTGGGGACTCCGGAGGTGACCCCGTCCGAGCGCCTGCTGCTTGAAATCCTTCTGCATGCCGATGCCTCCGTGCGCGCGTGCGTTCTGGCTGAGATGGACCCGGATGATGTGCGCGATCTGGCGAGCGAGCGCGTATTCGCTCTCGTGAGAGAGCTCGATCCGACACAGGTGAGCTACACGATATTGGCGGAACGCCTCGCCGACGATCCGTTCTCGCTCGATCTGGTGGAGCGGGCGCTCGTGGCGGATGTGTCGGGAACTTCGGACGAGTTGCTCGACCGGGCCCGCCGGAGCCTCCGGGGATTGCGCCGACGACGATTGGAGCGAGAGCTCGTCGCCCTGCAAATGGAGATCGAACGGCTCAGGCCGGACGAGAATGACCGGTTAGTCCGGTTGCTTCAGCGAAAGCAGGCGGTCGCGGCCGCTTTGGTTAAAAATCAAATGTGAGGCGTCGGATCGACAACGTCAGGGGAACGAGAAGCGGTGGGATCTCACGAGAATGCAGCAGAGAGGAGGAGCTCATGTGGGGATCGTGGTGGGATTCTGAAGGTGCGAAGCGAACATTCTTCATGGGTGCTTCAGGCGATCTGATGATCGTGTCGGGCTTGTGGGGGAGGTGAAGCCGAAGCTATGTCAGAGAAATATCGCGAGGAGATCGAGCGGCTCCTAGAGCTAGGACGAGAGAAATCGTATCTCACGTTCGACGACATCAATCGCGTGCTCCCGGGGGAGTGGGTCTCTCCCGAGGACATCGAAACGATTCTGGAGACGATTGATGCGGCGGGCATTCATGTGGGAGAGGCCGAGGAAGTGCAGAGCGGACTGGGGGAGGACATAGGAAGAGACGTGCGAGAGGAGGAAGCGGCGCTGGGAGACGAGGAGGAAGAAGAAGGGCCGCACGACTCCGTGCGCCTGTATCTTCGGGAGATGGCCGTGGTGCCACTTCTCACGCGGGAGGGGGAGATTGCTCTGGCCAAGCGCATTGAGCGAGCGCGCCGGCGACTGCAGAAGGCGTTGGCGCGCTCACCCATCGTCATCGAGGAGATCTTGCGGGCGGGACAGGAGCTGAGCCGCGGACAGCGCAATATCCGCGAGGTCATTGTCCTGCCCGAGCATGAGCCGTTGACCGATCTGGAGATCGGGCAGCGTTTGGGAGAGACGCTGTACGCGATTGCGGAGATCGGTCGGCTGGCTCAAGAGACTGCGCATCTGGCCGAGCGAGTGAGAAAGGAGCAGAAGAAGATGAATTGGTGCGGGGGGCACCGAAGCCCAGCGGCGCGACGCCTCGCCTTTCGGCTGGCGCGGCAGCGGATTGAGATCGCCCGTCGAATCGCCCGGCTGGAGCTCACGCCCCGCTTCCAACAGCAACTAATCCGTGCTGTCCAACAGGTCGCCGAAGAGATTCGGGAGCTGGAGGAGCGCATCACGCAAGCGCTCGACGAGATCCGATTCCAACGAGGAAGCCAGGAGGATGCCCGCCGGAAGCAGGAGGTGCAGGCTGCTCGCCGGCGGCTCAAGGAGATCGAGGACCACTACCATACCTCCGTCTTCGAGATCAAACGCTCGCTGCAGACGATCACCGGCAGCGAAGCTGAGATGATCGAAGCCAAGAACGAGATGATCGAAGCGAACCTGCGGCTGGTCGTCTCCATCGCCCGACGCTACATCAATCGCGGCCTACCTCTTTTGGATCTCATTCAGGAGGGGAACATCGGGTTGATGAAGGCCGTCGAGAAATTCGATTATCGGCGGGGGCACAAGTTCTCCACCTACGCGACGTGGTGGATTCGACAGGCGATCACGCGGGCCATTGCCGATCAATCGCGAACGATTCGTCTGCCGGTGCACTTGTTGGAGACGGTGCAGAAGATCGCGCGAACGTCGCGCCAGCTCCTGCAAGAGACTGGGCGGGAGCCCACGCTGGAAGAGATCGCGGCGCGCCTGTCCATGTCGGTCCAGAAAATCCGCCGTGTCCTCCGCGTCATGCAAGAGCCCATCTCCCTGGAGACGCCCATTGGGGAGGACGAGACGAGTCGTCTCGGAGATTTCATCGAGGACGTGCGGTCACCTAACCCGATAGACATCGTCATCGCTAATCACCTGCGACAAGCCACCGAGGAAGTGCTCAAGACGCTCACTCCTCGCGAGGAGAAGGTCATCAAGATGCGCTTCGGGCTCGATCCCGATGGGACCGAACACACGCTGGAGGAGATCGGGCGTTACTTCGCCGTGACGCGCGAGCGCATTCGGCAGATCGAAGCCAAGGCGCTCAAGAAGCTGCGCCATCCGCGCCGCGTGAGCAAGCTGCGGGGATTCTACGACGGCGCGACCGATCCCGAGAGGAAATGAATAATGATGGGAGGAATCCCTTCGGGAACGCGCCCGCGCTGTTCTGCGTAAGAGGATGATGTGGAACGCTTCCGAAGACATGCCGATGGGAATATCGGTGGGTCTCACCGCCGGACCGAAACCCTCGCC
>Ga0197143_1000173_pt1 | contig 74879 bp, 56 predicted proteins | sample GBS70_MetaG_FD_148603 | JGI IMG/M metagenome (GOLD analysis project Ga0197143, IMG submission 148603) | Sediment microbial communities from Great Boiling Springs, Gerlach, Nevada, United States - GBS 70_MetaG | ecosystem: Environmental > Aquatic > Thermal springs > Hot (42-90C) > Sediment...
CGCCATCCGGTGTTTCTCCTTGCGGGAAAGCCACAGAAGCCCCACCAGGGGCACTTCGGCCCCGCAGCCGGGTCCCTCGCAGCGGATGGTGCGTGCCCAGAGGTAGGCCAGCGGCTCCGAGCCGTCCGGCTCCAGGGGGTAGAAGGGTCGGAGCTCCTCGATGCCCCGCTCCCGCACCCAGGCGCCCCATTTGCGCACCGCTTCCGCCAGCCGCAGGCCGTAGGTGGGCAGATACTCCAGGGCTACCTTGTTGAGGAGCACGGCCACCGGGTTGAGGTCGCCGGCGAAGGCATCCGCCCCGATGCGCAGGGCTTCGAAGGGGATGGACCCGATGCCGGCGAAGGGGTCCACCACCAGGGGCGGGTCGTCGGGGTGGGCGGCAGCCACCAGTTTCCGGGCCGCCTCCACGAACGATCGGTTGTGGGCGTTCTCCCAGGCGGCAAAATGGGCGATGAAGTCCAGAAGCGCCTTGCGCAGGACGAGCGGGTCAGAAAGGTCCCTGCCGGTGAAGGACTTTAGAGTCTGGCGTGCTTCCCGGCGGAACGATTCGGGGCAGTTCTCGTCGGCCGGGTCGGGCAGGAGGGTGGTCATCAGCACCGCCCGGCAGGCGGCCAGGGGGCGGGTAGCCCACCAGACGTGAAGCGTGTGCAGGTGCCCCTTGCGGACGTTCTGGTCCTTGCGGGCGTGCTCGGAGATCACCCCGATGGGCATCTCGTCGGTTTCGATCAAGCGACGGACCATCATGAACTACCCCTTTTGGACGGCGAGCCAATTTTATGGACTTGTCCATTTTCCTTTTGGACCGGTTCTAAGACAGTGCGATTCCATGCTGTGTCTCCTTATGCGCGGTGCGATTATATAACCGCGTGCGGTTATCTGGAAACGATGTGCGGTTATTTAAGCGCGCAATGAATACCATGACCCTTTTTTCTTCCCGTGTTGGATGAGTACCCCTTTCTGAGCCATCCCCTGTAGCAACCGATATGCCTGATCGAGCGAAATCTGGCACAGCTCGGCTGCCTCCCGGCGGGTAATACGACCATGCGCCCGCACATACTGCAGGATCATCTGTTCCTGTTGGATGGGTTCAAAGCCGCGGCGGCGCACATATGCCGAAGGTACTCCCAGGCGGCGATAAGTCGCTGCGGAGAGATGATACGTGCGGCCTTTTCGTTCGCCCCGGGCCTCTACCAGCCCGGCTTCCACAAGCTGCTCCAGCACAGCGCGGGCATCAGGCTCGGGCTTTTGCAAGAGCCTGGAAGCCTGTGGAGTGGTGAGGCTTCGCTCCCGCCACAGGGCATTGAGGATAAGCAGCTCGTCTAAACCGAGGATGCGTCCTGCTTGGCTCTCCTCCACCACCAGCCGGACGAAATGGAGATTGGGTTTCCCACCGTAGAGGACCAGCACCACATCGGTGGGTGTGCTGCGCTCATAGGAGGGGGCCGGGCGACCGTTGCGCAGTTGCTCAGTGAAGATGGCGTCAACGCCTCGTCCCGTGCGTTCCACGATGCCGGCGCGCTTGAAGGCATCCGCCAGCAAGGGATTGCGAGGCTTGGGGGGCGTAACCAGGATGTTGGATAGGCTCACCCCTTCCGGGAATCCGCCGGGATTGGAGATCACGATGTGATTATCGTACCACTGGATGTGCACGGCGCCCAGGCGGGTGTAATCTCGATGGACCAGGGCGTTGGCGACCGCTTCGCGGAAGGCGCGTTCGGAGTATTCCGGAACACCTACGCGGAAAAGTCCCATCATGACTTCGTCTTCCTGATAGCGTGCTCGGAACCGCTGCAAGACCTCCTCCATCACCCGCAGCAGCGGCCAGCGGAAAAACTCGTTAACCTGGACATCCTGGCCCCAGAGGACTTGGAAGGCGACCTCATGGGTTGGCAGAAAGCGCCGCAGAGCTTCTTCTTTGCCGAAAAGGAGTAAGCCAAGGACACGGATACGAGTGACTTCGTGGTTGGCTTCCACGGCGCCAAGGGCTTTGGCAAGCTCTTGATCGGGCAGGGTCAGCAGCGCCGCATCCCCCTGGCCCCGGCTTTCCTGCACGAAGCGGCGAAAACGCTCAAACTCCAGTGGATCCAGGTCCTCCCAGGAAGCGCCCTCGATGATGAGGCTAGAATAGTCCAAAAAGCCACGCGAGCCTTGGAGGGCTTGGAAGTCCGCCGGCTCCATGGGCAGGCAAATTGGCTCGCCCCGCGCGCCGATGGCGCGTCGGAGATAGGTCCCATCGGTTGTGCCTACAGGCATACGCACCGGTGGCACTTCAATGGCGATGACATCAACGCCCTCAGGCTCTATCGGCATGACAAAGACACGCACCGGCAAGGAGGGGCGGGTGCGGTTGGCGATCAACGCTTGAAGTCGTAAGGGATCCGTGCTTTGCCCATGGCGGGGTTGCGCGCCGGTGATGCGCCCATCGTCTTCCACGCCAATGAGGAGCCAGGCGCTTTTGCTACTGGGTCGGTTCGCCAGGCACACCACCGCCTTGACGATCTCTTCGTCAGAAAGGAGGCGTTGGGCTTCGCCTTTGAACTCCACATCCAGGTTTTCTCCCCCTGCGATCAGCTCCCTCAAACGCTCGAGGTTCATTGAGCAGCCTCCCTCTCAATGAGCTCCGCTTCGATCTGATAGTGCTCGATCCGAACCACTGGATCCCAAGCCAAGCGGACCGGGTCCGGTATGGCCGTCAGTCGCGGCGTTGTCGCACAGTCAAACACCACATAGAGCCAATAATCTGCTCGCAGTCGCTCGGCGGTTTTGTATTCGTTGCGGGTTAGGACCACAGGGCCGGTGCCCGCGCGCCCTTTGACCTCAATGAAGCGCACGCTGCCGCTTTCGGGATGCCGCGACAAGATGTCAAAGCCGCGGTCTTCGGCGGAGACATCTTCAGGCAGCCAGCCGCGCTCGCGCTCGTAGCGCATAGCTTCTTCCATGGCAATGCGCTCTACCTCTTCGTCACGCACCATCGGCGCAAAGTTTTCTCGCTCCGGATGCGGGAGGACCAACGCCGAGCCGATGTGGACGAGATCGGCGATGGTCAACTGCCGCTCTCGCTGGAGCTCCTGGCGCCGGCGTTCCAGCCGCTCGTTGAGCTCATCCAGTCGCCGCTCCGCCTCGCCGAGCGCCAAAGCCACATCTTCCCCTTGTTGCTGCCGCTGCAGGAGGTCCGCGATCTGCCGCTGCTGACGGTCAATCAGGGTGAGAAGGCTCACCTCCACATGGCGGGCGATGGTCTCCAGCTCTTTCTGGCGTTCCTGCCGGACTTGTTCCAGAAAAGGCTGAAGCCCGCTCTCTAAAAGGAAACGCTCCACTTCTTCGCGCTGGAAGGATAGGGGCGGATTTATAGCGGTTTTTGCCTCTGCGGGGATCAGGTCCAAGAAGACCGTGGGCTGGCGCAGGCGCATTTTGCCCGAATCGGTCAGCTCTACGACAAAGAGCTGTCGGTGAAGCGTGTTGCCGCGCCCGTCGGCCACGGAGGCCGCGTAGACCTCGAGGCGGGCGGGCGCGCGGCGATTGAGATCGTAGAAGACGGCGCCCCGCTTCAAGTCGACCTGGGCTTTCTCCCAGACCTCCTCGCGGACGGCTTCAAACAGGGGATGTCCGGGGGTCACCCATTCCAGGGTGGGGTCTTCTGTCAGCTTTCGCTTGTCGAAGGTGATTCGTCGGTACTCGCGTCCCAGTGGACCGAAGCGAGGCTCCAGGCGCTCGCCCACAAGCTGCAGATGGCGCGGCAGACGGCCCACTGTATAGATGCCATCCCGCCCCTTGGGGGTCGGCAGCCCAACTACCGGCGCCGCTTGCACGAAGAACTCTTCCACCACTTCTGGGACCAGCCGCCGCTCTTTCGCTTCTGCGGTCCGGCCCAGGATCGCCGACAGGTTTAGCTCTTTCTTCGCCAGCCCCTCTAACGTCGACTGGCAGATGCGGGCGAATCGCTCACGATCGAGGTCCCTTATGAGCCGGTCCAACATGGCCTGCTGGGTCATGCGCCCAGCATAGAGTTCCCTGAACAGCCGTTCCAGGTAGTTGGCGGGCACGATCTCGCCGACCACATCAAAGACTTGATCGCTGCCGAGCTCGCTACGAATCTCCCGCAGCCGCTCCAACAGCCGCTCCAAGACCTGGCCCTCCCGCGTGTTAGCTGCAACAAAGTTGAAGATCGAGCAGTCCCGCTCCTGCCCGTACCGATGGATACGACCCATGCGCTGCTCCAGCCGCATGGGGTTCCAAGGAATGTCGTAGTTGATCATGAGCCAGCAGAACTGCAGGTTAATACCTTCGCCCGCGGCTTCGGTGGCCACCATCACCTGGGCCTCTTCGCGGAACTCCCGCTCGGCATAAATGCGCGTCCCCGGCGTGTCTCGGTCACCGATTTTCATACCGCCATGAATCTGGGTCACTCGCAATCCCCACTGCCGCAACGTCGCTACAAGGTAATCCAGCGTCTCCTTGAACTCTGTGAAGATCAGCAGTTTTGTCTTCGGGTCACTAAAGATGTTCTGGTTCGTGAGCACTTCACGCAGCTTGATGAGCTTCGAGGACATCTCGCGCTCTTCCAAGGCTCGAGCCCTCTGCACTAACGCCCTGAGCGTCTCAATCTCTTGCTGGATGGCTTGACGCTCCGACGGCAGAGAGGCTTGTTCCACTTCCTCTTCCACTTGCGCGACTTCGTCTTCTGGGAGCTCGTCGATCTCGTCCAGGCGAGATAGGTCTGCTGGGGCTTCTGATTGGGGACGGCGCAGACGATCCTCTAACTTCTGGAGGCGCCGCTCGAGACTCCGTCGCACAGCATGAATGCTGGAAGCAAACCGACGCTGATACATCGCCATGGTGAAGCCCAGAGCCCGCCCACGGGCTGAGGGGTCCGCAGCGGCACGAATGGATTGCTCCTGTACATAGCGGGTCAAGGCCTCATAAAACTCAAACTCCTGCCCATCTAATTCGAATCGGACCGTGCGCACCTCGCGGTTAGTGAACAACCGGCGAACCTTCCCCGTCTCGGGATCGGGAAACGTCACCAAAGCCTCCTTGGTACGCCGCAGGTAGAAGGGGGCATGATTGCGCTTCATGGCCTCTTCAAGGCTGCGCACATCCCCGTATACGTCCCGATCCAACAGCTGCAAGAAGAGACAGAAGTTAGCAGGGTCCCCCTTATGGGGCGTGCCGGTGAGCAACAGAAAGTGATGCGTCTTCTGGGAAAGGAGTTCTCCCAGCCGGTAACGTTCCGTCTTGTGCTCCGGGTCGCTGGCGCTCATCCGGTGCGCCTCATCCACAATGATGAGATCCCAACTGGTGCGCCCCAGACTTTCCAAAACCTCCTCGCGCTTGGCCCAGTCCATAGAGGTGATCACTTGAGGCTTATCCTGCCACGGGTTGACACCATAGGCGTTTCTCAGATCTATCCCGCGGATAATATCGAACCGCTCCCGAAACCGGTCTCGCATCTCCCGCTGCCACTGAAAAGCGAGGTTCGCAGGCGTAACAATAAGAGTCCGCCTGACAAGCCCCCGCAACTTCAGCTCCTTCAGCAGCAACCCCGCCATGATGGTCTTCCCCGCCCCAGCGTCGTCCGCAAGTAAAAAGCGAATCTGCGGCAAGGGCAACATGTACTCGTAAACGGCCTCCAGCTGGTGGGGCAGCGGATCCACCCGCGCAATGGACAGCGAAAAATATGGGTCATACTCATACGCCAACCCCAACCGAGCTGCTTCAATCCCGAGCCGAAACCGCAGTGCGTCCCCATCAAATGGTGCCGTGGCGGGGATAACCTTCAGGGAATGAATCTGCTCAGGGCTTAGCAGGCGCTCGTGATACTGCCTGGTGTGAAGTCCCTGCCCCCCGACTTTCAGGCTGGTGCCAATGAATTCCACCGAGATCACCCTGATGGGCTCAGGGAAAACCTCTCCTTCAACAGTCGCTCCCACGTGGACGGGATTGTCCATTTTTCTTGCCTCCTAAAATATTTCCCGGTCAACGCGCGGCTGGAAGTTGCTTGAGTACTTGATGCCGTAGGGCGGGTCCATGTAGATCATCTGCACCTTGCCGGCCATGCCCTCCTTAACCAGGAGCGAGTTCATCACCAGGAGCGAGTCGCCCAGGATGAGGCGGTTGGTCCAGCCCACTTCGTGGCGGTAGAACTCTATCTGCTTGTCAGCAGGCAGGGGCGTTTCACCGAAGAGGTCAAGTTGCGGCGGCTGGGGACGACGCACCGCGTCCAGGATCGCCCGCGTAGAGATGCGCTCGTGGATGTGGAGCGAGACGACGTCCACCTCGAACGAGGTGTGCTCTGCCTTGCCCGCCCAGACGAGTTGCGGGTCCAGGTGCGGGTCGTACTCATACTTCTTGGTCTGCCGCTCGCGGACTTCGTACGTGGGCGCAATGCCGGCAGGTGGATTGTTCTTGCGGTGCGCAGCGGTGTGGCGGTAGTCGTGGTATTGTTCGGAGCCAGGCTGCTTCTTTGGCATCGCTGCTGCCTCCGCTGGTTGTGCTTCGCTTTACCCGAGCCAGTACTGCGCCTGCGGCATGAGATGTCGGCGCTATTCGCAAATTTATCCAATGAGCGGCAGCAAGCTGTGGCAGCAAGCCGCATACGGTATAGGTGCGCCCTTTGCACTGCCTTGGTTCGTCTTGGGAGTCCCGAAGGCTGCTACTGCAGCCTGGGATGTGGGGATGTGCCATGGCATCGAGCAACGATGGAGTTTGTTGTGCTGCTGCACGGGCACAACCGCTGGCTTGTGGCGATGGTGTGGGCAGTGCTCGTTGCGCAACTCGTCGTGGGATGGGCGCAGAACATACCGCGGCGGTGGGCACGGCTGACGCTGCTGGGGTTGCTTGCGCTGTTTGCGCTGCAACTGCTCTTGGGGATCGCCATCTTTGTCTGGCGTTGGGAAGGGTTCGGGGCAGTACCGCACTACCGCTGGGAGCACATTGTGACGATGCTGGCTGCGCTCTTTCTGCTCCATCTTCCGCTGCGCTGGAAGCAGCTTGCGGAGGCGCTGTGGTGGCGCCGGACGCTGTGGGTGGTGCTTGCCACAGGCGTGCTGGTCTTTCTCGGTGTTGCGCGGTTGCCGAAGGGGTGGCTGGGGTGAACTACTCCAGCGGATAGCGCCCGCTGAGCGCCCGCGAAAGCGTGGCTTCGTCCATGTACTCCAGTGCACTCCCCAAAGGAACACCTTGGGCAATGCGGCTGACACGCACTCCCAGCGGCTTGAGCAGGCGAGCCAGGTAGTGTGCCGTCACATCGCCTTCGACCGTTGGGCTCAGGGCGAGGATGACCTCCCGCACTTGCGGAGTGATGCGGGCAAGCAGCTCCCGAATCCGCAGCTCCTCTGGTCCAATACCTGCCAATGGGTTGAGCACCCCGTGGAGCACGTGGTAGAGCCCACGGTATTCGCCCGTGCGCTCGATTGCCAGCACGTCGGTAGGGTCTTCGACCACGCAGATGAGCGAGCGGTCACGCCGGTCTGAGGCGCAGATTGGGCACGGGTCGCTCTCGGTGAAGGTGTAGCACTGAGAGCAGTAGCGGATCTGCTGCTTGAGCGCGCGCAGGGTCTGCGCCAGCTCTTCGACGAACTCGTTGGGTTGCCGTAGGAGGAAGAAGGTCAGGCGCTGTGCGGTGCGCCGCCCGATGCCGGGGAGAGCCGAGAGCAGTTCGACTGCTTTCTCCAGCAGTTGCGAGGGATAGGGCATCTACGGCGAGTCCGCCATTGCACTCATCCACGGCGGAAGTAGTTCGCGCACGGGCTCCAGCTGCTCTGCCACAAGCTGGCGTGCGGCTTCGAGCGCACGGTTGACCGCTGTGACGAGCAGGTCCTCCAGTGCTTGGCGGTCCTGCAGCGCCTCTGGGGCAATGACGATATGCCGGATGCTCATATCCCCTGCTGCGGTCACGCGCACCATACCGGCGGCGACGTCAACGGTGACGGTCTTCTCGGCTGCTTGGCGCCGAAGCTGGCGGAGCTGGTGCTGCGCCCGCTCCCACTGTGCCAGGATCATTCCCGTTGCCATGGTGCGCCTCTCCGGCTTGTGTGCCGGTGCAAATATATCGGCTCACCGCAGAGGGCAAAGAGAAGCCAGATCAGTCCTCTTCGGCTTTGCGCTGTGCCAGCTCTCGGTCCAGCAAGTATATGCCCACCGGGCTCTCCCCGATTTGGCGCAGTTGCTCCACAATTGCGCGCGCCTGCGCTTCCTCCTCCAGTTGCTCGTTGACAAACCACTGCAGGAAGACCTGCGCGGGGTAGTCCTCCAGCTCGACCGCCTGGCGGTAGAGCCGATGGATGCGCCCAGTGATGTACTGCTCGTGCTCCAGAGCTTTGGCAAAGAGCTCCAGCGGCGTTCCGAAGGACTGTGCCGGCTGCTGCAGTGTGCGCAATTGCGGCTGTACTCCGCGCTCCAGCAGGAAATCAAAGAACTTGAGCGCGTGCTGCAGCTCCTCCTGCCATTGGATGCGCAACCAATGGGCACATCCCATCCATCCCTGGTGCGCGCAGTAGGACGCCATCGCCAGGTACAGGTATGCGGATTCGAACTCGGCTTGCATCTGGGCTTGGAAGCCTTCGCGTAGCTGCTCGTGCATTTGCCGTCTCCTCGGTGTTGTTCCCGCAGCAGAAACGTCGGAGTCGGGGCGATATTTGAAGCCCACAGCCTGTAGCAGCGGTGGGGCTGGCGTAATTTTGCAGTGGGCAACAGCGGACAAGACTCTCATGTTCGAACCGCAGCGAGCACGCGCCGAAGAGCTTTCCCAGAAGTTGGATCTGCTACGGGGGTATCTTTGACCCCGAGGAGCTGCGCCATCGCCAGAGCCAGTACGAAGCTCAGTTGAGCAGCCCGGAGGTGTGGGAGAATCCGGCGCTCCTGCAGCAGCTTTCGCGCCAAGTTGCTGCTGTGCGCGAGGAGCTCCAGCTCTGGGAGGAAGCCCTCCGCCGGCGCGAAGATATCGCCGCACTCCTGGAGCTTGCCGAAGAAGCGCAGGATTTGAGCCTTGCTGCCGAGCTGGATGCAGAGCTGGACGCCTTTGCCAAAGCCGTCGAAGCGCTCGAACTACGCTACCTGCTCTCCGACCCCGATGACATGCGCGATGCCCTGCTGACAATTCACGCCGGCGCCGGCGGAACCGAAGCCCAGGACTGGGCACAGATGCTCCTGCGCATGTACACCCGTTGGGCTGAACGCCACGGCTACGAAACCGAACTGGTCGACCTCCTGGAGGGCGAAGAAGCCGGCATCAAGTCCGCAACGCTGGAGATCCGGGGTCCATACGCCTACGGCTACCTCAAGACCGAAAGCGGCGTGCATCGGCTGGTGCGCATTTCGCCCTTCGATGCCAATGCCCGGCGCCACACCTCGTTTGCTTCCGTGTTTGTGTACCCGGTGGTCGAAAGCGACACCACGATTGTTATCCGTCCGGAGGAGCTGGAGATAGAGACCTTCCGCGCCGGCGGGCACGGTGGGCAAAACGTGAACAAGGTCGAAACCGCCGTGCGCATTCGACACATTCCCACCGGGATTGTGGTCACCTGCCAGCAGGAGCGTTCGCAGCATCAGAACCGGGAGCGGGCACTCAAGCTGCTGCGGGCAAAGCTCTACCAGCGCAAGCTCGAAGAGGAAGCCGCCGCCCGTGCTGCGCTGGAGAGCACCAAGCGCAAGATCGAATGGGGCAGCCAGATCCGCTCCTACGTCCTGCACCCCTACCTCATGGTTGCGGACCACCGCACCGAGTACAAAACCAGCAACGCCTACGCCGTGCTGGATGGGGAGCTGGACGAGTTCATCCACGCCATGCTTCTGCAGCAGGCTCAGCAGCGCTTTTCGGCAAAGGTCCACAAGGGCTGAGGCTCAGTCCATCAGCCGGCGCAAGAACGCCGGATGCTCCAAGCCCTTGCTCTGCCCACCCTGAGCTGCGGCACTGCTCCGCCGCAAGTATGCGGGCTCGTCGTACTTCTGCAGCTCCTGTGCCCCTACTGGGCTTGCCGTTGGAAGGGTGCGCACCTCCAAGGCAGATGGCGGCGGTACTGGCACATTTTGCGTTACCGAGGGCTGTGGGAGTGGCGTCTCCGAAGGCGTTGCCCGGAACCCCGTCGCTACCAAAGTCAGGCTGAGCTCCTCGCTGGGCTGTTCGCTCATAACGATGCCGTGGATGATGTTGGCATCGCTGCCGGCGGCTTCCTCGATGAGCTGCATCGCTTCGGCAACCTCGTACATCGTGAGGTCGGAACCACCGGTGATGTTGACCAGCACCCCACGCGCGCCGGAGATGGAGATGCCCTCCAGGAGCGGCGAATTGAGCGCATTCTGTGCTGCCTCGATTGCCCGATGTTCACCGCGCCCCCGCCCCATGCCCATGAGCGCATCGCCCGTGCCCTGCATGACGGTACGCACGTCGGCAAAGTCCACGTTGATATAGCCACAGCCGGAGATGATGTCAGAGATGCCGCGCGTGGCGTTGTAGAGGATCTCGTCCACGCGCTGGAACGCCTCGCGCACGCTCGTGTGGCGATCGATGATACTGAGCAGGCGCTGATTGGGCACCACGATGAGGGCATCCACATGCTGGCGCAGTTCGGCGATTCCGGCTTCGGCAACTTGCATGCGGTGGCGCGCCTCCCACTGGAAGGGCTTGGTAACGATTGCCACCACCAGTGCCCCCAGTTCGCGTGCCAACTGCGCCACCACTGGGGCAGCGCCTGTGCCCGTCCCACCGCCCATTCCGGCAGTGATGAAGACCATGTCACTGCCGGCGAGCACCTCGCGCAGTTCTTCGCGGCTCTCCTCGGCTGCCCGACGTCCAACGGTGGGGTCGGAGCCTGCCCCCAAGCCACGGGTGAGCTCCTTGCCCAACTGGACCTTGATGGGCGCCCGGTTGGCTGCCAGGGCTTGCACGTCCGTATTGGCAGCGATGAAATCCACACCTTGTAATCCGCGTTCGATCATCGTGTTGATGGCGTTGCCGCCGCCGCCACCCACCCCAATGACCCGAATACAGGCACCATAGCGGACCGAGGCTTCCAGTGCGATCATCCCTGCACGCTGGGCTGTGGGACATGCTCACAGAGCATCGAAGAAGCGTTTCAATCGCTCAAACAAAGAGCGCTTTGCCGGAAGCGGACGCAAGCGCCGCTCTTGGAGCACAAACAAGACCAAGCCGACCGCGGTAGAGTACATCGGGTGTGCGACCTCGGCACCCAATCCTCCGCGAACCGTTGGAAAGCCAATTTTGACGGGCATCTGGAAGATGCGCTGTGCCAGCTCGTCCAATCCGCGCAGCAGCGCCGTTCCGCCCGTGAGCACAACTCCGGCAGGCAGGCGATGCCGGTAGCCGGAGCGGTTCAGCTCGGCAAGGGCAAATTCCAGGATCTCCTCCGCCCGCGGCTGGATAATCTGGCACAGCAGGCTTTTGGTAATCTCCATGGGCTTGCGTCCCCCGATGCCGGGGATGGTGAACACCTCGTCGCGCAGGATGCTTTCGGGCAGCGCATGTCCGTAGTCGCGCTTGAGCTGCTCTGCTTGCGAGGCGATAATGCCCAAGCCGTAGCGGATATCGTCAGTGATCTGCCGCCCCGCAATGCCAAAGATCACCGTGTAGCGCACGACCCCTTCCTCAAAGACTGCCACATCGGTTGTGCCGCCACCAATATCGATGAGGGCAACGCCGACCTCCCGCTCTTCGGGTTCCAGCACCGCGTAGCTGCTCGCCAGAGGTTGCAGCACAAGCTGCTCAATCTGCAGCCCTGCGCGCTCGACACAGCGGTGGAGATTCTGCACCGCTGTGGTCAGGGCGGTGATGACGCAGATCTTCGCCTCCATCCGCACCCCGCTCATGCCGATGGGGTCGGTGATGCCGTCGTGCCCGTCCACGATGTACTCCTGCGGAATCAGGTGCAGGATGAGCCGGTCCGGCGGCAGCGCCATGCTGCGAGCATCCTCCAGCAGGCGTGCCACATCGTGCGCGGTGATCTCGCGGTTGGGATTGGAGATCGTCACCACGCTGCGGGTCTGCTCTGCGCGAATGTGGTCCCCGGCAATGCCCACAATGACGCGCTCGATGCGGATGCCCGACTGCTGCTCGGCTGCCGCAACCGCCTGCGCAATGGAGTTGACGGTCTTCTCGATGTTGACCACTACGCCTCGGTTGATGCCTTCGCTGGGAGCGGTGCCGATGCCCAGGACGGTGAGCTCTCCGGAGTCGGGTTCGAGCTGCGCCACCAGGGCACACACCTTCGTGGTCCCGATATCCAGACCAACGAGCACCTCCGGCGGCTGTGGGCGCAGCATCTCGGCAGCCATTGGCTCACCCCTGGGATTGTGGAACCGGCACGGACACGACCACCTGCCCGCTCCAGCGCACATCCACGCGCTGCGGAGCGGCTTGCCCTCTCCACCGCAGGAAGCGGCGCACTCGGGAGCATTTTGCTTGCAGTGCCGTTGTATCGCCCAGCAGCACCTCCCAGCCGTTCTCCATCCGCACAACCCAGCCGTGCTGGGGCGTCCAAGAAAGCCGCTCCACCCGTGGAAGCCCTTCACGCAGGGCACACGCGATTGCGGCAGCCTCGCCCTTCATCCACTCCTGCAGCTTGGGCACCGCAACGATGGGCAACTGCCACTGGGGCGCGGAGGGAAACTCGAACAGTACTCCGCTGCTGTCGAGCGCGTACTGTCCCGATGCCGTGACCACAAGGGCAACCGGTCGGCGCTCCCGAACATGCACCCGAAGCGTCCCTGGAGCACGCCAGGAGAGTGTGGCTTCCGCAATGAGGGGATGGCGCAGGAGCCGCTTGCGCCACTCCGGCAAAGGGGGCTGTTCGGGCAGCGCATCCGCTCCCTGCTGCAACAGACGGCGCAGTTGGGCTGTGTCCAGGAGCTCAATACCGGTGAATTCAAGCGTCCGTAGCGGCTGCCGCTGCCACCAGTGCGCCGAGAGAATCGCCCCTGCAAGGAGAGCAACTCCAATGACGGCGAGCGTCGCGCGTGCCTTGGAGCTTCCCTCCCCGGCAGACGAGTATGAGCCCACCCTTCCCGGTGTCCCCCGATGCGGATGCACGCGGTACATCGCCACTTCCTCTTGAGCAACTCTCCCTCCGAGGTGCTGCAGCCTCGGAGAGCTCGCGATTACGCCGCTACAAATTTAGTGCAGAAGCGACCACTTTGCAACCCCAGCGCACCGCCGCACCTACCAGCGGTAGAGTACGCCGAAGCTGACAAGCGGGAACTTGCTCAGACTGCCGTCCAGCACGAGAGCAAGCGGACCCAGTTCCTTTACCATCCCCAGCGTGAGCTTGGCGTTGAGGTCGGTGAATACCGGTCGAATCTGCTGCGGCGTTGTATCTCCGGGCTGCTCCGGCGTGGGGCGCTTGTCCGGCGGGAGCAATCCCAATTCCACCTGCACCTGCACGGGTAGCACGAAGGTGTACTCGGACTCGATGCGGATGGACTCTACTGCAACACCGCCGTAGAGCAGAGCTCCCCAGCGAGCAAGAGCGTAGCACAGGTGCACATTGGCGCTCCAGATCTGTGCCCACGCCCGCAGCCGGGCACCGGTCTCTCCGATGCTGTTCCGCAGCGCCGTGCCTTGGTAGACCACCTGTACTGCGGCATCGAGCGCGGGATCGGGCGTCCACCATTGTGTGAGGCTGTGCGCAAGCCCAATTCCCCAGAAGGCAAAGTGTCCAACGTTGCGGTCCCACTGCACCGGTGGGATTGCCCGCAGCAGCAGCTCCGTGCCCCAGAGCGCGCCGATCTCCAGCTGCGGCACGGCTGCCCAGAGCAAGTGCATGTTTTGTCCTGGCGGCAAATCGAAGCGTGCATTGGGAATGCGCTCCAGTGCCGAATCCAGCGTTGCCCGTGCCGCTGGGGAGAGCAATTGGTAGAGCGGGTCACGCCGAATGCGCCGGATGAGATAATCGCGCGGAATGACAATGGCTGCCGGCAAGTAGCCAAACACCGTTGCAGCCCGTTCGGGAAGCCGGATGCTGTCCTCGCGAATCCCCTCGGCAAAGAGGTACTTCAGCACGTTGAGTAGCAGTCCGGCGGTATCGAGGATCTCCAACTGTGGTTGCCCCTCGACGATTCGCAGCCGGGCGTACGGCTCCAGCCGGAGCTGCGCATCCGCCGGTGCTTGTGGCACGTAAGTCCGCTGCGATTCCCGCACCAGCCCCAGCATCGAGTGAAGTCCAACGCGCACGTACGGGCGCTCTACCGCCCTTGGCAGCCGCGCATGGCGGAAAAAGCGCGAATTCGACATCGCGTTGACCGTAACCACCAGCGGCTGCATGAAGGGGATGGCATTGAGCTGCATGAGCTCGTAACCGAAGCGGCGGGCAAGCTCAACGGTGAGCGAATCGGCGCGCTGCTGCGCCTGAAGCGGGCTCAGCAGCCCCACAACGGCAGCGGTAATCCAGCGCAGGCGCTTCATCCCAGCTTCTTGCGCACAACCAGGTAGATCGGCACGGCAACGATGACCAGCAGCACCAGGAACCCCAGCTCCAGCACGAAGCGGATGGTAAAGCCCAGAATCCAGCCCACGATCTTGAGCACCCAGTACGCCGCTATCAACGCGAACGCAGCAGCGGCGATTGTCTTGAGTCGCTCCACCCCTTCCTCGCCCCGTTGAACAGCTCTGCCGATTACCCCGTCGAGGACAAACAAAAACGGCGCCCGCGCGGCGCCGACCTCTTGATTGTAGCGGGGGCAGGACTTGAACCTGCAACCTCCAGGTTATGAGCCTGGCGAGCTACCCATTGCTCCACCCCGCGATCATCGGCAGTGCAAAATTACGGCATTCGCTCGATTCACGCAAGCGAGCACAGCTGCTCTGCCCGTTCCACATGGTGGCGGAAGAGCTCCCGAAAGTACGGCTGCGCCGGGCTGCGGAAGTGTCCGCCCATCCACCAGAACCAGTCCGACCCTTCAGCAACGAGGAGATGCTCCAGCGCCGTGCGCCACAGTCGCACAGGCATCCTCCCACGTGCGGACTCCAAGCGGGTGCGTGCCTGCGCCAAGGTTTGCCAGGCAGCGTTCGATTCCGGAGAGCCAATCCAAATCTTGAGCGACCCTTGCATCCAGGAGCCAACGCCGATGCGCTCCAGCACGGGCAGCTGCGGCGTGCGCAGCGCCTCACGGCAGCAGACCACACGGAAGCGCTCCTGGCTCAGGAGCCGCTCATAGAGCGCCGCGAGGAAGGCGCGCCCGTTATCGGGATAGCCATCCCAGCAGTTTTCTCCGTCCAGCGCAACAAGCACCAGCGCCCGCTCCAGCGCCTGCTCGCCGAGTGTGCGCAGCAGCTCCTGGCGAATCTGCTCCAGTCGCTGGCAGAAATCCTCCACTGCCCGTTCCGGTTCCCAGGTGCCGTAGACGAAGCCAATGGCATCGGAGAGCTCCCGGTCCCGGAATAGCAGCACCAGCTCTCCGGCACGGGTGCGGATGCGGTGCGGAAGGTACCTCTGCAGCCCCTCCACTGGAGGTTGCGCGCCGGCAAGCAGCGCTTCGTCGGTTGCTACCCAGCGGACACCGGCGGCGGCAAGGCTCTCCAGTGCTGCCATGCTCAGTGCGCCCTCCGAGGGCCACATCCCAACGGGCAGGACGCCGAGCTCCTCCCAGCAGCGCTCTCGCGCCTGCGCGCATTGCAGCCAGGCATCGGCGGGGGAGCGGAAAGCAGGCTGCGGTCGGGGAAGCTCTGGGTCGCTCTCTGCGGCGCTTTCGGTATCGCACAGCAGCGGTAGAATGGGATGGTACAGCGGCGAGCAGCTCAGCTCCAGCATCGGCTGCTGAGCAAGCCGGCGGAGCTGCTCCAGGGCTTCGCGCACCACCATCCGTTGCAGGAGCAGGAGCAAGCGGATGTCATCGGCGCGGAATTCCCTCCGCTCCAGCCATTCTCCAACGATGGGGAAGCGCGCCCGATGGGGCAGCATCCACGCCAGATTGACCCACATCTGCAGCGCCCGACGCCGTGCGGCATCCCATTCGCCCGGTTGGGAGAGCAGCTCCCGATACGCCGGGCAGCGCTCCAGCAGCGGCTCCGGCGGAACCAGCGCCCGAAGATACTCCAGTTCCGCTTCGGTCAGCTCCTCAGCGGGCTTGAGGCAGAGCAGTTCCGCTCGGTCCGATACGCCATCCTCGACCAATGCCCGCAGTTGCACAAGCAGCGAAGGCACCACGTTGAGCGTCAGCTCCAGCCGCGGATACTGCTCCAGCAAGGCGAAGACGGTGGCGTAGTCCTTGACTGCACGGAGCCGCACCCACGGCAGCAGTGCGACCTCCTCGAAGCGGTATTCGGGCTGGTGGTAGTGCCACAGAAATGCCAGCTGCAGCGGGCGCATCAGCGCAGCACGACTATCGTTGTTCCCGCGCCACCCTCACCCGGCTCGGCACTGCGGAATTCCGCCACCATGGGATGGCGACGCAGAAACTCGTGCAGCGCCTGCCGCAGCGCCCCTGTGCCCGTGCCGTGAATGATGCGCACGCGTTCGGCACCGGCTTGCATGGCTTGGTTGAGAAAGCGCTCGAGCATCTGCAGCGCTTCTGCAACGCGCCGTCCACGGAGATCGAGGCTGTGGGGGGCATCAGCCCGGACATACTCCACTGCCGGGCGCGCAGGGCGCGGCGGCGGTTCGGCTGCCTGGAGCTTCTCCACAGGCGAGCGCAGCTTCACTCCGCCAAAGTCCACCACGGCGATGCCCCGCTCGGTGTCCAGCTCCACAATGGTGCCCACGCTCTGCATGCCCTCCATGCGCACCCAGCTCCCCAGGCTCAACGAGGAGCCGGCTGCGGGCTGCTTCTGTGGGAGCTCCTCCGGCTCCGGACGGAACGCCTGCTGGAGCTGCTCGATGGCTTCGGCGAATTCGCGTCGGACCTGTTCGGCTGGGCGCTGCTGTTGGCGGAGCTCCCGGAGCGTGCTCTCGATGAGCCGTCGTGCCTGAGCAAGCAGCTCCTGGAACTCCTCTCGGGCGCGAGCCCGCAGTTGTGCGCGGTAGAGCCGCAGCTCCTGCAACTGCTGCTCGATTTGGCGACGCAGCTCTTCAGTGCGCTGCCGCTCCTGTTCGGCTTGTGCGTACGCCTGCTCCAGTTGCCTCCGAAGCTGCTCCACCGCAGCAATGCCCTCCTCCAACGCGCGATGCTGTCCACCCAGGAGCTCCTGTGCCCGCTGCACAACGGTTTCGGGCAAGCCGAAGTTACGGGCAATCACGAACGCGTAGCTATTGCCCGGCACACCGGGCAGGAAGCGGTAGGTCGGCAACAAGCGCTCCTGGTCGAACGCCAGCGAATCATTCTGTACCTCCGCGCGGCGCAGAGCAAAGACCTTGAGCGAGGACTGGTGTGTGGTGACGATGAAGCGCGCCCCGCTCCGCAGCAGCTCCTCCAGAATTGCCATTGCCAGAGCAGCGCCCTCGCTGGGGTCAGTACCGGCGCAGATTTCGTCCACCAGCACCAAGCTCTGCGGTGTGGAGCGTTGCAGAATCTCGCGCAGCCGCACGATTTGCCAACTGAAGGTACTGAGGTTCTGCTCGATGGACTGCTGGTCCCCGATGGCGGTCATGATGCGCAGCAACGGCGTGCGGCATTCCCCCAGCGGGAAGATCCCGCTGAAGGCAAGCAGCAGATTCAGCCCTACGCTCTTGAGCGCAACGGTCTTGCCACCGGCATTGGGACCGGAGATGAGATGCCCACGCAACTCGGCACGGAACTCCAGCGACAGTGGCACCACTGCTGCACGCCCATGCGCCGCCGCCAGCAAGGGGTGGACGATATCGCGCACCACAATCTCTTCGCCCTCTCCGATAACCGGTCGGCGACCGCCGTAGTGCTGTGCATAGCGGGCACGCGCCAGCAAGCTGTCCAGGTAGCCCAGCAACTGCTCCGAGTGCAATAGCTCATGGGCGCAGGAGCCGACCTCGGCGGTAAGCACTCGCAGGATGCGCTCGATTTCGCGCCGTTCGGCATCGGCAAGCAGCGCCAGCTCGTTGTTGAGCTCGAAGATTTCGGCGGGCTCCAGGAAAACCGTTGCCCCCGTCTGCGACACGCCGTGGATGATGCCGGGGATGTGATGCTTGTGCTCGACGCGGATGGGTACGACGAAGCGCCCTTCGCGCTGGGTGATGAACTCATCCATTGCCATCTCGTCTTCGACGAAGCGGCGCAAAATGGTGCGGAGCCGCGACCGAAGCCGCGCAGCAACGGCACGCATCTCCTCGCGAATGCGCGCCAGCTCACGCGACGCCGTGTCGCGAACTGCCCCGGTCTCATCCACCGTATCGTTGATGTGCCGCTCCAGAAGCCGGTTCTGGTAGAGCTGCTGCCCCAACTGCTGCAGGCGCGGGAACTGCTCCAAGCGGATGAGCTCCTGGCGTACACTGCGGCACAACACCAGCAGCTCGCGGATATCGACCAACTCCGTCGGCAGCAGCAAGGCATTTTCGACGGTGGACTTGCGCAGGGACCGCCGCACATCGGGAATGCTGCCCAAGCCGAAGGGAAGCCCTTGCTCGAGCAGCTCGACCATCTCCTGCAGGGTATCATGCTCGGCATGCAGCCACGGTAGGTCCTCCCGTGGCGCCAGCGCGCGGATATACTCCCGCCCCAGCTCCGAGCTGCACAGGGCGGCAATCTGCTCGATGACTTTCGGGAATTCCAGCTCCTGCAGCGCTGCCTGCAGAATCGGGTCGGATACCGCGCTCCCGGGCTGCTCCCCCTTGTGCATCTGCACCGGCAGCGGTGTCTCCATGCCTACGGGAGCACCACAAACGTTCCCACTCCAACGGCTGTTCCGATGCGCAGCCGATAGGCATATGGACCCGCACTCAACCCTTCGGTTGGCAGCTGCAGCTCACCCATTCCGGCTTGTACGCTCCCGTAGTGGATGCGCCGGATGGATTGCCCCATGCTGTTGAAGAGCTCCAACTCCAGCTCCGCCGGCTCCGGAGTCCAATAGGGGACCGTCACCGTCAACCCTTGTTCGACCGGGTTGGGGAAGGCTGCGCCGACGGTGCTCTGCCCGACCAGCCGTACCAGGCGTCCGTTCAGGAAGCAGATATCCGCCAGCCGAACGCTCGGATTGCGGATCTCCGGTCGCAGGCACCGTGGAAGCTCCGAGCACAGCTCCAGCTCAAGCTCCTGCTGCGGCGGCAGTGCCAGGTACGGGCGCACGCGCAGATCGAGCTGCGCTACAAGCGGCGTCCATCCCCCCAACCCAACGGCGCGGAACTCCAGCACGCCCGGGGCAAGCTCCCGCCAGCTCCACTCCCACCGGAAGCTCGTCTGCACCCGTGCCACGCCCAGGAACTCCAAGAACTGCACCGGATAGCGCACCTGCAGGCACAGCTCTGAGTCCTCCGGTCTCTGCAGCGGTCCCGACCACTCCTCCTGCACCACGCGCAGCGGGACGATAGTCTCAACGCCCGGGAGGGCGCGCTCGACCACCACGCCCTGTCCAAGCTCGATGCGCAGCTCCCGCCCCTCACCGCGCAGCTCCAGCTCTATGGGCAATTGCTGGTCGTTCTCCAAACGCAGCCGCACACTATAGGGTCGCACCTGCGTTGGCGCAAAGCGCACCGTGAGCCGTACCTGCTCACCCGGGGGCACATCGAAGGGCGGGGTGGGCAGAAGCTCAAATCCCGTTCCATCGCCGGCGATGACGCTGTAGCCAGTGATGCGCAGCGGCGTCGTCCCCGCGCCGTTGAACAGCACGAGCGAATCCTCCACCACAGAGCAGGTCAGCACGCTGCCGAAATCCACCAGCGGGCGGTCCAGCCCGACGGCAAGCCCATCGCCCTCGAGCAGCACCGTATCGGCGACCACAGGGTTCGGGTCGGGTCCGGGTGCTGCATCGCTCAGTACTTCGACGAAAGCCCGGCGCTGCCCAGGCGCCTGCGGCTGGAAGAAGACCGGAATTGCCAGCTCTGCACCGGGCTGCAGCCGAGCTCCCTGTGCAGCGGTGAAGGCGGGTTGGTCCGGCGGGAACTCTGCCTCCCCGCTGATGTAGCGCACCTGTGCGATGAAGAGCTCCGCCAGCGTATCCACGTTACGGATGCGGAGACTCCCGACCTCTGCCGAGCGCTGCCCAACTGGCATTGGGGCAAACCGGTAGCCTTGGAGCGCAATCTTGGGCAGCACACCGATGCCCCGGAGCTCGCCCTGAAGCGGCGTGGCAGCGCCTCGGAGCACAACCTCCACCACAGCCCGCAGCTCGCCCTCCTGCTGCGGTACAAAGCCAACGGGGAGCCGCACCGTATCTCCGGGCTCCAGCACCAACGGGAGCTGCGGCGGGGTCAGACGGAAGTGTGCGGCGTCTGCCCCTTGTAGCCGTATCTGCACAACTTCGCCTGAGACGGTATCGGGATTCCACAGCAGCAGCTCTGCCGGATTATCCGTGCGCAGCCGCCGTCTGCCCCAATCCATGGAGCTTATCTGCAGCTCAGCAACCGCGCCTTCGCCCAGGAGCTGCACCCGTTGCGGCTGGCATTCTGCTCCCAGGTCGAACTCCAACGCCGCCTGCCGCACGCCCGGGGCACTCGGAGCAAAGCGCACTTGCACGGTGAAGCACTCTCCCGCTCCAACTGTGAAGCCACCCAAGGGAGAAACCTGGAAGTTGTCCGCGTCCGGACCTACCAGGCGCACCGTGCCGCTGAGGTCACGGGTGCTTCGGTTCTCCAGCACGCACACCGTGCGCACTTGGAACTGCCCCACCCCCACTCGCGGGAAGCTCACATCGGAGGTGCGCACCTCGCATGGCGGATAGCCCACGCCCCAGACCGTCATCTGCGGGATCGGACCGCAATCGCCCTGCACCTCCAGCACTGCGTCGCGGTTCCCCACCGCCTTCGGAGCGAAGCGGACCTCTACCGAGGCGCACTCGCCGGGCTGGAGTGTCCTTCCATCGAGCACCTGCACCAGCTCAAAGTCTGCCGGATTGTTGCCCGTAAAGTACGCCCGCAGGATGCGCACCGGGTAGTTCCCCCGATTGCACAGCACCGGACCCAGGGAGCTATCCACTGAGGTCCCCACGGGCGTGGCTCCGATGTATGCCCGAATCGCAGGCAGGCTCAGCTGCGGTGCAGCAACGGTGAAGCTGGTGTCACTCAGATCCGAGCTTGCGGGGACAAAGGCTTCCTTGCGCACAAAGCCATCCTTGCCCCCGGTGCTGCGGATGACGATCGTGCCCGACGCCAGGCTCCCGCTGAACTCCCCGCCCTCGTAGCGGTTGCCGTAGGCGTCCTGCACCGTTGTACTGCTGTACGTGGGGCGGGGTGTAAACTGTCCAATCATCGCTCCCAGTGCAGCCCCGCCCGTGCGGTACCAGCCGGTGAAGGTGGAGTAGAAGTTCGGGCTGGGGCTGGTCAGCCGAATCTGGTTGCCATTGGGACCGACACCGAACTCTATCAAGCGGCGGAAGCGCCCCTCGATGAAGACGCTATCGTTGCGCACCGCTACGCGATCACCAAAGGCACGCCCACTATTGACCGGAATGCCTCCGATGCGCACGACCCAGCGGACCGTCGGGGTTTGCGCTGCCCCGTCAAAGCTGATGAGGAAGGCGTTGGTGGTGTCGAGCGAATTGCCCAGGCTCAGAAACTGCGTATCGCCGATGTAGCACTGGGGGCTTTCGAAGTAGCCGCTCACGTAGGCATGCCCGTTGTTGTCCACCGCTACGCCAGTTGCTTCGTCGGTGAGCGCGCCTCCGATGCGGAAGAGCCACACCAGGTTGCCCTCGGCATCCAGCTTCGCCACGAAGGCATCCTTGAAGCCTCGGCTCACCAGCGTGGAATTGCCCCACCGGAGTGTGTCCTCAAAGGAGCCCACGACGTAGAGGTAGGCTCCGTCCGGCGTGACGGCAACACTGGTGACGCGGTCATCCTGCTTCCCTCCAACCGGCGTAGCCCATGCCCAGAAGCGCTGCGATGCAGCGGAGACGCGCACCCGATACCGCCCCGGCGCAGGCGGTACCCACCGGTAAGAAAGCCCGCGGGCTCCGTTGGCAATCGTGCGCCAGGTGCGTCCCTCATCCGTGCTGTACGCCAGGTCCACCCCTTGCGTGGGCTCCACCCCTGCCCAGAGGATGAGCACGGTATCGCACTGCGAGATCATCTCCCCGCCGCGCGGCGCTATCAGGAAGACCCGCCCCGGTCCCCCCACCAGCGGGATCTGCGGTCCGCACGGCTCCCCGTGCACCAGCAGCGTTGCTTGCCGATAGGCGCGTGCGGGACCCTGCCGAAACTCTACGCGCACGGTCAGCTCTTGCCCGACCGGCACCACTGCAGGCGGCTGCGGCGTCACCTGAAGCACCCTGTAGTATTGCCCGGGGCGCACACTCACGCTGTCGACCTGCAGCGCTGTCACCAGTGGTCGCACGGTGATATCCTGCACCACCGTTGCCCCAGGGTCGGGATTGCCGAAGTAGACCAGCGAAGGTGCCTGCATCCGCGCCACACTGTTGTCCGGCGCGGTATAGCCAGTGGTCACCGCCGTATTGGTGCGCAAGAAGGTCACCTGCAGCGTGCGGTAACGGCTCAGCTCGGTGCATCCGTAGGGGGCTGTCCAGTACAATTCGCACACCTGGCGGCTCTGCGCCTCCAGCGCAATCTGTCGGTAGATGCTCTCCAGCTCTGCTTTGGTGTAGGCAGCAAAGCTCTTGCCACCGGTGGCGCGCGCAATGCGCTCCAGGTCTGGGTTCATCGGCATGCTGACGGTGATGGCATAGACAATTGCCCCAACCGCCCGAGCACGTGCGATGATGGTATCCGTCTGTGGCGGGACATTCGGCTGCCCGTCGGTCAGGAAGATAACGAAGCGGCGGAGGTCCGGCGGACGTGTCGCCAACAGGGGTAGCGCCCCAACACCGGGTTTGAGGAACGGCGGATCGTAGCGCGTCCCCCCGCGCGGCTGCAACGTGTCGATGCCGATGATGAGATCGATGGCACGATTTGTAAAGGGCACGATCAGCTCGGCATCGGCATCGAAAGCAACAACGGCAACCGCCGTCCGCCCAACGAAGTTGACCGAATTGATGAAGGTCTTGGCAGCGTGCTTGACCCAGTCCCAGCGCGTCTCCCCGCCCCCGACGCTATCCCGCATCGAGTTGCTCCGGTCCAACACCAATACGGCACTGAACTCGGGCTGCCCCGTCAACGTCGTACAGCCCACGCTGACGGTCGGGTCAACGACAACACCGTTGTCCAGGACACGGAAATCCGCGCGGGTCAGATTCGCATACGGCTGCCCGTTGACGTCCAGCGCGATGAAGTTCGCCCTCATCCGTGGGAAGTTCGTTGCATCGATGCCGTAGACGGAGAAGCTCTGCGCCCGAGCTCCGAGCGCAGCAAGCAAGGTAAGTACGGGGATAGCAACGCGCTTCATGACCCTTCCCGCGATTGTTCACCGTTGACAGACGGGCTACACAGTGCGATAGTGCGCGCATCGGCGTCCACCAATGCCGGCACGCCAATAGGCAAGGTCAGCTTCTGCAGGACATGCCCGATAGGCAGCCCTGCAAGCACGGGGATGTTGAGCGGGGCAAGGTAGTCACGGAAGACCTGCTCCAAGGGCGGCTGCCATCCGATCATGCCCGATGGGAAGCGCCCCCACGGGGCACGGAAGCGTCCCAGCAGCACCGCCACGCACTGCTGCAACTTGCCGGCGAGCGCAAGCTGCATGAGCATGCGGTCAACTCGATAGGGCTCCTCGCCCACATCCTCCAAAAACAGCACAGCGCCACGCAGGTCCACCTCGTACGGGGTGCCCAGCGTTGCCACCAGCAGGCTCAGATTCCCTCCGACGAGCACGCCGACGGCGCGTCCCGGAGCGAGCACACGCCAGCGCGGATTGCTCAAGCGCCATGGCTTGAGCGCCTCCGGCAGAGCAAGGGTGCGGCGGAACCATTCGGCGGTGAAGGGATCGAAGCGCGAAGTGGCAACCGGTCCATGATAGGTCACCATCCGGGCGCGGCTGTAGAGTGCAAGCAGCAGCGCCGTAATGTCGCTGAAGCCGATGATGGGCTTGGGAAAGCGCCGGAAGAATTCCCAGTCCAGATAGGGCAGCATGCGCAACGTGCCATATCCTCCACGGGCGCAGAGGATGGCATCCACCGCCGGGTCGGCAACGAGCTCCATGAGCTCCTGGGCGCGCTCCTGGTCTGGCGCAGCGAGGTATCTGCCCCCGGCGGTCACCGTACGGGCAAGCCGCACGCGGTAGCCCCAGCTCCGCAGCAGTGCTGTGACCGCACCCAACTCCGAGGGGCGCACCGGACTTGCCGGTGCCGTAATGGCGATGAGTGCGCCCGGACGTAGCCCCGGCGGGACGAGCACGGGGATTCCCTCTGGGTCGGCTCCTTTGCAGTCCGGGGTGTGCACCGGCAGTGCCCACCCGCGCGGCGGCAGAAGTGCCCCCGCCAGCAGCCTGCCTCCGAGCATCCCCGTACCGACCACTGCAAGCCACCGTCGCCGTGTCATCGCGCAGTAACCCCTATCCGAGGAACTTGTTACGCTCGCGCTTGAGTGCTTCGGCAAGATAGCGTAGCCGTGGGTCGGAGGATTGCTCCGCCAGCGGAAGATACCGCTCCGAAGTCTGCTGGATATAGCGCAGCGGATTGCGCTTGAGGTCGTAGCCCAGGCAACGGAAATTGTCCAAGCGTGTTGCCAGGCGAATCATTAGGCACTCCGGCGGGGCTTTCCGCAATCGCTCCACATGCTCCAAGTCCACGGCGTCGGGATCGAGCTCATGCGAGCGCAAATCTTTGGTGAGCGTCTCCACCAGATAGGCAACGTAGGGACCGAAGTTGTACTCGAGCACCTCGCGCGAGAGCACATCGGAATCTTCCAGCACGTCGTGGAGCAGCGCTGCAATGAGGGTGTCCGGATCGGTGACGCCGAGCTCGTCGATCAAGATCTTGCACACGCGCGTGACGTGGTAGAAGTACGGGCTTCCATCGCGGCGCAGCTGGAGCTCGTGCACGCTGGCGGCAATATCATAGGCGCTCAGGATTCGGTTGAGCTCGACCGGATCGACCTTTCCCTGCAGCCGCTCGATGAGCTCCTCGCGCGAAAGATAGGTGAAGTTGTACGGCACACTCACGCTGCACCGTCGGGCTGGTTCTACTGAAGGGCTTCCTGCAGAAGTTGCTGGGCTGCCTGCAGCGCACTGGGGCTGATGTGCTCGCCACTGAGAAGACGGGCAATCTCGTAGAGGCGCTCTTCGCCCTCCAGCCGGCGAGCTCGGACAAGGGTCCGCCCCTCCCGCTCGTACTTTTCCACAAGGACATGCACATCGCCGCAGGCAGCAATCTGCGGCAGATGTGTGATGACGAGCACCTGGTGGTACTGCGCCAAGCTCTTGAGTGCCTGCCCTACGCGCTGTGCAATGCGCCCGCTGATTCCGGCATCGATCTCGTCGAAGACCAAAAGCGGTAAGCGGTCGGCTTTTGCCAAGATGCTCTTGAGCGCCAGCATGATGCGCGAGATCTCCCCACCCGAAGCAACGCGCACCAGCGGACGCGGCGATTCCCCCCGATTGGTCGTAATCAGGAACTCCACCCGGTCCACTCCGTCGGCAAAAGCGCGGCAGCGCCGTCCGTTGAACTCCACCCAGAGCGGTTCTTGGGGGGCAGCTTCCTCCTGTTCGATGCTCACGCGGAACTGGCTGTAGGGGATACCCAATTGCACGAGGAACTGCTCGACGGCGCGTTCGAGCTTGCGCGCGACGGCAACGCGCTTGGCGTGCAGCCGTTGGGCGCAGCGGGCAAGCTCCTCGCGCAGCATTTCCTGCCGCTGCTGCAGCTTCTGGAGATGCTCCTCGATGTGTTCGGCATAGCGCAGTTGCTCCTCCCAGCGCTGCTTGTGCTCAAGCGCGGCTTCGATGGAGCCGTAGCGCTTGCGCAGCAACTGGAGCTGTGCCCGCCGACGGCGAATCTGCTCCAACTGCTCAGGCTCAAACTCCAGCGCCGAACTGTAGCGCTGCACAAAGCGCGCTAACTCCTCCACGCTCACCACCAACGAGTGGCACTCCGCCACGTAGGGAGCAAACTGCGCATCAATGCGCGAGAGCTCCTCCAGGAGGTTACGAGCGCGGATGAGCCGGTCGCGCACGGCATCGCTGCCGCCGTAGAGTAGCTCATGAAGCTGCATGCTCAGCGCGTAGAGCCGCTCGGCGTGCTCGATGCGGCGGAGTTGAGCATCGAGCTCCTCCTCCTCGCCCGGTTGGGGATCGAGTTCGGCAAGCTCACGCAGTTGGAAGCGGAGCCATTCGCGTTGCTGCTCCAGCTCATGCCGCTGTGCCTGCAGGGATTGGAGCTGCTCCACCGTGTGACGCAGCTCGGCGTGGACGCGTTCGTAGTCATGCCGCAGCGCTTCCAAGCCTCCGGCGTTGTCCAGCAGCCGCCCATGGGTCTCTACCCGAAGGAGCGATTGCTGCTCGTGCTGCCCGTGGAAGTCCACCAGCATCTGCCCAATCTGGCGCACCAGGGCAAGCGGAGCCGGAGAATCATTGAGGAAGCAGCGCGAGCTCCCTCGGCGATGCAATTCGCGCCGCAGCAGCAGCTCATCACCCTGGAGCTCATAGCCGTGCTGCGCCAGGAGTGCCCGCAGTGCCGGGGCAGCATCGAGGCGGAAGAGTGCCTCTACGACGGCGCGCTCTACGCCCTGGCGCAGGAGCTCCACCCCGGCGCGCTCTCCCAGTGCGAGCTGGAGAGAATCCACCAGAAGCGATTTCCCGGCACCGGTCTCTCCGGTGATGATGTTGAGCCCAGGCTCGAACTCCAGCTCAATGTGCTCGATGAGCGCGATCTGCTCAACCCGCAAGCGCTGCAGCACCGTTGCCTTGGTCAGTTACTCCACGTGCCAAGGGTACAAAAATGCAAAGCCAAGCGCCTACGCCGAGGATAGCAACCGCTCCAGTTCTGCTTCGCTGCCCACCAGGACCTGCCGGGCGCGGCTGCCATCGGGCGGTCCAACAATGCCGGCAGCCTCCAGCTCATCCATGATGCGGGCTGCCCGCGAGTAGCCAATCTTGAGCCGACGCTGCAGCAACGAGACCGACCCCTGCTGATGGCGCACAACCAGCCGCGCCGCCTCGGGAAAGAGTGGGTCGCGCCCTCCACTGCCGCTCCCCTCCCGTTCGCCTTGCTCGCTGAGCGAGGGCAGGGCGTAGGGTTGCCCGGTGCCAGGTTGTGCAGCAATGTGCTGGCACACGGCTTCGACCTCCTCCAAGCTCACATACGCGTTCTGCAGGCGAATCGGCTTGGGCACCCCTCCGGGCAGGAAGAGCATATCTCCGCTGCCGAGCAACTGCTCTGCGCCTGCCATGTCCAGAATCACACGCGAATCCACGCGCGAAGCCACCTGATAGGCGATCCGTGCGGGGAAGTTCGCCTTGATAAGCCCAGTGATGACATCCACCGAGGGGCGCTGCGTTGCTACGATGAGATGGATGCCCACGGCACGCGCCAACTGCGCCAGCCGCGTAATGGGCTCTTCGGCTGCCCGTCCGGCAGTGAGCATCAGGTCTGCCAACTCATCGATGACCACCACCAGGTAGGGCAACGGCGTTGCCTCCCCTCCCAATTTGCCTTCGCGAATGCGTCGGTTGTACTCGGCAATATTGCGCTGCCCCAACTGCGCCAGCATGTCGTAGCGCCGCTCCATCTCCAGCTCCACCGACTTGAGCACGAGCACCGCCGCCGAGGGCGTGGTCACAATCGGCTCGCCCACATCGGGAGCAACCGCCAGGAAGTGCTCCTCCAGCACCGCATAGGGCGCCAGCTCCACCTTCTTCGGGTCGATAAGCACCAGCTTCAGCTCCAAGGGCTGCATTCGGTAGAGCAGTGAGAGCACCATCGCGTGGATGCCAACGCTTTTGCCCGATCCCGTTGCTCCGGCAATCAGCAGGTGCGGCATCCGGGTCAGGTCGGCGCAGTACACCTCCCCGGCAATTGTCTTGCCCAGCCCCAGCGGGAGCTGCAGCTCGGGATTCCAAAACTGCGGTGCCTCCACGACGCTGCGGAAGCGCACCAACGCCCGCCGCTGGTTAGGGATCTCCACGGCAACGGTCCCACGCCCCGGAACCGGAGCAATGATGCGCACGCCAGGAGCCTTGAGCGCCAGGGCAATGTCATCGGCAAGGCTTTCGATTTGGCTGATCTTGACGCCGGCAGCGGGCACGAACTCGTACTGCGTAACGACAGGACCGGGCGTGACCGTGAGGTTTTCAATGCCGATGCGGAAGGTCTCCAGCTTCTCCTGCAGCAGGCGGGCATTCTGGCGCAGCTCCTCCTCGGAGATTTCGGGTGCGTCCGTGTCCGGCAGTAGCAGCTCCGGCGATGGCGGGACATAGGGCGCCGCTGGTATCTGCAGCGCCGGCTTCGATGGGGTTTGCACCTTGGGGCGTTCGGCAGCAGAAGGCGCAGGCAGTGGCTCCTGCCGCTCCGAACGCACCGAGGGCACCGCTGCAGCAGGCGCCACAGCGGGTTCGGGACGGCGAATGACCGGCTCTGGAGCCGCCCGCTGCAGGATCCGCGCCGGTTCAATTGGCTCCTCGGTCCTCTCCACCGCTGCTTCCGCTTTCGAGGCTGTGCTCCGACGTTGCCGGCTCCGGCGCCACTGTAGCCACAGCCGCGCCCAGAGCAGCCGCAACCGCATCGCCAGCCGAGCCCACGGCAGCGGGGTGCTCACCACCGCAATGGCGACGGTGGCAACCGCTGCAACCAGGACCGAACCGACCACCCCCAAGAGCTGCCGCAGCACAGACGCCAAGAACGCCCCTGTCATCCCGCTCCACTCCAGCGGCAGCTCAGAAAGGAACGGGATACCGCGCAGCGTGCCCATCAGCACCGACCACGCAACCGCCAGCGCAAGCCAGAGCGCGCTCTGGCGCCACTGCAGCAGCGAAATGTGCTGCTGACGGAGCAGACTGTACGCCCACCACCCCATCAGCGCCGGCACCACCAACGCCGCATAGCCGATGAGCTTGACATAGAACGCGTGCGCAAGCACCGCACCCAGCAGCCCCAGCCAGTTCTGAATGGACTCCATCCGCAGCCGCAGTTCCGGTTCGCCGCGCAGGAGCCCCACGACATCCCCCCAGTCCAAGTAGGCGAAGGCTTCGTCGTGAGGAGTATACGACAGCAGCGCCAACGCAAGCAGCACGGCGTTGAGTGCCAGCAAGGCTCCGATTACGCGACGCTGCCGCTGCAGCTCCGCTGACACTCGCTGGCGCCGCCGTCCGCTCGCAGTGCTGGAGTTCGAGAATGCTGTCGCCATAGCCACTTCCCCTTCCTGCTGCACATGTGCTCTGCACCGAGTCACGGCTCTGCCGTCCAGGGCACAACCATGCCCTGGTACCACCGCGGGAGCACGGGAGCGGAGTCCTCCTGCAGCGCACGCTCGATATCGCGCAAACGCCCCCGGGCATGTAATCGCTGAGCATGGCTGCTGCGCTGAAGCACTGCTGACAACAACGCCGGGGCTGCATCGCGGTACACCGCCCAGGCAACATGTGCCCGGTCGGTCAGCTCCACCGAAGGGATTTCGGCAGCAACCCGCGCAACGATGGCGCCGGCACCGAGCACATCCTCGTAAGCAAGCTCCCCACGATGCCCAGCGCACAGCAGCAGGAGCTGCTCCACCGGATGCTGCCGACACCGCACCACCAGCTCTCCGCAGTTGACCATTCCCGCCACAACCGTCGTCGGAGCAATCCCATCGGGCAGATGGCGCAGTAGCGGTGCCCCATTGGTCGAGGTAAATACGATGAGCTTGCCCCGGACGCGCTCCTGGGTATACTCCTCCGGCGAGTTCTCCAGCGCAAAGCCTGGTAGCGGCTCCCCCAGGTACTCTCCTGCCAACACCGCACTGCCATTGAGCAACGCCGCCCGCTGCAGCGCCTCCTGCGCATCGCTGCACGGGATGAATCCCCGCGCCCCATGCATCAGCCCAACACAGAAAGTCGTGCTGGTCCGCAATACATCGATGAGCACAACGAGCGCCTCACGGGGATACTCCGCGGGGAACTCCGCCGGACTCAGCCGTACATCAACCCGCATGCAGAACCCATGCCGGTGCAGCGGCAAAAATACAACAAAGCCCCGCAGCACACAGGTCTACCCACAGCATGACCATCGTCTCAGGGCAATACGCAGCTTCGGCGTAAATTTGCGGCGAGTTCGTAAATCTGCGGCGAGTTCCTCAGCCCTGCCATCATCTATGAAGCAAACGCTTGCAACGCTTGCTGTGGTTGTGCTCCTCGGCGGCTGCACCGACTCGAACGCGCCGAGCGCACCGGACAACCGCGCCCCCGTAATCGACAGCCTCGTTGTTGCCCCTCCGCTACTGCGGGTCGGCGAGAGCGCAACGGTGACGTGCTACGCCCGCGATCCCGATGGCGACCTGCTGCAGTACCGCTGGAGCGCCTCCGCAGGCGATCTGCTCCCGATGGAGGATGGCAGCAGAGTCCGCTACATCGCCGCACCGTGCTGCGGCGGGCTGACCAACACGATCACCGTCATCGTGCAGGATGGGCGCGGCGGAGTTGCCTACGACACTGCCCATGTGGTGGTCTCTCCGTAGGCTGGGGTGCGCAGCAGCCGTAGCACTACCATTGCTTGCGCTCCGCGGAGTAGCGCAGAGCTGCTGTGGCGTTCCCACAATCGCACTCGGTGGCATCGAACGCGGTGTCAATGCCGTGGGGACGCTGACCTTGGGCGCGCGGTACCAGTACATCGCCTTCGGGCGCTCGTATAACGGAAGCACGCCGGCTGCAGACCCGCTTGCCCGCACGGCATACGGGCACACGTTCGTGCTGGAAGCAGAGTACACGCCATTGGCTCGGGTAGCGCTCTTGTTGGCGCTGCCCTTCGGTGTCAAGGAGCGGCGTCTGCAGCAGCCGGAGCCCTATCGCTATCGGGCAAGTGGCATTGGCGATGCATTCGCCCTGGTCAAGTACTCTGTCCCGCTGCCGCTTGGGGAGCAGGCGCTCTCCGCCGGCGCAGGCGTGAAATTCCCTACTGGGGATTCCCATCGCGAAGCCGATGGCGTTCGGCTCCCGCGGGACGTCCAGCCGGGCACGGGCACCTGGGAGCTCCTGCTGTGGCTGTGGGGTTCGAGCCTTCTTGCCGATGGGCTTGCCGGCGCCACAGCCTCGCTCCTTGTGCGCCTTCCGACAGCAGATGAGTTCGGCTTCCGCAACGGGAGCGAACTGCAGCTTTCGGGAACCCTTACATGGCTGGATTGCCCCATCCCCGGCGTGCTTCCTGCTCTTGCCCTGCAGTGGCGCCAGACAGATCCGGATGAGCTCAACGGGCAAATGCTCCCGGCAACCGGAGGCAAACACCTGGAGCTGCGCCCGACGTTGACCTTGCAGCGGGAGCCGTTTGCCCTGCAGCTTTCGGCAACCTTACCGATCCTGCGCCGCACCTACGGTCTGCAATTGGTCTCCACCACGCATCTGCAAGCCGAGCTGCGCTGGACTTGGCTGCCGTAGGGCACCGCTGGGATGGCTTCGGTCGGGCAAGAGCTGTATCCTGCCGAAAACGGTGCACCATTCCGTGCCGAAGTGCTTCCGAAGTGACGCTTCACGGGTTGTGGTGTTCCCCTTCGCCGTGCCGCTCTGCCCACCATTGCCGCAGCCGCTCCCGGAGCACTGCCTCCGCACCCTGCTCGGCGGGCATGTAGTATACCCGCGGGGCAACACCTTCGGGGAAATACTGCTGCGGCACGAAATGCTCGGGCACATCGTGGGGATACTGGTAGCCCTGCCCGTAGCCCAATTGCCCGAGAAACGGCGTCGCTGCATTGCGGAGGTGCAACGGGACTGTCGTTCCAATCCCGGAGCGGACATCCGCAATTGCGGCTTCAATGGCACGGTAGGCGGCGTTCGATTTCGGGCAGCATGCCAGATACGCCGTCACCTGTGCCAGAACGATGCGCGCCTCCGGCATGCCGATGCGCTCCACCGCCTGCAGCGCTGCCACCGCCAGGGGCAGGGCATGCGGGTCGGCGTTGCCGATATCCTCACTTGCCAGGATAATCAGCCTGCGGGCGATGAAGCGCGGATCTTCTCCGCCCTCCAGCATGACCGCCAACCATAGGAGTGCGGCATCGGGGTCGGAGCCACGCACGGATTTGATGAACGCCGAGATCACATCGTAATGGCGCTGTCCGTGAGCGTCGTACTGCGGCAGCACCTGCGCCACGACCGTCTGCAGTGTTTGTGCCCGAATGGAGTACTCGCCCTTTTGCGAGTGTTCCGCTACCGTTAGCGCTGCTTCCAGCAGCGACAGCAGCACTCGGGCATCCCCGCCGGAGAGGCGCAGCAACTCCGTCTCCGCTTCCAAACGCACCCGAATGCCCCCTTGGGAGCGCAGCCATTCGAGCGCTCGCTGCAAGAGCTGCCGCAGGTGCTCCTCCTGGAGCGGTCGCAGCTGATAGACCCGGCAGCGCGAGAGCAGCGCCGGGGAGAGCACAAAGCCCGGCGGCTCGGTTGTGGTGCCAATCAGCGTCACCGTGCCCTCCTCCAGGGCTTTCAGCAGTGCATCCTGCTGCGGACGTGTGCAGCGGTGGATTTCATCGATGAAGAGCACAACCACCTTCCCGCGAGCCCGCGCCAATTGAGCGCGGCGCAGCAGCGCGCGCAACGCGGCAACCCCGACCTCTGTTCCGGCAAGTTCAAGCCATTCCGCCTGCAAGGCTTGCCCGACAAGGCGCGCAATCGTGGTCTTGCCCGTCCCTGGTGGTCCCCACAGGATGACCGACGGGAAGCTCCCCCGCCGCAGGAAGCTGCGGAAGACCCCGTGCGGACCCACCAGATGCTCCTGCCCGAGGACCTCATCGAAGCTCCTGGGGCGCAGGCGTTCTGCCAGAGGCTGTCCCGGAGCTGCTTCAATCAGCCTTGCCTGCTGTGGTTCACTGCTCATCTGTGGGTCCATTGGCAACTGCGCTGCGGTAGACGAGCCAAGCGGCGCTGGCGTACTTCAGTCCAGCAGGTGCCACTCCTGCCAGAGCCGTTGTCGTTGTTCGGGCGGGAGCTCCTCGGCAAGCTGTTCGAGCACCCAACGGCACTGCTGCCGCGAAACACCCCAGCGACGCACCGCAGAGAGATGTGCCCGAAGCTGGCGCCACCATTGGGCTGCTGCCAGCATGGCGATGGCACAGAATTCACGCTCGAGCAACGGCAAGCCCGGACGCGCCAGAATCTCCCCGTACGCGCGGGCAAGGATCCACTGCTCCAACTCCGGTGAGGCTGCCCGAATGCGCGCACGCACCCGCTCGGTGTACTCTCCGTAGACCTGCTCAAAGAGCCGCTCGCCGTGCACAGCGTCCGCCGTAGGAGAGCCAGACTCCGGCGGTGCCCAGGAGCGCCCACGTTGGGCGCAGACCTTCTGCAGGCACTGTGTCCCCTCGATCGCCGCCGGAACGCCGGCAAAGAGCAGCCCCTGCAGAAACGCCTCGTAGAAGAGCTCAGGGGTAATCCCTGCTGCCAGCCCCTGGTGCAGCAGTTGCTCCAGGCGCTCCAGCCGCGCCTGCGCCAATGCCGCGCACGACCGCACAAAGAGCGCAAGGTGCTCCCAGGGAAGCAGTGCGGGCTGCTGCTCAGGGGACGGCTCCACTGTGTCGTCTTCCAGGCGACGTAGCTCAGCAATGAGCGCACGGAGCGCACGGGCTCGATGGCTGATGCGGTTCTTCTCCTGCGGCGCCATCTCGGCAAAGGTCTGCTCAAAGCCTTCGGGGATGAAGATGGGGTCGTACCCGAAGCCGTGTTCGCCACGCTCCTGCAGCGCAATCCAGCCCTGGCAGATGCCCTCCACGCACAGCGTACGCAGAGGGTCGCGGTAGCACAGCACCGTGCGGAAGCGCGCACGCCGCCGCTCGGGCGGGACATCGCGCAGCAGCTCCAGTACGGCTCGGCGGTTTTCGGCATCACCGCCCACAAAGCGCGCCGAGCGCACCCCGGGCAACCCGCCCAGTGCCTCGATCTCCAGCCCCGTATCATCGGCAACAACAGGCATCCAGAGCCGCTCAAACAGCGCCGTTGCCTTCAGATAGGCGTTCTCCTCCAGCGTTGCCCCGACCTCCTCAATCCCCTCCCATGGCTGGGAGAGCTCCTCCGGCAGCAGCAGCTCAAGCTGCCCGGGAGCGTGGAGTTCGGCAATCTCGCGCAGCTCGCGGACCTTGTGCGGATTGTTCGTCGCCAGCACCAGCCGCCAGGGCATCTGTGCTCCTCTCACGATGAGAACACTGCAGCAGCAGCGGCAACGGCGCTGCCGAGCTCGACCTTTCCGCCGTGCCCACGCACCAACTCCTCCAGCACGGCGAGGAACTCCAGAATATCGCCCACGCTCAAGGCGCCCATGTGCCCGATCCGCATGACCCGATCGGCAAGCAGCTCCTGCCCACGCCCGACTGCAAAGCCACGAGCGGCAAGCTCTTCGGGCAATGTGCGCAACGGTTCCGGCAGCTCCACTACGCTTAAGGCATTCGAGCTCGATTGCCCAAAGCAGCCTAACCCAAGGTGCCCAAGCGCAGCCCGGACGGCGCGGGCATTGCGAGCATGCCGCTCCCAGTGCGGCGCAAGCCCATCGGCGAAGTAGTGCTCCAGGACATACCCCAAGGCTCGCACCAACGACACCGCAGGGGTCCACAGGGTCAACCCCTCCAAGGCGCGTTCCCGTGCAAGGCGCAAATCGAAGTACAGGCTGCGGGACGTATGACGCAGTATGTGCTCCCAGGCGCGCGCACTGAGCCCCACGATGGCAAGCCCCGGAGGCAGCATCAGCGCCTTCTGCGAGGAGACCACCACCGCATCAATGCCCCACGACATCGGGCACGGATGCACGGCAAAGCTCGTGATGGCATCCACACACACGAATGCATCGGGGCAGTACCGGCGGACAACACCGACGATCTCCCGCAACGGCTGCAGCACTCCGGTCGAGGTCTCGCTGTGCACAATCCAGACGCTCTCCACCGCCGGGTGCGACTCCAGATACCGCTCCAGCGCCTCAGGGGAGATACTCTCGCCCCAGGGAGCTTCCAGCCGCTGCACCTGTACGCGCAACCGCCGCAGGATCTCCGCACAGCGTGCCGAAAAGCGCCCGTTGACCAGCGCAAGCGCGCGGCTTCCCTCTGGGCAGAGTGCCAAGGCAACCGCCTCCAATGCTCCGGTGCCGGAACAAGTCAGCAGCAATACGGGTTCGGCAGCCTCCAGCAGCTCCCGCAGCCGGCTCTGGATGGCGAAGACAAGCTGCCGGAACTGCGCCGAATGGTGCGGCAGCGGTGGCTCCGCAAGGAGCTGGAGTACCTCACCGGGAACGGCGACCGGACCGGGGGTGAACAGGCGCATGAGCTCGGTGCAGCCAGCAATGGTACAGCGTCAGCGCCGCAGCAACGGCGACGTTGAGCGAATCCACCGCAGAGCTCCCCGGAATGCGGAACAGTCGGTCGCACTGTGCCCGAACCGCCGTGGAGAGTCCGTGCGCTTCGCTACCGAACACCAGCGCTGCCCGCCGCGGAATCCTCATCGCTGGGAGCTCGTTGAGTGCATCCGGTTGTGCCCCCAGCAGTCGATACCCCTGCGCACGGAGCTGCCGCAGGAATGGCTCCGTTGCCTCTACCCGCCGCACAATGGCATGGAAGATCGCCCCGGCACTGGCGCGCACCACTTTGGGCTGGAACGGATCGGCGCTCCCCGGCAACACCGCAACATTGGGGCAATCGAACCACACCGCCGTGCGGATGATCGTGCCCACGTTGCCCGGGTCGGACACCCCGTCGAGCACGAGCACAGGCTGCCCCGACAGCGGCGCACTCCGCTCCGGATAGCTCACCACCGCAAGGATATCCTGTGGCGTCTGCACCTCAAAGAGGCTCTCAAAGCGGCGTCCTTCGGCGGCGTAGATAGGGACGTTGCGCTGGGCGAATTCCCGCGCCAGCCGCCACGCTTCCTCATCGCCACCTCTGCGCACGACCACGAAGAGCGCGCGGTAGAGCCGGCTCCGCAGCAGCTCCCGGCAAACCGTGACGCCCTCGGCAAGGAACTCCTGGTGCTGGTCGCGTCCCTGGCGCTCGTGCAACGAACGGATGTGCTTGCGGAGCCGCTCGCTCAGCTGCAGAACGTCCATCTGTGGCACGCCGGTAGTTGTGCAAAATTAGCAGCCCCGCGCAGGGTGGGGCAACTGCGTGCGTAATTTTGCCGTGACAGCCTGCGGTCCGTCCATGCGGTGCATTCTGCTGGTGAGCTTGAGCACGGCAGCGCTCTTCGGACAGGTTCTGCTGCCCAGCCCGCAGCAGTGGCTGTATCCATCGGGAACGCCCGAGGGTGTGCGTTCGCAACCGACACCATCGGCGCCGCAGCCGCTGGATTCCTTCCGCATCAAGTGGCGCCATCCGGCACTTGCCGGCGAAGGTGCACTGCTGGTCGGCAAAGTGCTCCCGCGCGGACCTCTGCTCCCTGGACTTCCCTGGGCGCCCAATGAGCTCATCGGCGTTGCCGGCGATACACTCGTTGTGCTGGAAGGGAGCGGACGCCTTGCCGGACGTCTGGTACTTCCGCCGTTCCTGTGGGATGTCTGCGCGCTCATGGACACCACCGCGCCGCTGCCGCGCGGCTATAGTAGCGAACCCGCGCTCATTGCCGTGCAGAGCAGTGAACATCGTCGCCCCGATAGCACGGTTGCTACCTACTTAGTCGGCTATGATGCCCGAGCCGACACACTGGCGCTGCTGCGGCAACTGGTGCTGGATATGCGCCCATACGCTCCCAATCTTGCCGCTGCGCTCATTCCTTTTGCCGCTCGGCGGGCGGGTACACGCACACTCGTCTACGCAATCGCCTCCAGCCTTGCCCCACGCTCAGGCTACGGCTTCCTGCGTGGGGTGGTGCAGTTTGCTTCCGATTCGCTCATGCCGACCTATCCCGTTGCCAATCTGCCCGATGAGCGCTCGGCGCGTCTGCTGTACGGACCTGGCATCCCTGCACAGTCTCCGGCGCTGACGCAACTGCCCGGCGGCATTGTGCGGATACTGCTGCCGATCCAGCCCGATACGCTGCCCGATACAGTCACCAACCGAGTGGGGCAGCGCACTGCTGCCGCCGCAGGCTATCTCATCGGCGTGGACCTCCAAGGAGATGTGCCCGCCGGCGGAATTGCACCGGTGGAGCTTGTATCAGCATCGGAGGGGCGCCGTCCGATGCTGCTGCCACTGTGGGTACGGCTCCGCCCCGGCAGCGGAGAAAGCGAGCGCCCCTTCATCCTCCTTGCCGAGGGCTATACCGGCGGGAACGGCGTGGCGCGACTGCATCTCTACGATGCAAATGGGACAGCCCTGGCATCGCCGCAGTTGCCAGCATCCCCTGCATTTGCCGGTCTGGGAGCACATCTCTGGACCATCGGCATCGGCGACATGGATGCGCCCGCGAGCAATTCCGCTCCGCCCTTCTACCCCAACAATGCCGGCATGGAGATTGTCGCCTGCCCGAATACGCCGGAGCATGCCATCGCAGGCGCTCGGCTCTTCGTGGTGCGCTACCGCACGGACCTCCAGGTGCCCAAGCAGAGTCCGCCAGGCAGCTTCCTGGCACCGTTTGACACCATTGCCAGCGCACCCTGCAGCGGCTGGTTGGCTGCTGTGGCAGATGTGGATGGCGACGGGCGCGCCGAAGCTCTCCTGGTCGATGGCGAGGAGCTGCAACTGTGGCGCCTTCGCCCATACTCCGATCCCCGCTTTGCACTGGGCGCGCCATTCGATACCATTGCCCGCTTCCGCTTCCCCGGCGAGCCTATCGCTGCCGTTGCCGTCGCCGACATTGACGGAGATGGACGAAGCGACCTCCTGGTGCGCACCCGGGGTGCAACGTACGCGCTGGGTATCCCGCTACTGCCAGCATTTGCCGTGCTCTCCCCACGAGCCGATACAGCACTGTGCATCACCGATACGCTCCGCCTCCGATGGGTGAACTTCGTTCGAGGACACGATACCCTTGCGCTGCTGTTTCAGCCCTACCGTGCAGGCAGAGCTACTGGGCAAGCCCGCCTCATCGGCTACGTTGCAAACTCTGCCGACACACTGCGCTTTGACGTGCCCATGCGCCATTTCGCCACCGATAGTCTTGGGCGCTTCCTGCTGCAGAGCACCGCGCTTGCCCAAGCGCGGGACTCAAGCGGTCTTGTGCACGTGCTGTTTCCCGAGATGCAGCTCTACCGCCCAGCGGCGGATACGAGCCTCACCGTCGGCGATAGCCTGCTCCTGCAGGGCTTGTGCCGCTGCGCCGACAGCCTGGTCGTGGAGCTTGGGGACCCCCAGCGCCCAGAATTTGCCGCTGCCGTGCCTCTTGATAGCACCGGCGCTTTCGCACTTGGGATTCCCATACCGTGTCCGCCGCAGGCATCGTGTTGGGAGCCACTTCCAGCAATAGAGCTCCGGCTGATCGCATATGCGGACACCTTCCGTACACCTCTCAGGCAAACGCTCCTGCGCGTTGCACGCCGGCTGCCCGTTACGTTCAGCGTCGAAGTCATGCCCGTATGTCCGGAGTTACTGCTGCGGTGGGATAGCCTCCCATGCCCGGAAGTGCTGCTGGGCTACTCCGAGGATGGCGTCACCTTCGTGGAATTGGCGCAGCTTCGGGCTGAGTCTGGTCAGTACCGCTGGCAGCTCCCCGTGCGCGAGCGGGAGGCTGCTTTGCTGGTTCGGCTCTGCTGCCAGGGATGCTACCGTGCCGACACGGTGCTACTACTTCCGGGAGGGTTGCAGCTTCAAGTGCTGGCACCCAATCCGCTGAAGCTGCCCCAAGAGCAGCTCCAGATTGTATACGCCCTAACGCAATCGGGCAACGCACGGGTGCGCATCCTGGACGCTGCAAACAACCTTGTGCGCGAGCTGGTACCCTGGCGCTTCCACGCTGCCGGGCAATACCACTGCGAATTCTGGGACGGAACCGCCTACGACGGCACGTCGGTGCCCACAGGGGTCTACTACGTCCTCATCGAGGCTGCTCAGCAGCGCTGGGTGCTGCCTGTCTTCGTGCGCCGCTGAGGGCATATACGCACCTGTGTAATTTTGCGCCGCAAATGGCTGCACAAGGGTGCCAATGCGCATCCTGGTCGTCGAAGACGAGCGCAAGTTAGCTGCTTTCCTCAGGCACGGGCTGGAGGAGGAGAGCTACAGTGTCGATATCGCCTACGACGGGGAAACGGCGCTGGAGCTGGCATTGCAAAACGCCTACGATGCCATCATCCTGGACGTCATGCTGCCGAAGCTGGATGGCTTTGCCGTGCTCACCCAGCTGCGTGCCCGAGGCGATACCACACCGGTGATCATGCTCACGGCTCGCGGGACTCCGGAGGAACGCGTCATGGGGTTGGACTTAGGCGCTGACGACTACCTGCCCAAGCCCTTCCACTTCGAGGAGCTGCTGGCACGGTTGCGCTCGGTGCTACGGCGTTCCTTGCCCGAGCGCACGGTCCGCCTCCAATGCGGCGATCTCGTATTGGATACCCGAGCTCGCGTTGCCTACCGCGGCAAGGAGCAAATCCCGCTCACACCGCGCGAGTACGCGCTGCTGGAGTACCTCATGCGCCACAAGAACCAAACGCTCAGCCGGACCCTGATTCTGCAGCACGTCTGGCACCCCTCCTTCAGCGGCGATTCCAACATCGTGGACGTCTACATCAAGCGGCTGCGCGAGAAGATCGAGCGTCCGGGCACGCCGCCGCTCTTGCAAACCGTGCGCGGCTTTGGCTATCGGCTCCACGAGCCCGAGGAGCGCTCTCCCGAGACCTCCTCGAACTCCGCCTGAGGCAATGCGCTTGCAGCATGGGTGCGTTTGCTAATTTCGAGCCGTGTAGATGTGAAGCAGTTCATCCGCTCCCAGCCGTGCCGACAGCCGTAGCACTGGTGCTGCTTGTGGGGGGAGCCTACCTCCTGGGTTCGGTTCCAACGGCGTTGCTCGTTGCCCGCCGCTTTGGCATTGATATTCGCCAGCATGGCAGCGGAAATGTCGGCAGCACCAACGCTGCCCGTGTGCTGGGCTGGCGCTGGGGATTGCTGGTGCAAGCAGTGGATATCGCGAAGGGAGCGCTCGCGGCAGGGATTCTTCCCACGCTGTTGCCTTCGGCTCCTGCGCTGGGAGTGGGCTTCTTGGCGGGAATTGCTGCCACCGCCGGGCATTGCTGGTCGCCGTGGGCAAATTTTCGGGGTGGTAAAGGAGTGAACACCGCCGCCGGGGCATTGCTCGTGCTGGCTCCAACGGAGCTTCTCTTCAGCGTCGGGGCGTTTGCGCTCGTGCTGCTGCTATCGGGATATGTCTCCCTGGGTTCTCTCACGGCTGCCGTTGTGGTGCCGTTGAGTGTTGGACTACGACACGCCGTCGGAGCACTTCCGAGCACAGACTTCCCTTGGATGCTTGCCGGAAGCCTGGTGCTGAGCAGCATTATTGTGCTACGCCACCGCAGCAACATCGAGCGGCTGCGGCGCGGAACGGAATACCGCTTCGAACGGCTCTGGCTGCTGGGATGGATCCGTCAGCTCAGGGTCGGTCAACCCCGATGACCATTGCCGTCGTCGGTGCAGGAAGTTGGGGAACCACGCTGGCGCACCTCCTGGCGCAGGAGCATCGGGTTGTGCTGTGGTGCCGTTCGGCGGAGCGTGCAGAGGAGATTCGCCGCCATCGTACAAACTCCGCCTTCCTGCCGGGCATTCGGCTGCACGAGAGAATTGTGCCGACAACCGATCCTGCCGACCTGGCTGCCGCAGAGCTCACGATCCTGGCAATCCCCACGCAGCATCTGCGTTCGGCGATTCAGCAGTACCGGCTCCGCTTCCCGCTGCCGGTGGTCAACGTTGCCAAGGGCATCGAACAGAGGACGTGCCTGCGCGTCTCGGAGCTGCTGCGCGAACTTCTGGATATCTCCGCCCAGGAGTATGCCATTTTGAGCGGACCCAGCCATGCCGAGGAAGTCATCCGCGAGCTGCCGACGGCGGTGGTGGTGGCGTCGGCGTCCGCAGAGCTGGCACGCGCTGTGCAGGAACTTCTCACGCGTCCGAGCTTTCGGGTCTACACCTCCGGCGATGTTGTCGGGGTGGAGCTGGGCGGAGCGCTCAAAAACGTCATTGCCATCGCCGCCGGCATTGCCGATGGTCTGGGCTTTGGAGACAACACCAAGGCAGCGCTCATCACGCGTGGATTGGCAGAGATGCAGCGCTTGGGTATCGCCTATGGTGCTGAGGCACAGACCTTTGCCGGACTCTCGGGGTTGGGCGACCTTGTGGCAACGTGCATGAGCCGCTACAGCCGCAATCGTGCCGTTGGAGAACGCCTGGCGCGCGGGGAGCCGCTGGAGCACATCCTGGCTTCCACTCCGATGGTCGCCGAAGGGGTCCCCACTGCCCGCTCCGCTTACGAACTCAGCCGGCGCGCCGCTGTGGAGATGCCTATCGTGGAGCAGGTCCACGCCATCCTCTTCGAGCGCAAAGACCCCAAGGCTGCTCTGCAGGAACTGCTCCTGCGCTCGGCAAAGCCTGAATACTGGTGGGAAGTACCACAAGCCCTCCTCACCGCCGATGAGCGCCGTCAACCTCGCCCAGCTCATTGAGGACACCGATTGGCTGGTATCCCCGCCGACGGTCGTCGATCACATCAACACGCTGCTCAAGCACGAGCAGGTACACTGGAACAAGATTGCCGAGATCGTGGAGCGGGAGCCTGCCGTTGCTGCTCGCATCCTGCGCGTGGTCAATTCTCCGCTCTACGGGCTCAAGGTGCCTGTGACTTCGATCCCCCAAGCGCTGGTCTATATGGGCAGCCTCGTTGTTACCTCGATCACCAACGCCGTGAGCATCTTCTCTCATCTCCTTGCCGAAAGCCAGCCCGAGGCAGTACCGTATCTGGAGCGCTTCTGGTGGCACTCCACATGTACGGCATTCGTTGCACGAGCGCTTGCCGAGCAGTTGGAGCGCTCGCTTGCCGACCAAGTCTTCACCGCCGCCCTGCTGCACGATGTAGGGAAGCTGCTGATGATCCAACTGGCGCTGCCGCAATACCAAGAGCTCGAACAGCAGATTCTCGCTGGCGTCCCCGAACAGGAAGCCGAACGCGCCCTCATGGGGATGACCCACGAGGAAGCCGGACATCTCCTTGCCCAGCGTTGGAAGCTGCCTGAGCCACTGCCCAGCGTTATCCGCTTCCATTCAGCACCACAGCTGCTTGAACGCTTCCAAACACAGGCTGCTGTAACGCGCATTGCAGACCTGCTGTGCGAGATCTGGGGTGCCGGCATCGGCGAAGGGATCTCCAAAGTCGTGCTCCCGGAGGAGCCCAGTTGGAAGCTCCTTGCAGAGAAGTTCCCCGAACTGGAGCAGATGGACCTGGCGGCGTTTACGCTCAACCTGGAGCAGCGCTTCCGCGAAGCCGCCACGATGCTGCACGCCATGCTGGACACCTCTGCAGGGTAGGCGCGATGCTTCCGGTGCTGTTCAAAATCGGACCCATCACCATCTACAGCTTCGGCGCCATGGTGGCGCTGGGGTTTTTGACGGCGTATTGGCTTTCGGTAGCGGAGTTCCGGCGGCGCGGATTGCCCAAACCCAAGGATTTAGCCTCCTCGCTCCTGCTCCTTGCCTTCGTTGGCGGGCTCATCGGGGCAAAGCTCTTCCATCTACTGGAGCACCCCGAAGAGCTGCGCGATGACCCACTGGGAGCCCTCATCAGCCCTGCGGGGCTGACCTTCCACGGGGGCTTCCTTGTGGCAGTGGCGCTGTTCCTGTGGTACATCCGGCGGCACCGGCTCCCGCTGTGGCGTATCGCCGATGCGATTGCTCCAGCGCTCATCTTGGCATACGGGATCGGACGCATCGGCTGCCACCTTGCTGGCGACGGAGATTACGGCATCCCCACCGATGTGCCCTGGGCGGTGACCTACCCGAACGGGACGGTTCCCACACTCAGCGCGCTCAACCCCGATTTGCGCCGTCGCTACGAAGAGCTCTTCCCCGGTCGCCCCGTGCCGGAGGATATCCCCGTACACCCTACCCCGATCTACGAGGCGCTGGCATCCCTGGCAATCTTTGGACTGCTGTGGCGCTTGCGTCGCACAATGCCCGAAGGCAAGCTCTTTGCGCTCTACCTTGTGCTGGCAGGGCTGGAGCGCTTTCTGGTGGAGTTCATCCGGCTCAACCCCACCTACTGGGGGCTTTCCCAGGCACAATGGGTTGCACTTGCGGCAATGCTTGTGGGCGGAATTCTACTACTTAGCCGCCGTGCCAAACCGGTGCAGCGCTGATTCAGTAGGTACGCTCAACGGGTTGGTAGCGCGTAATCCGCACGGGCTTGTAGAAGATCTCCGGCTCGGCTCCCTCGCGCTTGCGGATGAGGGTGTGCTTGAGCCAGTTCTGGTCATCCCGCTTGGGATAGTCCTCGCGCGCATGCGCACCACGGCTCTCGCGGCGGTTGAGCGCGCTGTAGGTGATGGCTTCGGCGACATCGAGCAGGTTCTCCAGCTCCAGCGCCTCCACCAGCTCTGTGTTGAACTGGCGTCCGGTATCCTGCAGACGCAGCCGCTGGTAGCGCTGGCGCAGGTCCTGCAGAATGGAGGTCATCTGCAGCAGCTGCTGCTCGGTGCGGAACACGCCAACGTATTCGCTCATCGAGCGCTGGAGCTCCTTGCGCAGAGGCGCCACACGCTCCTGCCCGCTGCCGCTGCGCAGCCGTTCGATTCGCTCGCGCGAGAACTCCAAAACATCGGCGGGGAGCTCCTCCCAATCGGCGCCCGAACGCAGGTACTCCATGATTGCTTTGCCTGCCCGGCGCCCGAAAACGATGAGGTCCAGCAGCGAGTTCGTCCCCAGCCGGTTTGCCCCATGTACGGAGACACACGCCACCTCTCCGGCAGCGTACATGCCGCGAAGCACGGTGTTGTTGGCATCGAGTACGACGCGCCCGTCTACATCCGTCGGGATGCCACCCATGGCGTAGTGCACGGTCGGCTGCACAGGGATCCATTCCCGCCTGGGGTCCACGCCCAGGTACATCTGGGCAAAGCCGGTGATTTCGGGCAGCTTTTCGCGTAGCACCTGCTCGGGAAGGTGGGTCAGATCCAAGCCGACGTAGAAGGTGCCGTCGCGAGCTTCGATACCGCGTCCCTCACGGATTTCCGTGATGATGGCGCGGCTGACCAGGTCGCGCGGCGCCAGGTCCTTGACCGTCGGCGCATAGCGTTCCATGAAGGGCTCGCCGTGCTTATTGCGCAGGATTCCGCCCTCGCCGCGAGCTGCTTCGGAGATGAGCACCCCTAAGCGCCACAGCCCTGTAGGATGGAACTGCACAAACTCCATGTCCTCCAGCGGAATTCCGCGCCGATACACCACTGCCATTCCATCGCCCGTGCCGGCATGCGCGTTGGAGGTCACCTGGTAGACCCGCCCGTAGCCGCCGGTGGCAAACAGCACTGCCTTGGCATGGAAGACATGCAGCTCGCCGCTGCGGATATCCAGGGCAACAACTCCGCAGCAGCTCCCGCTGTGCACGATGACATCGGTGACAAAGAACTCCGAGAAGAAGCGCACGTTGTTCTTGAGCGCGTTCTCGTACAGCGTGTGCAGCATAGCATGCCCTGTACGGTCTGCCGAGTAGCAGGCTCGGCGCACAGGGATGCGGCGCGAGTTGGGGTCTGCGGGGTTCTCCGGCTTTGTATGCCCGCCGAAGCGGCGCTGAGCAATCCTGCCATCGGGACGCCGCGAGAAGGGCATCCCCATGTGCTCCAGCTCGATGATCGCCCGAATAGCATCCTGGCACATCAGCTCGATAGCGTCCTGGTCGCCCAGGAAGTCCGAGCCCTTGATTGTATCAAAGGCGTGCCACTCCCAGGAATCCTCCTCCTCGTTGCCCAAGGCGGCACAGACACCGCCCTGTGCCGCACCAGTGTGGGAGCGCAGCGGATGCACTTTGCTCAGCACCGCACACGTGTACGGAGGCGTAATCTCCACGGCTGCCCGAAGCCCCGCTCCGCCAGAGCCAACGATGACTACATCCACACGATGTAGCTGCATGTTTCCCTGCAGCGCTGTTTTACGGACGATGCTTCCACTCGTGCACGGTCAGCACCGTGTCAAAACCCAGGTAGGCAAAGTAGAGTGCCGCACCGATGAGCACTACAACAGCGCCCAGCAGCACGGCACGCGGCAGCTTGAAATCCCGCAAAATGTTGTACGCTCCCTGCACACCATGCCACAGCCCCAGCACCACAAAGCCCAAGTACCAGAACTGCCACAAGGGGTTAGACAGGCGCGCAACCGAGGAATTGAACTCGTGTCCCGAAGCCTCAGTCCAGTGCACCGTAACGTAATGCCCAATTGTGAAGATGACCAGCAGCAGTCCGGAGATCCGCTGCCAATACCACGCAAACGCCGACCAGCGCTTCATTGCACACCTCTGCGCTTATGTTCCAAACGGGTCAAAGAAGATGAGCACCCCCATGCCTACCATGGCGATCGCCCCAATGGCGTAGACGATACGCAGGAGAGCAACATGGACGCGCGAACCACGCTGCGTCAAGTCCAGCAGGGCAATCCGAACGCCATTGAGGGCATGGAACAACACAAAGGCAAACAGCAGCCATTCGGCAACTTTGAACAGCGGCGTCGCAAACAACTGCATCTTCTCATCGTAGGCTACCTGCCCTTGCACCAATCCTCGCAAGGTCCAGATGTGAACGAAGAGATATCCCAGCAGGGCAATCCCGCTGATGCGGTGCAAGACATAGGCAAGCGACCCCGGATGCCATCGGTAGTGCAGCAGCGTCTGTAGCCAGGTTTTCAGTGGCTTACGTGCCTGCTCGTACACCATCGTGTTCCACATGCGTCGTGATACCTTCGGCAAGCGAAAATAGCACTTGACCCTAAAACGCCCTCAGAAGCTGCCTCAGCTGTGCACAGGGATGCTTTGCATGGCACCGTGTACCTATCTTTGCGCTACGTTCCACAACTGCTCGGCTGTTTGATGGGCAAGCGGCTCTTTGTCCTGGGGTGCTTGGGAGGATTTGCACTTCATGCAGACACGCTGCGGCTCTATCCCCTGCAGGAGATCCAGATCGTTGCCTACCGGGCACCGGGAGAGCCCTCGGCTCTGCCCTATGCCACGACGCTGCGTTCGGCACCAGAGTGGGCTACCCGACGAAGCTACAGCGTAGAGGAGCTGCTGCAGGGCATCCCTGGAGTCTTTGTGCAATCGCGTGGGGGGACAAGCGACCTGCGCATCGTCGTCCGCGGGTTTGGTGCGCGCGGGGCTGGAGACCGCTCCAACAATGGAACAATGCGCGGAGTGCGTGTCCTGCTCGATGGAGTTCCGCTGACCGAACCCGATGGACGCACGGCGCTGGACCTTCTGGAGCCGCTGGCTCTGCAGCAGGCAGAGATTGTGCGCTCCAACTCCGCACTCCTGTGGGGCAATGCCAGCGGTGGAGTGCTCTCCTTCCGTACTTTCCCGCTTGGGCTCACGGATGGGGCTGCACTTCGGGCAACCCTTGCCGTTGGCGGCTTCGGCTACCGGCGCGGGGCGCTCCAGGTACTGCCAATCCCGACACTTGCGCTGACGGCAACCTACGCCCGCTCCGATGGCTGGCGGCGCCACAGCGAAGGGGAACGGCTCTGGCTGGGAAGCTCCCTACAGACGACACTCTCGCCGACTCTGCGCGCCGAACTTGCGCTCAGCGCCACACGGAACCGGTTCCTTATTCCAGGACCGCTGGACTGGGAGACCTTCGAGCAGGATCCCACCGCTGCCAACGCCACCTATGCCCAGCAGCGCGCCCGCCGCGAGAACACCCTTGCCAACATCAGCCTAACGCTGCTGCATACCCCAGCGCCCACAACGCAATTGAGTGCCTCTGCGTTTGTTCAGCCCAAATTCCTTGTCCGTTCCGAACGGGGCACTTACCGGGAGTTCTCCCGCGTGCAAACGGGCGCAAGCCTGGTTGCCTGGCATCGCACAAGCTGGGGGCAGTTTCATCCCTCCTTTGCCGTCGGTGCAGATTACGTAGTGCAGGATGGACCGGCGCTCTTCTATAGACTTGCCCCCGACGGAGGGCGTGACAGTGTGCTGCGCAGCAATAAACGTGAAGCCGCTTTCAACAGCGGAGCCTTCATCCGCGCTACCTTGGAGCTGGAACAACGGCTCTGGCTGTGGGCAGGGCTCCGCGCGGAATGGCTGCGCTATCGCCTGATTGACGCGCTCACCCCTTCGCATTCGGCAGTGAAGGACTTCCAGACATGGCTTCCCGCCATCGGCGTCAACGTGCGCCTCTCCAATATCCACAGCCTCTACGCCCATGCCAGCAGCGGATGGGAGGTTCCCGCGTACAATGAGGTTGACCCACCCCCGACGAACGCCTCCACAGGACTCAATCCCGAACTCCAGCCAATGTCCTCCTGGACCTGGGAACTGGGTAGCCGCCACTCCCTCCGCGTTGCCCCTCTTCGCTTGGCAATGCAATTGGAGCTGGCTTTCTTCCACGTCCTCGTGCGCAATGAGCTGGTCCCCTACAGTGGCGGGCGCTTCTACGTCAACGCCGCCCGCAGTACCCGCAGCGGCGTCGAAGCAGCCTTGACAGCGCTCACTGATTGGGGTACGGCACTGCGGCTGGCGCTGACCTACGGCAAGTATCGCTACACGCAGTACCGCATCGACTCCAGCTACTTCGGGAGTTCGGGAGCGGAGGACTTCTCTGGTCACGCCATCGCCGGTGTCCCCGAGCTGCTATGGAGCGCCCAGCTGCGGCTGCCCCTTCCCGCAAACCTGCCGCTACAGTGGGAGCTGGAGCTGCAGCAGACAAGCTCCTACTATGCCGACGATGCCAACACGGTCACCGTGCCAGCGGCTTTGCTGCTCTCTACAGCCGTGCGCGCAACCGAGGGGTTGCGCCTTGGAGGCGTTGGGCTCCTGCCCTGGGTTGAGCTGCGCAACGTGCTCAATCGGCGCTACGTCGGCTCTGTCTACATCAACCCCGACCGCGACGCACGCGGACGCCCGCTGTTTGCCGAACCCGGCATGCCGCGCGCACTCAATCTGGGGTTGCAACTGCGCTACTGACGCAGCTCGTAGGGGACGTTCTTACGGCGGAAGAGGAAGGAGATCGGCACGCCCTCGAAATCGAAATGCTGGCGCAGCACGTTCTCCAGGAAGCGCTTGTATGAGTCTGGCAGCAGCTCCGGGTGGTTGCAGAAAAACACGAACACGGGCGGCTCGGTGCGCACCTGCGTGATGTAATTGATGCGAATCTCCTTGCCCTGTACCGCCGGCGGTGGGGTACGTTGAATTTCGGGCAAGAGCACTCGGTTGAGCTGCGCCGTGGGAATCCGCTGCTTGCGCCGCTGGTGAATTTGGCGCGCAATTTCGAGAATCTTCGTCACGCGCTGCCGCGTCTTTGCTGAGACGAACACCACCGGCACCCAGGAGAGCATAGGCAATTCCGCGCGCACCTGCTGCCGGTACCAATCGGCGGTCGTCTCGTCCTTTTCGACCAAATCCCACTTGTTGAAGACCAGCAGGGCGCCTTTGCGGGCATCCACGACCTCGCCGAGGATGCGCTTGTCCTGGTCGCGGAGCCCTTCGTACGCATCTACGACAACGGCGGCGACATCGCTGCGCTCGATCGCACGCAGGGTCCGCAGTACGCTGTAGAGCTCGATGTTCTCGCGGATGTGGCTGCGGCGCCGCAGCCCCGCTGTGTCGATGAGCAGGTACTCCTCGCCATAGTAGCGCACAACCGTATCAACGGCGTCGCGGGTTGTTCCCGGAATTGGGGTCACAATCAGGCGCTCCTGCCCCAACAAGGCGTTGACGATGCTGGATTTGCCCACGTTGGGGCGTCCGACGATGGCAAGCTTGAGGCGTGGGTCGGGCTGTTGCTCGGCGGCATCGGGCAGAACTGCCACGAGAGCATCCAGGAGCTCTCCCAGGTTGCGCCCACTCTCGGCAGCGATCGGATAGGGTGTGCCCAAGCCCAGAGAGTAGAACTCCGCCGCTGCGCTATCCCATTGGGCAAGGTCGCACTTGTTAGCAACGAGCAGCACCGGCTTCTGCGTTGCCCGCAGGAGTGCTGCCAGCTCTTGGTCAACGGGGGTTACCCCATCACGGGCATCCACCAGGAAGAGGATTGCATCGGCTTCTTCGATTGCCAGCGCGGTCTGCTCGCGGACGGCACGGGCAATGAGATCATCCGATTCCGGCATCCAGCCGCCGGTATCAATGACGGTAAAGCGCTTGCCTGCCCATTCGGCATGCCCGTAGAGCCGATCGCGCGTCACCCCTGGAGTTGCCTCCACGATTGCCCGGCGCTCGCGCACCAAGCGGTTGAAGAGCGTGGATTTGCCTACGTTGGGGCGCCCGACGATGGCAACGATGCTCATCCGAGGGCATCGAGCAAGCGCTCAACCAACATCGCTGCCGAAACGTTATCGGCTTCGGCTGCAAAATTGAGCACCATCCGGTGCCGCAGCACCGGAAGCGTGACCGCACGCACATCCTCTACCGTCGGGGTGTAGCGCCCATAGAGCGCCGCCCGCGCCTTTGCCCCCAGAATCAGATACTGTGAAGCACGCGGACCAGCCCCGTAGCGCAGATATTCGCGCACAATCGGCAATGCCCCATTCTGCGGGCGCGTTGCCCGGACAAGCTGCACAGCGTACTCGATGACATGCTCGGAGACCGGAATGCGCCGCACCAAGCGCTGGTACTCCAGAATCTCCGGCGCTGTCAACACCGGCTCCACCTGCGGCTCCTCCTCCGTCGTCGTTGTGCGCACGATCTCGACCTCCTCTTCGAAGCTGGGGTAGTCCATCCAGAGGTTGAACATGAAGCGGTCCAACTGCGCCTCAGGGAGCGGGTACGTGCCCTCCTGCTCGATCGGATTCTGCGTTGCCAGCACAAAGAAGGGCTCCTCCAGTCGGTGGGTGACTCCGGCAACGGTGACGCTATGCTCCTGCATCGCCTCCAGCAGCGCCGATTGGGTCTTCGGCGGTGTGCGGTTGATCTCGTCCGCAAGCACAATGTTGGCGAAGATGGGACCGCGCACGAAGCGGAAGTGCTTCTCGCCCGTTGTGAGGTTTTCCTCCAGCACCTCCGTTCCGGTGATGTCGCCCGGCATGAGATCGGGCGTGAACTGGATGCGGCTGAACTTGAGCGCCATTGTCTGCGCCAACGTGCGGATGAGCAGCGTCTTGGCAAGCCCTGGCACCCCAATGAGCAGGCAATGCCCCCGGGCAAACAGCGCGATGAGCAACTGCTCAATGATGGCGTGCTGCCCGACGATCACCTTGCCAATCTGCTGCCGAATACGCCCGATGGCTTCGGCGAAGCGCTCGATCCGCTCCACATCGCTCATGGCTTTGCTCCCACGCATTGAGACGCCCACAAAGACGCCAATGCACAAGGGAAATTGGCTTATCCCCAACCGGCGCTGCCCCACGCTTCCCTAATTTTGCCGTGTGGCTGAGGGTACCACTCACCGTGCGTGCAGATGAACCACCATCGGTGTGACGTCGTTGTCATCGGTGCCGGTCCGGGCGGATACGTTGCAGCAATCCGCGCTGCCCAGTTGCGCCTCAAGACCATCTGCGTGGAGCGCGACCGGCTGGGCGGAATCTGCCTCAACTGGGGATGCATCCCCACGAAGGCGCTGCTGCGCAGCGCCGAGCAGATGCATTTTCTCAAGCACAGCACTGAATTCGGCTTTGACGTGGGCTCCCTCACGGTCAACTTCCCCCGCATCATCGAGCGCAGCCGCCAGGTTGCCGAGCGCATGTCCAATGGGATCGCCTACCTGTTCCGCAAATACGGCGTGCAGCACCTGCAAGGAACCGCGACAATCGCCGACGTTGGCGTCGTCGAAGTGCGCGATGCCGAGGGTGCACTGACGGACCGCATCGAATGCGCGCACATCATCGTCGCCACCGGTGCGCGTCCACGAACCATTCCCGGTATCGAGGTGGACCGCGAGCGCATCCTCACCAGCACCGAGGCAATGCTGCTGAAGGAACCGCCGGAATCGCTCATCATCATCGGGGGTGGGGCGATCGGGCTGGAGTTTGCCTACTTCTACAACGCCTTCGGCACCCAAGTGACCATCATCGAGATGATGCCTCGGCTTGCCCCGAACGAGGATGAGGAGATCTCCAAGGAGCTGGAGCGCCACTTCAAGCGCGATGGCATCCAGGTGATGACCTCCACGAAGGTGGTCTCGGCACGGCGCAAGGGCAAAGGCGTCAGCGTCACCGTCGAGCGCAACGGCAAACAGGAGACGCTCACCGCCGCAATGGCACTCAATGCCATCGGAGTCCAGGCGAACGTGGAGGGGATCGGGCTGGAACGGCTGGGCGTGCAGTTGGAGCGCGGCTTCATCAAGGTGGACCAGTACCTGCGCACCAACGTCCCAGGCATCTACGCCATTGGGGATGTGGCAGGTCCGCCATGGCTGGCGCATAAGGCTTCGGCTGAAGGGATCGTCTGCGTGGAAGCCATCGCTGGTCACCATCCGCAGCCGATTGACTACAGCAATATCCCCGCGTGCACGTATTGCCAACCGCAGATTGCCAGTATTGGCATGACCGAGCAGCAAGCTCGCCAGGCGGGCTATGAGCTCAAGATCGGTAAGTTTCCCTTCAGCGCCAGCGGCAAGGCATGGGGCATGGGCGAAGCCCGAGGCTTCGTCAAGCTCATTTTCGAAGCACGCTACGGTGAGCTGCTGGGCGCGCACATGATTGGTCCGGACGTCACCGAACTCATTGCCGAGCTGGGGCTTGCTCGCTCAGCGGAGGCGACCGCACGCACGATCTTCCGCACCATCCATGCGCACCCGACACTGAGCGAAGCGGTCATGGAAGCCGCTGCTGCTGCATACGAGGAAGCCGTTAACATCTGAGGTTCCACAACTGGTGCCACCCATGCGCATCATCGGCATTCTCTTCGGCATGGAACAGAGTTTCCCTCCTGCGCTCGTTGAAGCCATCAACAGCATGAATCTGCCCGACGTAGCAGCCGAGTTTGTCAAGATCGGCGGCGTGCGCATGGATGAGCTGCTGCGCTACGATGTTATCCTGGACCGGATTTCGCACGACATTCCCTTCTACCGCTCCGTGCTCAAGGTTGCCATGCTCGGCGGCACACGCGTGGTCAACAACCCCTTCTGGTGGAGCGCCGATGACAAGTTCTTCGGCTACGCGCTGGCAGCTCGCATAGGTATCCCCGTGCCACGCACCGTTATCTTCCCCACCAAGCAGCATCCGCCGCGCACAACTTCTGAATCCATGCGCAACCTCATCTATCCGCTCAACTGGGAGGAGCTCTTCGCCTACGTGGGCTTTCCCGCCTATCTCAAACCGCACCTGGGCGGCGGCTGGCGCCAGGTCTACAAGGTGCATGACCAGCACGAGTTCTTCGCCGCCTACGACCAGACCGGCGACACTGTCATGGTGCTGCAGGAAGCCATCGAGTACGAGGAGTATTACCGCTGCTTCGTCATCGGGGAGCAGGTGCGCGTCATCCCCTATGAGCCGCACAATCCGTACCATCTGCGCTACCTGAGCGGCGTGGAGGTCCCGCCCGAGCGGGAGCGCCAACTGCGCCAGTTGGCGCTGCAACTGTGCACGGCGCTGGGCTACGAGATCAACACCGTGGAATTCGCCGTGCGCGACGGCACACCGTACGCCATTGACTTCCTCAACCCTGCTCCCGATGCTGAACGCTACTCCGTGCAGGAGGAGAACTTCCGCTGGATTGTGCAGACCACCGCGGAATACCTTGTCCAGCTGGCACTGCAAGGGCGCCAGGTCCCACAGCAGTACCACTGGTCAGCCTTTATCGGGAAAGCCGCACCGCAGCAGACGACTCCAGCGGCATCCGCGCGCAGACGCAAGCGCTCATGAGCCTGAGGGCACCAACACTGCCTGCCTGGGAGGACCTCTCCGCAGCGAGCCGATACTACTGGAGCTACCAGTACGAGCTGGGGCGACGCGTCCTTGTCCCAGAGCTGCAGCGCCGAGGTATCTTCCATGCTGGTGACGCCGTTGCAGAGATTGGCTGTGGCGAGGGCGGGGTGCTGATGTCCTTCGCCGAAGCAGGGGCAAGCTCGGCGCTGGGGACCGATATTGCGCCCTCGCGCCTGGAGAGTGCCCGCCGCATCGCTGCCCAGTTGGGCTTGAAGATCACCTTCGCCGTGCACGATATCCTTGCCGACCCAATTCCCGAATCCTGGCGCGGGCACTACCATGTGGTGCTTCTGCGCGATGTGCTGGAGCATCTGGAGTCGCCTGAGACCGCACTCCGCCGAATTGCCCAACTGTTGCGCCCTGGCGGCTACCTCTACATCTCCTTTCCGCCCTATCCATCGCCGTACGGCGGGCATCAGCACTTGCTGCACAACTTCTGGGGCAAGCTCCCCTACGTACACCTGCTGCCGGAGCCGGTATTTGAGCGGCTGATTGCCAGCGGACGGGAACCTGATCGCTCTGAAGTGCGTCGCCTGCGCCGCATCCGGCTGTCGTTTGGACGCTTCCGCCGCGCTGCGGCAGAAGCCGGCTATCGGATCGTTCTCCAGAAGCACTACCTGCTTCGTCCTGTCTTCCGCTTCCGATTTGGGCTTCCGCTGCCAGCAATTGAGCTCACCCCCTTGGCACGCCTCCTGCCGGAGGTGTTCCAGTTCCTGTGCATGGAAGCCAGCTACGTTCTGCAATGGTCCGCCGAGTGCTCGTCGTAGCCTACTACTTCCCACCTTCGGGCGGTCCAGGTGTGCAACGCGTTCTCAAGCATGTGCGCTACCTTCCGGAATTCGGCTGGGAGCCGGTCGTGCTCACCGTGCGCGACGGGGAGTTCCCCGCACGCGATCCGAGCCTGCTACAGGAGATTCCCCCAAATGTCCACGTGGAGCGCACCCCGATTCTGGAGCCCTACGCCCTCTACCGCCGCCTGACGCGCCGCCACGGTACGCCCATCGACGTACAGGTGCTCACCACCGAGCCACCGCGCCGCAGCATTGCCGAACGGCTTGCCCATTGGATCCGCGCCACCTTCTTCATCCCCGATGCCCGGGTTGGCTGGCTGCTGACGGCGCTTCCGGCAGCCCGGCGCCTGCTGCGCCGCTACCGTATCGATGCCCTCTACAGCTCCTCCCCACCCTACACCTGCGCGCTGATTGCCCGACAGCTCAAGCGCCGCTACGGGCTGCCCTGGATTGCGGGCTTCCGCGACCCTTGGACTGGATTCCTCACCACTCCACGCCGCTGGTGGCTGCCTGCCTGGATTGACCGACGCCTGGAACAGTCGGTCTTCCGCGAGGCAGACCTCATCGAATGCGCCTGGGAAGGCATCGCCGAGGATGCACTGCGCAAATACCGTGACCTGCCGGCGGAGAAGTTCGTGCACATCCCCAACGGATTCGATCCCGCCGATTATCCTCCAGCGCCAACCGAACGCAATGTCCGCTTTACGCTCACCTACAGCGGCTCGCTCTACGGTCGGCGCAATCCCGCCGTTGTGCTTGCAGCGCTGGAGCTGCTCCAGCGCTCCGGACAGCTCCGCACCGAGGAGTTCTGCTTCCGCATTGTCGGACGCTGTGGCGAGGATGTGCTGCAGACACTGCGCCAATCGCCGCTGTTTGGCTCCATCGAACTGACCGGCTATGTGCCGCATCGTGAGAGCCTGCGCTACGTTGTCTCCTCCGATGCCCTGCTGCTCATCGTCGACGAGGCTGAGGACAGCCATGCCATTGTACCGGGCAAGGTCTTCGAGTATTTGGGCGCCGGTAAGCCAATCTTGGCAATTGCCCCGCATGGCAGTGCGATTGAACGCCTACTGCAACAGACCGGCAGCGGTGAAGTTGCCGATCGGACGGAGGTCGAACGCTGTGCAGCGATTCTGCATCGCTACATCCGCGCCTGGCGTGGAGAGAGCGCCCTGCTACCGCAGCCGCATCCGGAAGTCATTCGGCAGTACGAGCGCCGCACTGCCGCCCAGCGCCTGGCACAGCTGCTGGACCGGCTCTATCTCTCCTCACAGTCCTGCCAGCAGAACCAGTAGCCCCAGTACCACCGTGCTGAGTAGGTTCATCGCCACGCCGACGCGCACCATCTGCGGCAGCGAAACCATTCCCGTTGCGTACGCGATCGCATTCGGCGGTGTGGCAACCGGGAGCATAAACGCGCACGAGGTTGCCATTGCCATTGCTACGACCATTGGCAACTGCGGCAACCCCAGTACCGGCAGCAGCGGTGCCACAACCGGTAGCAGGAGTGCCGCCAGTGCAGTGTTGGAGAGCACCTCTGTTGAGAGATTTGCCGCCAAGAGCAGCCCGAAGATGCTCACCATCACTGGAACACCGCCCAGGGCATCGGTTAGAAGCCGTGTCAGCACCGCTGCCGTCTGCGTTTGCACGAGCAATCCCGAAAGTGCCAACCCACCTCCGAAGAGCAGCAGTGTACCCCAATCGATCTGCTGTGCGTGGCGCCACTCCAACAACGCTCCTTCGCCCCTGCCCGCCGACAGCACGAACAGGAGCACCGCCCCCAGGAGCACGGTATTCCACTCCTGCAGCCAGTGTAGCCCAGGAAGCCGCTGCAACAGCGGTTGCAGCAGCCATCCCAGCACGACCGCCGTCCCCACAGCAATGACACGCCGCTGCGCCGGAGAGAGCCGGGCAAGCTCGAGGTAGCTCCGCAGCAGGTACTCCTGGGCAGCAGCGTCCACCGCTCCGCTGAGCCGAAACCGCCACCGCAGCACCGCCCACCCGCACAGCAGCAGCACTATCCCTGCAGGCAGCCCAAAGGAAAGCCATTGTACGAACCCGATCTCTGCACCGTATTGACGCAGCACCCCCACGGCAATCCCGTTAGGGGCAGTGCCCACAATCGTGGTCATCCCACCGATGGATGCTGCCCAAGCAACCCCCAGAACGAATGCAGTAGCCATGCCACTTTGGGGTAGCCGAATCTGCTGCGCAATGCCCACCGCAACGGGCATAAAGAGCGCTGCTGTTGCCGTGTTGTTGAGCCATGCCGATACGCTCATGACCGCAAGCATGAGCACCAGCAGCACGCGTGCGTACGTGCGCGTCACCCCTGTTCGGCTGAGCATCCACAATGCCCAGCGCCGGTCCAGCTCATACTGCCGCAACGCCTGTGCAAGTAGGAAGGACCCCAGAAACAGCAGCACAACCGGATCGGCGTAAGCACGCAGGATTTCGCTTGCCGCAATAGGCTGCACTCCGCCGTTGGATTTCCAGCGGAGCAGTCCCAAAAGCGGGGCAATTGTCGCCGGCAGCAATGCTGTGACAGCCAGCGGGGCAACTTCGCCCAGCCACCAGCAGAGCATCCACCACAGTAGCCCCAGCACGCGCTGAACTGTCCGCTCCATCATCGGCAGTGCCTCCGGTGTCACCCCAAGCTGGCGTAACGGCTCCTCGAAGATGCCCAGCGGTGGGGCGACCACTGCCGCCAGCAACCCCAGCGGACCTGCAACGAGCAACACCCACCATCGGATTCCGCGCATGAGCGGGCAACGCCTTCAACTCCAACTGCCACTGGCACAAAGATGCCGAATGGATGCGAATTCGCCGTCATGCTCGCCTATTGCGGGCAAAGCTGTAATTTGGCAGCGGCTCGTTGTCTGCACATACCCGGATGAAGCTGAGCCGAATCCTCGGCGGCGTCGTTGTCCCTGCGCTGCTGCTTGCCCAGCCGCTGCGCTCGCCCTTCCCCTTCCTGCCCGCTCTCCAAACCCCATTGGAACCGGTCTGGTGGGAGCAGCTCCAGGATTCCTCGGGGCACGGCAGCTGGCTCATCCCCCGCGGTGGCGAGCTGCGCGCTCCGGATGGCACTCCTCGGCGCCTCTTCGGTATTGTGCTCTACAACACAGCGTGCTTCCCCGACAGTGCCACCGCCATTGCCGTTGCCCAACGGCTCCAAGCCCTGGGCTTCAACGCTGTTACGCTGGTGGGGCTCGACTACTCCAACTGGGACGCCTCCAGCATCCTGCAGAGCGGAACGAGCTCCTTAGCGCTCTCTCCCGCGCAGATGCAGCGGCTGGATTGGTTCATCTCCCAGCTTGCCCGCCACGGTATCGCGGTCTTCCTGGCTCTCCATGCGCGCTGGACCCCGCGAACCGGTGACGGTGTCCCTCGGCGCGATTCCATCCCCACGTACGGTCGAGCGGTCCTGTACACCGATTCTGCCTTCCAGCAGCGGCACCGTGCCATTGTGCGCCTGCTGCTGGAGCATGTCAACCCCTACAGCGGACGGGCGTACAAAGATGACCCGGCAATTGCCGGCGTGTGGCTGACCTGGGATAACTCGCTTCTCTCCTTCTGGGTCAACAACCAGCTACGCCACCCGGGCGGCATGCTTTCCTACTTCCACAGCCGGCAGTTGGACACGCTCTTTGCCGCTTTCCTCCGCCGCAAGTACGGCAGTGACGCCGCCCTCCGCGCGGCATGGTCCGTTCCTGCAGCCGACACACAGAACTTCATCCCCAATGGCAGCTTCGAAGATGAATTCACGCCGCGGTGGACCTTTGCTGCCAACAGTGCTGTTGCCCAAGCCATCTTCCGCTTGACCGAGACCAATGTGCGTCACGGACGCTTTGCCGGACTTGTCCGAATCGCCCGGACCAACGGCTCACCCAGCAGCGTCATCCTGTACATCGGGACGCAGGTGGAACAGGATCGGCTCTACGAACTCCGCTTCTGGGCTCGGGCATCACGTGCGCAGCGCCCGTTGCGGCTGCAGGTCTACAATGGCGAATTCCCCTACCAGAATCTGGGGCTGTACCGCGATACCGTGCTCGGTACTGCATGGCAGGAGTTCCGTCTGCGCTTCCGTGCTCCGGAGACTGCTCCAGCAGCGCGGCTCATCTTCTACTTCGGGCAGGATACGGGCGAGGTCGTCCTCGACGATGTCCGCCTCCGCATGCTCGATGAAAGCCCGCTCCAACCGGGCGAATCCCTTGCAGCCGTCTCTATTGCACGCTCACTCTACGGCGACCTTCTCGGCACCACTCCTCCGCGCATGCGTGACAACGTGGAGTTCTACACCTTGCTGCAGCAGCGCTACTACGAGTCCATGTACCGCTTCCTGCGTGATACCCTGGGCTACCGCGGCATCATCTTGGCGGGGACGGCGCTTGCCACCTTCAACGACCTGTGGAGCATGCAGCGGATGGATGGCATCGCCAGCTCCACCGGCTGGGATTACCGACGCAATCGCACCGAACCCCAGGGCAGCTGGTTCATTGCCAACACCCCAATGCTGGGACACACAGCGGCAGGAAATTTGCCAGCAATTGCACGGACTTCCGTGCGCGACAAGCTCAGCGTTGGGCTCTTCTCCATGCCCTTCCCCTCGGCGCACATGGCGGAAATGCCGCTGCTGCTGTCTGCCTACGGGGCATACCAAGGCTGGGACGCGGTGTTCCTGAACTACGGTGCCGATGCGCGCGAGTCGTATTCGCTCCCCTTCGTACAGCGAGACCGGCACTACGAATTATGGGCACACAGCGCGGTCATGAGCCTGGCTCCTTCAGCAGCCATTGCCTTCCGGAACGGGCTCATCCGCATGGGGCGGGACTCGCTCCCGTTGCAGCAGACTCGCTGGGCATTGCTGCGCCCTCAATGGCAGCAGGGCAGCTTCTGGCTTCGCTTCGGAGCAGACAACCGCATCATGCTCTTCCGGCGTGTCTTCTTCGATTCCCTGGATGCTTCGCAGCAAAGCGTTCAACCGCAGCGGCAAGTGCCGGAGCTGCGCGAACCCGACCTGGCACGGCTGCTCTCCGATACGGAGGAGCTGCTGTGGAACGCGCTCGATACGCTCTTCACCGTCACCACACCGCGCTACGTGGCTGTCACGGGTCGCCTGCGGGGCATTCTCCAGGTTGGTCCGCTGCGCGTAGAACGGCTCGACAGCGGCTGGGTTGGCACTGTGACGTGGCTCTCCCTGGATACGGCACCACTCCCGCAGGCGCGCCGCTCGCTGCTCACAGCCGTGACGCGCGCCTGCAATAGCGATGCCATCTGGGAAGGCTCCAACTCTATCTGGCAAGGCTGGGGCACCGCTCCGGTGCTGCTGGAGGCTTTGCAACTGCGGCTCTCCTGGGAATCCACTGCAGACACCATCCGCGTCTACGGGCTGGATTCGCTGGGAAGGCTGGCAAGCGGACCCTTCTCGGTTGACCGCCTCCCCGGCGGGCGCGTGAGCCTCCGCTTGGACCAAACCACCGTGCTGCAGCAGACCCCCTGGTTCCTCATCGAGCAGCGCTGGAAGCCCACCGACACCACCTCCGTCGCCTCCGAAGGCGGAGAGCCACATGCAGCATGGCTGCGGGTCACGCCGCATCCGGTCGGGCACAACGGGCGCGTGGAGTTCTTCCTCCCGCCGACGGCTGCCGCAGCAACGCTCCTCCTGGTCGATCCACTCGGTCGCAGCCAGCCACTCTGGCACGGACGCGCCGATGGTGCACTCCACGAAGTGGCGCTTCCGGCGCTTGCCCCGGCGCTCTACTGGCTGGAGCTGCGCAGTGGGCGTCACTGCATTCGACATCCGGTGCTCGTCTCACCATAGTTTCGTGTTCCCATGCAACTCTCCTTCGGCTCGCTTGTGCAGATGTTCCAGTTGGAGGGCTTGATCGCGCTGGGGCAGATTGAGAACCCCCTCTCCGGAACGCTGGAGCGCAACCTGGAGCATGCGCAGTTCATCATCGAGCTGCTTGCGCTGCTGCAGGAGAAAACCCAAGGGAATCTCAGCGCCGCTGAAAGCGCACAGCTCAATGCCGCGCTCACCGAGCTGCGCCTGCTCTACGTGGAGAGCCTCTCCGGTCCATCAAGTCCTCCTGAGAGGGCATGAGGCAGTGTATTGGCTTGTTTATCAACCTCGCCAACGCTGAAGCGGTACGCTGGGCGAACTACAGCGCCCGACGCCTGCTGGAGCTGGGAGCCGAGGTGTGCATCTCTCCGGAGGTGGTCCCACACATCGCTCCAGAGTTGCTGCCACAACTGCAGGTGCATTCCCCAGAGCAGTTCGCCAACATCGTGGATATCGTGCTCACCTTCGGCGGCGATGGCACGATGCTGGCAGCGGCTCAGCGCTTCCTGAGTAGCCAGCTCCCGCTCATGGGCGTCAATGTCGGAAAGCTGGGCTTCCTGGCAGAGTTCAGCGTGGAAGAGCTCGATAGCGCACTCGATGCCCTCATCGGCGGACACTACCGCATCGTGGACCGCACGGTGCTACAAGCCTCCGTCCGAGGGAAGCGCTTCTACGCCCTCAACGACATCGTGGTCGAAAAACACGCCTCCCCGCACATGATTCTGCTGCGCGCCTTTGTCAACGAGCACCACGTTGCCGACTACCGCGCCGATGGGCTGATCGTGACCACTCCGACGGGTTCGACGGCGTACTCCCTCTCCTGCGGCGGACCAATCATTGCACCGTCGGCGCGCGTGCTGTGTCTGACCCCGATTTGCCCACACACGCTCACACTGCGCTCCCTCATCGTGCCCGATGATTGCAGCATCCGGCTGGAGCTGCTCTCGCGCGATCCTGCCGTTGTCGTCCCCGATGGGCAATTGCAGGAGCCCCTGGCGTGCGGCGAGCAAGTGCACATCGAGCTCTCCCCGTATGTTGTCAAGCTGGTCAAGCATGCCGATAGCTCCTACTTCGACCTGCTACGGCGCAAACTCCTCTGGGCAGCCGACGCTGCGAATGTGCCCTCGGCTCCGTAGCCGCACCCGATGTCCTCGCTCTGGCATGCCCGCTACGTAGTCGTGGACGTAGAAACGAGCGGACACGATCCCCAGCGCCACCACATCCTCGAGATCGCCTGCATCGTCGTGGAGTACGGGGCAGTGACACAGCGCTTCAGCTCGCTGGTCCGCTGCGACGTTGCCCCTCCGCCCAGCATCGTTCGGCTGACGGGCATTACGCCGGAGATGCTGGCGCAAGCGCCTCCGGAGGCTGAGGTCATGGCGCAGGTTGCATCCCTGCTGTGCGTCAAGGGCAGCATCTTCGTGGCGCACAATGCCGCATTCGACTGGCGCTTTGTGCGTGCCGCACTGGAGCGGAACGGCTATCCACGGCTGCATCTGCCGCGGTTGTGTACGCTGCGGCTGGCACAGCAGCTGGGGATCCCCGCTCCGCGTGGGCTTGCTCACCTTTCGGAGCGCTTTGGGCTGGGGCTGACCCGCCACCACCGCGCCGAATCCGATGCCGAAGCCACAGCCGAGCTGCTCAAAGCCCTGCTGCAGCTTGCATTCCAGCGCGGAATCGCCTCCCACCGCACGCTCCTGCAATGGCGCTAAGCCGAGTCCGACTGCGCCGTCTTGCAGCCGATGCACCGCCGTGCCCTGGCGTCTATAGCTTCCACGACCGCAATGGGAAAACGCTCTACGTTGGGAAATCGCGCAACCTGCGGCAGCGGCTGGCAAGCTACTGCTCTCCCTCAGCGCTGCAGAATCCGGCGCTCCCACTGTTGCTCCGGCAAGCCCACAAGCTCCGCTGGGAGACCACACCGTCGGAGCTTTCGGCGTTGCTGCGCGAAGCCGAGCGGATCCGGCTGGAGCAGCCGCCGTTCAATGTCCAAGGAAAGATGGCGCGGCGCTTTGGCTTCCTGAGAATCACGCGCGAGCGCTTCCCTCGGCTTCTTCCGGCACGTTGGCGCACCACCGATGCAGAGCTGTGGATAGGACCTCTGCCCGACCGGGAAAGTGCCGAGCTGCTCCTGGAGCTACTGCAACGGCTCTACGGCATCCGCCCGTGTTCGGGAGCGCTTGCCCGTGCACCGCACGAATCGGCATGCCTCTATCGGGAGTTGCGCAACTGCTCGGCACCGTGCGACGGCAGCATCTCTGCAGAGGGCTATGGTGAACGGCTGGAGGCGCTCCAGCAAGACGCCCGTACTGGACTGCTCCACTGGGCAGCAGCGGCAGCCGAACGCATGCATGCGCTTGCCCGGCAATGGCGCTTTGAGGAGGCGCAGCGGTGGCATCGGCTCGAGCGCTTTCTCCGGCGCTGGCACGCCAGTGGGTTCGGGCTTATCCCTGCACATGCCAGCGGTGTCGTGGTGCTGCCCTGCGCCCAAGGCTCGTACGAGCTGTACTGCGTCCATGGGGCGCGGCTCCACGCCCGCATTCACTGCCGCAGCACAGAGTTGGAGCGCTGGTATGCGGAATTCCACGCTGTGTTGCATCAGCCCGTACCACCGCCCAGCCTCTGGGAGCTGGAGCAGTTCTGGCTCCTTGCCCGCTGGATGTCCATCCCGCGCGAAGTATCGCCACAGGTCCTGCCAGCTCCCACCGAAGCGGTACGCTGTGCGGCGGACGGAACCACTCCCGAACCACACGCTCGGCTGGCTTCCCCCGAGGCGTATACCCGGTGAGCTCGTTGCGGGAGGGGATGCTCTCCCACTCCCACCAGAAGACACCCGCAAGCCACGCACGCCCCTGGAAGGCGCTCCGGACGGCTTCGTAGTAGAGCTCCTGTGCGCGCAGATCGGCTCGCGCATTCGGCTCGCGTGCCCGACGCCAATCCCAGGGAGCCGCCAAGGCACCCTCGACCGAAGGGCAGCCGACCTCTGCCAAGATGACCGGCAGCCCGACCGCTTGCGCCAATTCGGCGATCACCTCCACAAGGCGCTGCCAGCGCCCCAGCGCCTGCTCCATTGGAGGCGGCGGCTCCTCCGGCGCCGAGGTCAGCGGTGGGTAGAAGTTCACCCCAACAAAGTCCAGCCGGTGCCAGAAGCGGATGCGTGCAAATTCCGCTCCGGGTAGCTCCGGCGTGCCCTCCCAGTTCGCCGCATACAGCAGCCAGCCGCCGTAGACGCGCCGCACCGTGTCGATGAGCCCCTCCCAGAACCCGGAGTACTGCGGCTGTGTAGCCGTGACCAGCTCCGTACCGATACAGAGCATCTCGATACCAAGCTCCTGCGCCAACCGGGCATAGCGGAGCAGCATTGCCGTGTAAGCACGGAACCACGCAGAATCCGGGCGAATCATGCCCCGCCATTCGCCCGAATAGCAATCCACATGTGGCTTGAGCATGCACCGCAAGCCATAGCGGCGCGCATCGGCAACGGCGGCGCGGATGTCCTCCGCGGTCGAACTCGTCGCCCAGGGTTCGCCCGTGAGTGGATTACGCCCACTCGTGTTGGGGGCAATATCGGCGCTGGAGGCAGTGCTCTGATACTCAAAGACGCTGATAGCAACCCAACGGGCAAAGGTGCGCTCCGAGAGCTCCCTCAATGCCCCGCGTGCGGCGCCCTGTCGGAAGGCATCGTGCTGGTACGCAGTGTAGCAGAAGCCCGCAAAACGCAGCTCCGGCGGCTGCTGCGGGGTGAAGACCTCCTCGGCACACCCGCTGCCCAGAAGTAGCACCAGCAGCCCGCATCCTATCCCTCCGGCGGCAGGAAGAACAGGCGTGCGGCAACTGCTGTGAGCTCGGGTTCGAACTGCTCGATCTCGGCACGGCTCCATCGGCGACTCTGTACCCAATGCTCCTCCGGGACATCCTCCCCGGCGCCCTCTACAAAGAGCAATCGGACCCACACCTCCGGCTGCTGCGGGTAGCGCTTCAGCACCAGGAACGCGTACACCTGCATCTGCGGCGTGTAGAGCTCGGCTCGGCGCTCCAGCTCCTGTGGCGAACTGATGCGGTCGGTCTTCCAATCCCACACCTCCCAATGCCCCGAGTCTGTCGGCACGAGCAGATCGAGCGTCCCCGTGAGGAAGTTCTCCCCCAAGGGGAAGCTCAAGGCGTACTCGAAGAGCGCTGTGCGGAGTGCCGCCCGATGTGTCCGAACAAAGGGCGTCTGCGCCACCGCCAGTGCCCGCTCCCGCAGCCATTCTCTCCAGTGCTGCGCTCGCGCGTACGGGCTGCGCCCGATGAGTGCGCTGACCACTCGTTCGAGCATCTCCTGCTCCACACTCCCATCGGGGGCAACCCAGCGGTTGAACTGCGCCATCAGCTCGTGGAAGAGTGTCCCCGCAACCAGCGCGTCGGCAGGTTCGCGCTCGCTATCGCGCGGGACCACCGCACCGGCGAGCAGCTCCTCTGCACTGGCGGGAATGCCCAGGACGCTGCGCCGGACAAAGACCTCGGGAGCATGGCGATAGAGCGCATACTGCGTGGCAGAGAGCCGCTCCTCTGCCCAGCGGACTCTGACCGGCTCCGGCAGTGCAATGACGGGAACGGCAGGAGCCTCTTCGCGCCGCCGCTTCGGTGTGAGGGGAAGCTCCTCCAGGCAGGGGATGCGTAGGCGGTACTGCTCTTGCCAGGAGCGCTGCTCGTGCAGCTGGAAGTGCTCGACCGTCGTCTCCAGCAGCAGCTCACGGCTGAGGGTCAGCTCCTCTGGGGTGCGCTGCATCCCCTGCAGCAGCATCTCCAGGAGCCCACCGGCGGTGATGCCGGAGGAGCTGACCGTAAGCGTGCCGGCAATGGCAAGGTGGTCGCGTGCGCGTGTGAGCGCAACGTAGAGCACGCGCTGCTCCTCGGCGTAGCGCTGCTGGAACTCTCGATAGCGCCCCAGCGCAATTGCCGGCGTATTCTCGGGCAGCCGCGCTCCACGCTCCCAGCGCATCAGTGGAGCCAACAATCCCGCGCTCTCGGAGAAGAACAACTCCGGCAGCCGGGAACGCTCCTCTGCTGTGCGGTAGAGCACGACGACGGGGAACTCCAACCCCTTTGCGGCATGGATGGTGAGCACGTTGACCGCATCCAGCCCAGTCGGCAGAGTTGCTTCGCTCTCGCGCGCCTCCATGGAGATGAGCTCGCCGAGCTCCTGCACGAAGTCCGGCAGGGTCCGGAACCCGCGCGCCGCAAACTCCCGTGCCAGCCCAAGCAGTTTGTCCAGGTTCGCTCGAACCTGCGCCGAGCGTGGGGAGTTGCGCAGCCGTAGGTACCATGCCGTGCGCTCGTTAACCGTCTGCAGGAGCTCTGCCACCGGCACCCGGGGAGCCAGGAGCAGCAGCTCGCGCAGCAACTCAACCGCCCAGCGCAGTTCGCTCATCTGCTCAGCAGCCGCACAGAGCTGCTCCCATAGCCCCGACCCGGGCATGCAGCGGATGCGGAAGAGCTGCTCCGAGCTGATTCCAAAGAGCGGCGAGCGCAGCACCGCTGCCAGCGCAAGCTCATCGCGCACATTATGCAGAACGCGCAGCAGCCAATAGAGGTCCAGCACCTCCGGCGCTTGGAAGAAGCCCGCGCCGGCATGCACCAGGTACGGAATCTCGTACTGCTGCAGCACGGCGATCAGATCGGGCAGATGCCGGCGGTAGCGCGTCAGGATGGCAATATCCCCGTATCGCACCGGACGCGGCTGCTCGATGCGCTGCTCTGGATCGAACTCCCACACCTGGAGCGGGCTCTCCCCTTCGACCCACTGCAGGATTGCCCGCGCGATGAGCTCCTCTTCGCTCAGCGTCTCCAGCACGCTCCCCTCCTGCCCACGCCGCCGACGCCGGGCAAGCAGGAAGCTGATGCTCCCCCCGCGCGCCGAACGCCCGCAGACCAGGGGCTCGTAGGCAACCTGTGCCGGCTCGGAGGCAAACAGGCGCTCGGCAACTGTGTTGACAAAGCCTACAAGCTCCGGCAGCAAGCGGAAGGAGACCGGCAGATGGATATCCCCGCGCCGACGCTCCGGCTCGGCATGCTCGGGAAGCTTCCCTTCGTGAGTTGCCCACTCATTGCGGCGGCACAGCTCCTGGCGCGCCCGCTCAAACACACGCACATCAGCATCGCGGAAGCCGTAGATGCTCTGCTTGGGGTCGCCCACGATGAAGACGTGCGGTCCAACCCAGTGCTCTGCCTTCTCCAACGCCAGCAGCCGCTGCACCAGGGCATACTGCACGGGATTGGTGTCCTGGAACTCGTCCACCAGCAGGAACTGGATCTCGCGGCGCAGCCGTTCGAGCACCTCCTCCCGCTGCAGCAGTTGAAGCGCCTTGAGCTGGAGATCGTTGAAGTCCAGCACGTTGCGCTCGTACTTTTCGGCTTCCAGCCGTGCAAGCACCTCTTGAGCAAGCCGGGCAAGCCGGTCCATGGTCTGGAGCAGTTCGGCATCGCGCTCGCTGCCCTGCTCCCAGGCATCGGCAAACTCCTCCAGGAAGCGGAGCAGGCGCATCGTCACCGGAATAGCTGGCATCCCCAGCCGTGCGCGTGGACCGGTACCGGTGAGCAGCAACTCGCGCAATCGCCGCCACTGCTGCAGCACTGCCGAGATGTCCAAAGGCTCCGGCTGCTGGAGCAGAGCGTACAGGCGGGCAATGAGCTGCTCTGCTTCCACGAGGCGCTCCCGTGCCTGCTTGCCCGAAGGCTCAGCGCTGCGCACCGCGTGGGCAAGCTCAGGCAGACTCTGGCGCAGCATCTCCTCAAGCGCCCGCGCGAACTCCACCCGCAGCGCCTGCAGCCGCTCCTGCCAGGGACGCTCCAGCACCGGCTGCAGGAGTACCAAGCGTTCGGACTGCTCCACCGCCGCTTGGAGCAGCTCCTCCAGGTCTGAGCGCCCGAACTGCCGCAGCAGCTCCCACAGCGGGCGCGACCATTCGGGTTCGGACCAGAGCTCCTCGAGCGTCTGCAAGGCTACCTCGCGCCGGAGCCGAAGTGCCTCCAGCTCGTTGAGCTCGGCAAAGCTGGGCAGAACCCCTACCTCCAGCGGGAAGCGCCGCAGGAGCTGAGCACAGAAGCTGTGGATGGTGGAGATCGGCGCCCCGGTGAGCCGTTCGCGCAGGGACATGAACTTGCGCAGCTCCTGCGGCTGGCGCGCTTCGGACAGCAAGCGCTCCAGCTCGGCTGCAATGCGCGCGTACATCTCCGCCGCCGCCTTGCGCGTGAAGGTGATGGCAACGATGCGCTGCGGGTCCACCTCGTGCTCGACCACCAAGCGCAGGTAGCGCTGCACCAACACCGTTGTCTTCCCCGAGCCGGCGCTTGCCGTCACAACCGTATGGCGGTCACTCTCGACCGCCCAGCGCTGCTGTGGCGTCAGCACCTTCATAGCAGGCGCGCGATGATGAGCTCCAGCGAAATGTCCACCGCCGGTGCCGAGTGCGTAATCGCCCCGACCGAGATGTACTGCACGCCCGTGAGCGCATACTGGCGCACGTTCTCCAGGGTGATGCCCCCGGAGGCTTCCGTCTCCACCCGTCCGCCAATCAGCTCCACGGCTTGCCGCACCTGCTCTGGGGTCATGTTGTCCAGTAAAATGCGCCCGATGCCTTCACACTCCAGTGCTTCTTGTACCTCGCGCAGGGAGTGGGCTTCGACCTCGATGAAGACACCATCGGGGCATTCACGCCGGCACCGTTCGACAGCTGCCCGTAAGCTCCCCGCAGCAGCGATGTGGTTGTCCTTGACGAGCACCATGTCGTAGAGCCCCATGCGGTGGTTGACTGCTCCGCCAATTGCCGCAGCGTACTTGTCCAGGCGGCGCCATCCCGGAATTGTCTTGCGCGTGTCGGTGATGCGTGCTCCAGTGCCTTCGACCGCCTTCACAAAGCGCCGCGCAAGCGTTGCCACTCCGCTCATGCGCTGGAGGAAATTCAACGCCGTCCGCTCCGCCGTCAGTATCGCTGGCGCAGGTCCGATGAGCTCTGCCACGACCGTTCCGGCATCCACCTCGCCCCCCTCGTCCACCTTCGGCTCCAGGAGTACCTCAGGCGAGAGCTCCCGGAAGACCAAGGCAGCGATAGGAAGTCCGCACACGACGCCGGGCTGCTTGAACACAATCGCCCCGCGCGCCAGCGGCGTCTCCACTCCTACAAAGAGGCTCTCCGTCGTGATATCCCCGCTGCCGATGTCCTCCTGGAGCGCAATTTGAACCAAGCGCAGCACGCTGCTATCGGCAAGGAGCTGTTCCGGCGAATGCATGGAGACCTCCCAGAGCCGTTGTACTACGGACGCAGGCAGCGCAGCACGCTCCGATGCCCCGCTGCCTGCACAGCGATCCAATACACTCCCGGCACCTCCGGCGCACGCACTCGCAGCCGATGGCGCCCTGCCGGTAGCCAACCGGTAAAGAGCTCGGCACAGCGCCTTCCCAGCACCGTGTACAGCTCCACTCGGACCGGTGCTGGCTGTCCCAACTCCAGCTCAATTGCTATTGCGTCCGCTCCGGCAACCGCAGCCGAACAGAGCCGAAGCGGTTCCGCCGCCGGCAAAGCAGCGTTCGACGGACTCTGCCACAGGAAGAGGAAGTTCCCCACCGTTGGGTCCCAATTGCTCAGCGCCATATCGCGCCGATGCGAACGCACCAGCCGAAGCTGCACACGACTGCCTATCTCCGGAGGAATGCTCATCCACCCGCGAGTGAGGTCGGCGTTGTACCGCCATCGAGGAAGCTCTTGTCCATCCACGGCAACGCTGAGGATGCGTTCAATTGGTGCAAACGGGAGCGTCAGCGTCGGTACCGGCGCGCGTTCCAGCAGCAGCTCCACTGTGTCGAGCCCATCTGCGTTGAAATCGGCAAACGCAAAAGCTTCGACCACCGTGCGCGTGTGCGACTGCCACTGCGGCTGCGGCGCAAACTGCCCGCCCTCGTTGCGATAGATGCGCACCGTATCCCACCAAGCCCCCGTGATGAGCTCTGGCAATCCATCCGAGTCCAGGTCTACCAGAGCAATGCCGGAGCCATAACCGGAGAAGTCCGATTGCCACGAAGGCTGCCGCTCCAGTACCCCTGCTCGATTGCGGAAGAGCACGAAGCGCCCGCTGCCGCCGAGCTGCCGGTTGAAGGAGAACGCCACATCCAGCCAGCCGTCGCGGTCCACATCTGCAATTGCCAGCGAGTTGGCAAATTCCGCCTCGGCAGAGGTCCAGCTTGGGGTCTGCTCCAGCCTGCCACCGAGATTGCGGTACAGGCGCATCGGTCCGCGCGCGCATGCAACCACCAGGTCCAGCCAGCCATCCCCGTCGAGGTCAGCCCAGGCAAGGTCGTAGGCGTAGAGGCTATCGGCGCTGCTCCAGGAAGCCACCGAGTCTAACACGCCATCGCGATTCAGGTAGACCCGCACCGGCTGCGCGACGCGCTGGTAGGCTTCGCCGGCAGCCACCGCCAAGTCAGGGCGTCCATCTCCGTTGACATCCCCGAAGGCGCAGCGGAAGCTGTACATGCGCTCCCGCGCCCGCCACGAGGGCTCGCGCTCCAGCGCACCACCACGGTTGCGGTAGAGCTTGACCCCGCCGGGATCGCCCCAGCCCTTCGGTCCCAGGTACTCGCTCACAACAACGTCGGGTGCTCCATCGCCATCCACATCCGTGATGGCAAGATGCCCATGGTAGCCGCTATCGGCGCTGCACCAATTCGGCGTCGGCGGCAACCCGACAGCAGTGCCGTAGTATACGCACACTGGCTCCCGTGCCATATCGTTGCCGCTGGAGACGACCAAGTCCAGCACGCCATCACCGTTGATATCTGCCCAGCCAATGCCCGTCGAGTAGCGCACCGAAAGGTCAGATTGCCACTGCGGCGTGGTCGGATACGGAATCTGCGCCCGCAGCAGTCCCGCTGCCATCGCCACCACTACTGCCCAAAGAAGCATTGCACCGGTGTTGTGCTGTGTACAGCAAAAATACCGGCTGTGCCAATTTCGCCCGCACCATCCCGTCTTTTGCCGCAGGAGCTGTACGACAGAAGCACTGTACCGATGCCAGAGCTTGCAACAGCAGGAATCAGCCTGGAGCTGACACCCGAACAGGAAGCCATTCGCCACATGGTGCGGGAGTTCGCTGAAGCCGAGATTCGCCCGGTCGTGAGCTACTACGACGAAACCCAGGAGTTCCCGCACGAGCTCTTTGCCAAGATGGGCGAACTGGGGCTACTGGGCATCCTTGTGCCGCCGGAGTACGGCGGTGCGGGGCTGGGGTACATGGAGTTCGCCCTCATCATTGAGGAACTGGCGCGCGTGTGCCCGGCGATCGCGCTGAGCGTTGCCGCGCACAATGGGCTGTGCACAAACCACATCTGGAGCTTCGGCTCCGAAGAGCTCAAACGGCGCTACCTTCCCGAGCTTGCTTCCGGCAAGGCGCTCGGCGCATGGGCGCTCACCGAACCGGGCTCTGGCTCGGACGCTGCAGCCCTGCGCACCACCGCACGGCGCGAGGGCAATGTCTACATCCTCAATGGCTCGAAAAGCTTCACCACGCACGGCGGGGTCGGCTCGATTGCCGTCGTCATGGCGCTGACCGATCCGCAGCGGGGTCGGCACGGCATCTCCGCTTTCGTGCTGGAGAAGGGCATGCCCGGCTTCAGTGCTGGCAAGAAGGAGAACAAGCTCGGCATGCGCGCCAGCGATACAACCATGTTGCTGCTGGACAACGTGCGCGTGCCAGCGGAAAACCTCATCGGCACCGAAGGCGAGGGCTACCGCCAAGCCCTCTACGTGCTCGATGGCGGGCGCATCAGCATCGCAGCACTTGCTGTCGGGCTCGCCCAAGGAGCGCTCGAACACGCCCTGCAGTACGCCCTCCAGCGGCAGCAGTTCGGGCAACCTCTGGTGGAATTCCAAGCCATCCAGATGAAGCTGGCACGCCTCTCCACGGAGCTGGAAGCCGCCCGATTGCTCACCTACCGCGCCGCCTGGCTGCGGCAACAGGGGCACTCCGTCCGCCTGGAAGCCGCACAAGCCAAGCTCTTCGCCAGTGAGCTTGCCGTGCGCGCCGCCGAGGAAGCCGTGCAAATCTTCGGCGGATACGGCTACGTCAAGGACTACCCCGTCGAAAAACTCTACCGCGACGCCAAGCTGCTCACCATCGGCGAAGGCACAAGTGAGATCCAGCGCCTCATCATCGCTCGCCAACTCCTGCGTACGGAGTCATCCCAGCCGTAGCACATCGCCAATGCAAGCCCCGTTTGTAGCAGCTCTCCGCCAACACGACCATTCGAACATGTACGCTGTGCTGCGGGATTTCCCACAGCAGATTCTCCACGCACAACGCACCGTTGAAGCCCTGCCGCCACGGCTGCTGCCCCGGACGCAGCATATCGTCGTGCTGGGCATGGGTGGCTCGGCTATCGCTGGCGACCTCCTGCGCACCTATGCGCAGTGGACGCCTGGAGCGGACCACCTCCGCATCTATGTCGTACGCGACTACACCCTGCCGCCGGTGGTGAACCGCTCCACGCTCGTCATCGCCAGCAGCTACTCGGGCAACACCGAGGAGACGCTCGAAGCCTTTGAACAAGCCCGCATGCGAACTCCGCACCTTGTGTGCCTGAGCAGCGGGGGCGAACTCTCCGCGCGCGCCCAGGCGCTGGGAATTCCCGTAGTGCCACTGCCGAGCGGCTACCAGCCTCGCTGCGCACTGGGCTTCTCCTTTTTCACCCTGCTCTTTGCCCTGCTGCGCTATGGGTACCTACGGCGCTCCAGCCACAAGCGCATCTCTGCAGCCATCCGCGCAACGCACGAACGGCTCTGCGCACTTGCCGAATCCTTCAGCGCGGAATCCTCGGCAAATCCCGCTCTCCAGCTTGCAACAACGCTCCACGGACATGTGCTCATCACCTATGCCTCGCCCCGCACCGAGGCAGTTGCCCTACGGTGGCGCCAGCAGTTGCAGGAAAACGCCAAACACGCCGCTTTCGGGAACGTGCTGCCGGAGATGAACCACAACGAGCTCAACGGCTGGCAATTCCCCAGCGGATTCGCCTCAAGCGTTCGAGTGCTGCTCTTTGGCGATCCGGAGGACCATCCTCGGGTGCAGCTCCGGGCGGAGCTGCTTCCGCAACTGCTTTCGGGGAGCATCCCCGAGTATGCATACCACCGGCTCTCCAGCAGCCAGCCCGAGTTTCTGACGCGCATGTTCGAGCTCATCTACCTGGGCGATTGGGTCAGCTACTGGCTGGCGCTGCTCAACGGCGTCGATCCGACCGAAATCCCGCTCATCCTCCGCCTCAAATCCGAGCTAAGCGCCAGGTAACCCGCCCGGGCAACAGGGCAACCACAGGGGTGCCCCGCCAATCGAACCATCACCCGTCGGCGTAGATCCCACGTCCGCCCCAGCGTCTGCCACCATGTAAGAGCAGTCTCCTGTGTCCGCCCATCTGTGCCCCCACTGTCAAGGCAGATCCCGCATCCACCTAACCGCATGTCCGCAATCCTGCCTGGCATTGCTGTGATGCAGAGGGCGGTGCTGCCGTATCTCCGATGGCTACACTACAGCTCCAGCCGCGCCGCAGCTCCCCAACGTCCTCGCGCCAGCGCTCCAACACCCCAGGCGACTTCTACGCGGGCACCCACCAGCTCCGTCACCCACAGCGGAATCCGCCCCAGCCCTATCCCCAGCTCTGCATACCAGCCTGTGGTCGTCTGATACGCCGCAACAGGCTTTTCAAATCGGGCAGCTCTCCCGCTCAGCAGCAGCTCCAAGCCGCGACCCCGCATCGTTGGCAATCCCAGTGCACGCCACCAGAGGTCGCCGAAATTGTGTTCGGCTGCGAGCGCAACGGTGCGCCCTCCGCCGTAGACCCCAACGGGGGCGCTGAGCAGATGTCCCGTTGCGCCCATTCCCGCATATGCCGTACGCATCCGGAAGGCATATTGCACGGGCAACGCTGCTCCGGTAGAGTTGCCCAGCTCCGCCCATAGCCCCAGCCGCATTGGCTCGTAGCCTCCGGTCGAAAGGGTCGGAAACACCGCCTGGAGCTCGGCGCGCTGCACGCTCCAGAGTTTCCCGTCCCGCGCCCTTCCGGCAAGCAGGTCCACGATGGCACCCAACTGCAGAGATTGCCCAAAGAGCCACCCGCGCTGCGCAGCACTGCCGGCGGCAAGTTGTGTCCTCCAGAGCCGATAGTTCCCCACTGTTGCCGGCGGATTCCCCCGCCACGATGTCCGACTGAAGAGCGAACGGCTTGCCCGTACGGGAAGTGAATCCTGCCAACTCCGCTCCACCTCCAACAGCAGCGAAAGCCTCCGCAGCGGGCGCACCTGCAGCGCCGCTCGCCATCCCGTCCGGTACACCCAGTCGTAGTAGTCCCGATGCAGCACCGCTGCTGCCACCGAGTTCAATAGCTCCGGATACGCCCGGTCCCAGCCCATCGGCTCCGTCCGCGCCAACATCTCCAACGACAGCTCCCATGGCATCCGCAGCAGGTGCAGTCGCGGCAACCGTATCTGCGCCCATCCCTGCCAGCGCTGTGTTCCAGCGGTGTAGAGCACGGCAGCGGAGGGCTGCACTCCAGCAATCTCACCGCTCAGCTCCACGCCCACGCGCCAGGAATCCACGCGCGAAAACCCCACCAGCGGCACCACTGAAGGGGCAAAGAGCGCCCTGGCAACCCGCTGCGCCTGTGTACTCGCCGCCAGCGTGTCCATCCGACGGTAGATCTGCTCCTCGTACGGCGAAAGCTCAAGGAGGGCAAATCGTCGCCAGAAGTCCGTCTGCAGGGAATCTGCCAACGGTGCCACCCGAATACGCTCTTCGGTTTGAAAAACCGTGTCAGGCAACGGCTCATTGGCGCGCACTTCGGTCAGAATCCGAGTCAAGCGGAACTCTCCTCCAACGTCTGCAATGCCGCGCAGCAACACCGCACGGTACCGTCCGGAGATTGTGGTCTCCAGCGGGTACCACAGCTCGCCGGGGAGCCGTTCGTAGCGCTGCACCAGTTCCATCTCTTGCAGGAAGGGCACAGCGGTACCTTCTGCCAAGCGCAGCCGTGCCTCCATCAGCGCAAAACTGCTATCGGCGATGACCACCGTACCGGCAAATCCTGGGAAGAGGCGGCTTCGAGGCTCCAGCTCCAGCACATACGCCAGGCGTGGGACACTGGTGGTGTCGATGGATTCGCCCCAGACTCGGCGCTCCAGCAGCCGGAATCGGTATCGCTCCAGCGCTGCCGGACCAATTGGCGAGGGGATCCGCACACCCAGCAGCTCCAGCTCCTCCTGGTAGAGGCTGCCCAGCTCAGCAAACACCAATCGGTTGAACTCCGGCGGCACATTGCGCGTCTGCCGCCGCTGGAGGATCTCTGCGCGCCAGCCACGCTCCGCCTCGTAGGAGAAGCGTGCGAAGGTCTCCAGAATTGCAAACACTGTGTCTTCCATTCCCAACTCTCCTGCTTCCCCTCCCACGTCCAGCCGCAGGCGTGGGCGGAGCGGTCCCGCTGCTCCTGCCCCAAGCAGCAGCTTTGAGTAGAGCAGCCCCTGGAGCGTGCGCAACCGGCGCCAGTTCTCCAGGCGGCGTGCCATCGCGTTGCGGAGAATCTCCTCCGCGCTCAGCTCAACCTGCACCCGTACCCCCGGCAGCTCAATCGGCAGCGGGCGAAGCCGCACCTGCAGTGGTTCTCCGGGGACCTTTGCCTGCAGCACCGCTTCCTCGTAGCCCATCGAGCGCACCCGGAGCTCGTGCGTTCCCAAGGGTAACAGCAGCCGGAATGTCCCCCGCACCGAGCTTACGGTCCCCACCTGCAGCTCCGGCGCAATGATGCGCGCCCCGGGAACGGGTGCGCCCGTCTGTGCATCCTGCACACTCCCCTCCAGTGGCACCCGCTCCTGTGCCTGTAACGATGCGGAAAGAAGCAGCACGCCCGCTACAGCTTGCCACATTGCGGATATCGCCCAGCTCATCTTCTCATGGCTTTCTCGAGCGCAACTCCGCCGCAACTTGCTCTATAGCATACAGCACCGCCTCCGCAGGATACTTCTGCAGCCGTTCGCGCCAGTCCTTGCCTCTCCTCCATACCACATACTCAAGCCCAACAGAAGCCCCACTCCGGCATTCGCCACATCGGGGAGAACGGGTCCAAAGTCGCAGTGCCAATCTACCACTTTCCCGCAATAAGCGCATCCCCAACAGCAGCCGAGCGCATCCCCGAAATCAAAAGAAATCAAAAGTAGGGGCACGGCAGTGCCGTGCCCCTACGGGGCGGGTTTGAAAACTGCCCCTACCCGATGCGGAACC
>Ga0197143_1000174_pt1 | contig 74774 bp, 72 predicted proteins | sample GBS70_MetaG_FD_148603 | JGI IMG/M metagenome (GOLD analysis project Ga0197143, IMG submission 148603) | Sediment microbial communities from Great Boiling Springs, Gerlach, Nevada, United States - GBS 70_MetaG | ecosystem: Environmental > Aquatic > Thermal springs > Hot (42-90C) > Sediment...
TTGTGTCCTTTGAGCAAATTAAGCAAGATGGAACTCTCAAAACATGATTTACTTTAACATCGTAATTGGTAAAATCGATGGTTAAAAAATTTCTATATATTACAGGAAATGAGAATCGAGTTAAAAATTTTATTGTTTCAATTGTAATAATACTTGAAATAAAATTATAAATAACAAGAGGAGCACCACTATTAGTTGCAGATTTTCTTTTCTCAAGTAAGTACTTTTCAAAACTTTCAAAATAGACAAAGAATTCTAAATTACTCTTTATTCTCCTCATTAAGCATTCAAAGCATAAACTATCATAAGTAAAAATAGGACCAATACTTATTATTGTTTCATCTATACCCATGCTAAGGAGCCAAGGTTTTTTCATTTCATAAGCTTTTTTGTTAAATTCATAAAGAAATGAGGGATTATATCTATCCGCGTCAATAATTATAAAATCAGATTCATCCAATATATCAAAAAATTCTTGTGGAAATCCATAAATTGTTTTTACATTTTTAAATCCACTCATAATTAAATTATCATTTATTAGTTTAACAAGTGATGTTTCACCAACAATGGTTATTTTTGATTTATCAAGAACACTATAATAGTCTTTTAGATTATTTCTTAAAACAAATGTATTTTGGTCTTTAAGCCAGTCAGAAACATCAACTTTTAAATCATATTCAACAATAATTTCATTCACTAACATTTTATCTAAGACATCCAAAACTTTTGTTTTATCAAATTCATTTTCAAGCATTTCTCTCAACTTAGAAAAATTAACCTCCGAATTTCTTATTATTTCCAATGTCCTTAGAAAGATATTCCTTTTTTCTTCTTCAAAAAATTCAACAATTATTACATCACTTTTACATCTTATCTGAAATACACCTTCTTTTTCTTCAAAAATTTCATAACCTTCTTTTAACCTCAAAGCCATAATAAACCTCCTTATGTTTTTAAAGGAGGGGTAGGGCCAAGTTAAAAAATTAGCAGTGACAGCTTGTATGACAACAACAATGGCAGCAAGCACCAGCTGCCACCGCTACGAACATATTTCTCTTAGAAAGCTTTACCACTCTCATTTTAAACCCTCCTTTTTTTGCTTAGTATTTATATTATTGTACTTTTTCCTTACCCCGGGGCTTTGCTTTTGATTGAAAAGGAAACTCAACCACTTACACTTGAACTTCTTTACCCTACCCCTCATCAAGTGCCAAATTATTTGTTTCAACCCCTTATAGGGACGATAAAAACCGTGCTTCGTCCCTTACCCCTTAACAACCTTACGATAATGTATACAACAAGTCGTCCAGTGCTAAAATTTTAAAGCATAAATTTTTAATTTTTCAACCTCCTTGTTCGGATATCTACCCCCCACCCTCTGAAATGAAGAACTATATACTCATAAATAGACAAATTATGTTTTATAAATTATTGATTAGCAATAACTTATAAAAAAGCTCCAAAATTCTAAATTATTGATAGTCAATAACTTATTAATTTTTTTAACTTTTGAAAGTAGGTTTCCGAACACTATCAAATGAAGGTGTGGTATAGAAAAGCTTTAATTCGAACAAATTAAAACTTGGTAAGTATTTATTAACTTTTATATACATTTCGGCATTGAAGTCTATAACTAATTTTTATTATTCTGACAAATTATGAAAACATATTGAAAAAGTTTAATAAATAGACAGATTATAAAAATTTAATTTTAAATATGATTTGCTTTAATTTTTAAAAATTAAACTACCTTCAAAAGAATAAACTCTTAGGATAGCCTAAGATTTTATTAAAAATTTAAGTTATTGGAAATGAGGAACTTATGAAGATTAAAAAGACAAATTAAAATTAAAAAAATAGTAATTTTTATTGAAAATGCGATGGGGGTAAAGCAATTAAAATTTTAAGTTATTGAAAATGAATAACTTATTAAAATTAAATTGGTAAATTGAATTTGACGGATTAAAAAATAATATCATCACTCCTAACTTTTTTAATTCCAATATCTTCCCTTTCATAATATGCTTTTGTTCTGAATTTATAAATAATTATTGAATCTTCTTTTTCATCAATAATTTCTTTTAATTCATCTTTTAACATTCTTAGTTGTGCTTCGGTTATTTCACCCTCAAAAACACTATTTTGTATCCATGTTAAGTATTTAGAACAAACTTTATGAACCTTATAAACACGCTTTTCATTAACATCATAAACCAAAATTACAAACATTATTATTCTTTTACTACGAAAGGTTGATAAATTTCTTCACCTATAAAATGCTTATAAAGTTTATAGCATTCAATCCTTATAAGCCTCTTATAACTTACTTTTCCTATATTTTTATAAATTATTGTTGAATTTAATTTCTCTTCAAATGATTTCACAAAAATTTTTGTTCCTTCTTCATTTAAATAACAAGCATTTAATTCACTTAAAAAATGACCTAAATTCAATTGCTTTTTATTCAGTAGTGAAAATATCACTCTATCAACAATTATTGGTTTAAAAACTTCTGAAATATCAAGATTTAAAGAAAAACTTCTAAAATTCGTTTCGTGTAAATAACCAATTCTTGGGTCTAAATAAGTTCTATAAATTTGACTTAAAGCGGTTATATAAAGCAAAGAATTTCCAAAACTTATTAAGGCGTTTATAGGATTATTTGGAGGATTTTTAACTCTTTCATCAAATTCAAAATCGGGATTTTTAATTATTTTGTTAAAAGCCTGATAATAAATTTTTCTTATATTACCTTCAAAAGCCATTATTTCTTCTACTGAATTTAAATTTTCTAATTCATCTATTTTATTTGAAATTTCATTTAATTCACTATCTAAATGATAAGCTTTTAGGTTTTTAATGATATTTAAAATTGCTCCCAAAACAAAACTTCTTGCTAAAAATAGACGTTTTTCAATATCTAAATAATGTTTTGCTTGTTCTAAAATTATAAATCCCGAGTTATAAAATTCTCTTGGATAATAAGAACCAATGTAATAGCCATATCTATTAAAAAAATGAATACAAATTTTATTTTGCGTTAGAAATTCAAGCAACTTTTTGTTTATTTCAACTTCTCCAAAAATTTGAATATCACTTATAGCATTTATAGGTAGTGATTTTTTACTATCTTTTGTCTCTAAAAATAATGTATTTTCTTTTCTATAAATTTTTCCATCAGAAAAAATATATAATGTCCTTCTCATTCAGCTCCAACACATTTCCTTAAAAGCACATTTCTTACAATATCTGGTTTTAATAGGTTTAGGTGGTAAATTGTTTCTAATAATATTTTCAATCTCAAAAATTGTTTTTTCTATTTCTTTTTCTAAGTTTTCGTCTAATATCACTTCAACACTTTTATTTTCTTCGGGAAAAATCAACTCACCATTTAACAATACATTCTTATATTGTTTAAAATAATAAAGATAAAATGCTAATTGCATTTTTGAAGCTAAAAGAAATTTAGAACTTTTCTTAATTTCAGCTACGATTTTATCTTTTAAAAAATCAATTCTAATTTTATTATCAATTAAAATTTCCTTTCTACTGATTTCATTTCTTTTTAGAAAAATTTTTGAAATATGTTTTCCAAGTAATAATAGTTCATTTTCTTGGTCTGAGCTTATTGAACGAGACAAAAGCCAAACCTGCCTTTTACATATATAATAATACCAAACAAGTGTTCCATTAACTAACAAAATAAAATTTTAAAGCCCTATAAGTACCCATTTTTCGGCAATTGGGGGCGGAGGGCCCATTAAAGCCCATAATAAAATTTATAATTTCACTATTTATTATTTATTAGACAATGTATTTCTATTACCAAGCAAAAAATTCATCACTATCAAACCTCTTAAATCCATAATCCAAGTCATAAAAATGTTCTAAATTTTCAAATTTTATCCTTGGAAATGGTTTTAAATCAAATGAAACAAAATTCTTTGGAACTGATACTAGATAATTATAAAAATCTTGTCTTAATTTCAAGAAATTTAAGTATCTTTCTTTAAAATCTTTAATTTCTAAAATTTCTAAAAATTTATTATAAACCTTTCTTGCATATTCATCAACTTCTACAAAAACATCAATAAAATCTGGAATTTCTTTAATAACTTTAAACTTCTTTATTTTATCCAAGTTAAAGTTATTTAAACTTTCCAAAATTTCATTATCTAATTTTTTTCTCTGAATAACATCGTTATAATAACTTTCAATCAAATCATAAAAGTCTTTTTCTTCAATAAAATTTTTATTTTTTAGTAAATTTTCACTAATTTCTGTTAAAATAGGACCATAAATTATTGAAGATAAAATTCTATTTTCTCTGATTATTTTGAATATAAAAACATCCGATAATTTTCTTTTAAAATTCCTATTACATCTTCCACAAACTTGAACAATACTATCAAATGGACCTAAATCCCTATAAGCAACTTCAAAATCTAAATCAACACCTGCTTCAATAACTTGCGTTGAAATCAAAATTATCTTCTCGTTATTTTTTAAAGCATTTCTAATTTCTTCTATTCTTTCCTTTCTATGCTTTGGGACAATGTTTGTAGATAAATAAAATATCCTAAAATTTTTTATGTCTTTTTTTAATTCTTTATACAGTTCAACTGAACTTCTAATAGTATTCAAAACAATAAGGTAAGAGTTATAATCTTTTAATTTATTTATCAAGAGATTCTTTAAATTTTCTAAACTATTAATTTCTTCAATTTTATTAACAATTCTTGTTCTATTTAAAATATATTTATTTTTATTAGTTAGAATTTCAAAGCAATTGTCAAAAATAGCAGGTTTTGTTGCAGTTGAAATAATAATATAACATCCCATTTTTTCAACAAGAAAATTTAAAATATTCTTAATCAAATCCCAATGCTGAATATCTATATTTTGAATTTCATCAAGAATTATAATTGAGCCTACAATATTATGAAATTTTTTTATAAAGCTGTTTTTATAAGCAATAATTGAATGTAATAATTGAACAAATGTAGTAATTATTATTTCACTATCCCATGATGAAATTAGAATAAAACTTTCTTCAACACTCTTTTCTTCATCTGTTTTATATTCAATTGCAGAAAGGTGGTGATGTTTTAAAAGATATTCATTTTTATATTTTATATAATCAGAAACCTTACTTTCTAAAACATCTTCAAAAACTTTATAGGTTTGTTCAATAATACTTAAAAATGGTAGAGAATAAATAATTCTTGGCTTGTATTTTCTATTTAACTTTTCTCTTATTTTTAATGCTAAGGATAAATTTATAAGTGTTTTTCCAAGACCTGTTGGAACATTCACAGAAATAATTTTTTTACTTTCTTTCCAACTTTCAAAATTTTTTAAAATTTCCTTATAAAGTTCATTTCTTATGTTATTTATGTTATTTTTCTCAAAATTTTTTATGTATTCATCAACGATATTTGAATTTATATCTCTTCTTCTATTAAAATCTAAATTAATAGCTGATTTTTTATCGCAATCTATCAAAAGTGAAAATGTATATATAAGTTTAAAGTAATTTTCAATGTTTCCTTGATTATTTTGATATTCATAATTTAGATTTCTTAATTTACGTAAAACAGTGTTATTTTTATCGGAAAAATCCAATTCTAGAAATCCACTTATATCAAAATTCAATTCCCTTGAAATAATGTCTTTATTCTTTTTTAAATCTTCTATTTGTTTACTTAAAATATGTTCATCAATTTCATCTAAATCAAAATCTCTTAAATCACCATGGTGATATTTTACTGCGATATAACCAATAAGTGATAAATTTTCTAATTTTTCTTTAATAAGCCAATAGGCACAAAATAAAGCAGAAATTAAACTATGTTTTGTGTAATTATTTTTTACACCATTTTTTAAATAGTTTTGAAAGAATGTTGTATATTTTCCAAAATCGTGAGATTTTCCAACAATTTCAAAAAATTTTTCATTTAATTCTAATTTTATAATTTCTTTTTGCTCATTATAAATTTCTTTCATCAAATTTCCTACTTCATTTAGATGTTCTATTAACTCTTTGTTTGGATGAGAATAAAATTTTATTTCATCCATAAAATAAATTTATCTTCACATTTTATAGCCTGAATTTTTTGTTTTAGTTTTATGGGTTTTGCTAATGGATTTACAATAAAATCGTTTGTTTTTTTAATTTTTCTTATATTTTTTTCTTTTTCTAATACGAAATCAACAACCATCTTATCTAATACAAGAAAATCATTATTTGAAACATCAATATAATCATAATAATCATAAGGAATAACTGAATGTATAATATCAGTTTCTTCTAACTTTTCTTCAAGTTTTTTAGGATTTTCAATAAATGCTAAAAATTCACTAATTCCAAGATATGGAGCATACTTTACTTTATTACTTTCCAGGGTGTTCCAAAGTTCTTCTTCAATTTCAAAGTTATTTTTAAATTTTAAGTATATTCTATAACCTAAAAAATTATCCGCTATTGGCATTAAAACTTCTATTGATGTAGGATAGTCTTCAACACCCTTTAAAAATTTTTTAATACTTAAATCACTTTCCTTTGTTCTATAATACTTTATCGTAAAAATAGACTTTCTAATAGGAGTTAGAATTTCAACTGAAACATCTAAATTTTCACTTGAAAAAGTTTCATAATAACTATCTTTTTCACGTCCAAGAATTCCTGCAATAATACCAATAATTGTTGTCCTTGGAGGGAAATAATAACTTAATGAACTTGCATTTGTATAAAAAGGTCTAAAATGAGCAAATTTACTCTTGATTTCAAATGAAATTAACATTTGGAAATTTATTTAAGGCTTCATCTAAGTATGAAACTTCATTAGCCCTTTTAACAACAACTTTTGATATTTTATCTTTTATTTTATCCAAAACATTAACAAGCTCATCTATATTAATTCTATAATCTTTAATACTTTCAATGTTTTCTTTCTTATCTATGTCTATAAACCTTCTCAAATCACCTATCATATAATCATCATTATATTCAATTCTTATATATAGAATTGGCATATGACCAATTTTACTTCTTGTACTTGTTTCAAGACTTATAGCAGGAAAAATAGATTCATCAAATAATTCAATATCCTCTTCATTTAACTTTGTCTTTTCAGCCCAGTACTTGTTTATCCTTCCATAAAATGCTATTAAGGAATACTTTAATCGCCAATCCTTACCAATAGAACCGCCTCCCTCCTTTTCACCAGCAAAATGACTTGTAATTGAAGGACTATCTACAAGTTCAACTTTATTTAATGAATAACCCCAGCTAAATTGAATAGGTCCTGTAAATTGAATTGATTTACCTTTGTCCTTCTTATCAGAACTTTTAATTGGAATAACGGCTCCAAAGAACTTTATATCTATAAATAAATTTAGAATATCATCTGGATTTTGTAATTCATTATATCTTTGAGTAGCAGTAAGATAACTTCCATCATCTGCTTTTCTTATGAAAATATCCTTATTTTTATAATGATATAAATAATCCCTTATAAACCTTTTTAACCTTACATCACTTACTAAATTAGTCATAGTTGAGTAATCTATTCTTGGCTTATTCTCGTTATCAGGGTCTCCATTTGGATTACAAAGTTTTGCTTCATATAAAAGTAAAATTTCACTATTCTTTATCATTTCTTGAACCTCCTTTTATTATTCTATATGTTTCAAAAGCATAACCTGAAAGAATATAATATGTATTCTCATAGCTTTTTAAATCCCAATTCTTAAAATTCTTATCAAATAATTGCTTGCTTAATGCGTAAATAACTTCATAGTTTCCATATATATCAAGTTGCTTCATTTTTTCACAAACTTCGCTATATAAAATTTTTAATTTCTCTTCATTCATACCATTGAAATTAACTTTTTCAAGGATAGGTTTATAGTTATATTGCGTATACTGAATTGAGCCTATTTTACCAATAACAATACCAAGAAGAAAGAGTGCAGTTTTCTTTTCATCAAAAGAGCATTTTTCTATATAATCTTTATAATCCTTTTCTAAATCATCTAAATTCATAACACTTTCACCTCCTTTTAAAAACTTTAATAATTGATGTGTTTTTAAGATATATTTTATTTGATTGTTATTGAAAAACTTTGATAAATGATAGGCATTATTTTCATAAAATATAGCTTTAAATCCAACCGTAAAATCATAAATTAAGTTATCAATATCAACAGGATTTTCATTAAATATGTTAGAGAATAAATTCATAATTTTTTGAATATCAACGATTTTATTATCTGAAATTCTCAAAGGAATAAGATAGTAAATGTCTGATAAATTTTTTATTATATAATCATCTTCAAAAAACACCCTAAATTCATTTCTAATTTCTTTAAATTTCTTTCTCAATTTTTCAATTCTACCATTTGGAATATCCTTTATCAAACCAAAAACTTTAAATTGCTGATTGTTTTCTTCATAAAACAAATAATTTAATAGAACGAAGTTATCATGATCTTCAAATTCTTTATAGTTTTCAATTTTTTCTTCAAATTCATTATTAAAGAATTCAAATGGATTTTTATAAAATTTTATATATTCTGACCATTTTTCAAGTTTATTCTTATTTAAGTTAGTGGGTTCTTTTATAAATTCTGGAATTATTAAATAATTTATATTTCCAACTCTTGAACTAAATTTATTTAAAATAAAGCTTTGTCCCCTTATTAAAATTTTATAACAATCTTCACATAGAGCAAAATTTCCTTCCCAATTATTTGAGATGTTTTGGGAAAAACCTAATTTATCATTTATATAGATTTTCATTTTTAATCTTGAAAAATCAGTATAAAATTTTTCTGTTTCTTTTGAACAAAGATGGCAAATAATTTTTCCTGTTTCAGCTTTTTCTTCTAAAATTTTCTTTTCTATCAAATTCAAATAACTTTTATTATTCTGGATGTATTCATTATCAATTTTTACAACCCAAAAGGCAATTTTTTTCTTGATAATATTGTTCTTACTTAAATAACTTTCAATATCTTCTTTATAATTTTTTTTCAATTCATCATTCTCATAAAAAATTTTTTCAACTTGTTCAATTTTTTTCTCTAATTTTTCATCCTTATCTTTTATTTCATCTTTAAGAGATGTCCATATTGCATAATGTTTTCCATTTTCACCAAAAATTCTTTTTTCATCACTAAAAACAACAAATGGTTGATTTTGGCGACCAGTTAGATTCATCCTTATAAAGTTATAATTATATTCATCACCTTTTGAATATTCTTTTGTTGTTGGGGAAACACTTTTGCTTTGTGTATCAAAATTAATTTCTACTATATATTTTTTATCCCCTTCAATTTCTTCAACAAATGATTTAACAATTTCTTCTTTATTAATTTTTCCAATTTGATATAATCCTTTTATCATAAATTTAAGTTAGAAAATTTTAAAGTATTTTTAATTGGCAGGGGACTTTGTCCTCTATTAAAATAGTCAATAAAAGGCAATGTAATTATTGATTTTGTGAGTTAATAGCTTTTAGTTTTTCTTCTATTCTGAAATTCATATAGTTTATAAATTCTTGGTCATTTACTTTAAGAATTTCCGATTTTAAATTATTTAGAAGTTTTTTAGCTTCATCAAACTTTTTTAAATTTATTAAGTTATCTACAATTTCTAAATCAACTTGATAAATTTGAATATAAACGAAATTATCTTTTAATGTTAAAGCTTGAAGAAATTTTTTGCCAAATTCAAAAAACCTATTAGATTTTTCATAATCTCCTCTTATTTTTAAAGCATTTGCTAATGAAAATGCTACTGTTGCATAGTTTCTATAAATTCTTTGATGGTTTTCATCTTTATAAACACTTTCATCAAATATACTTCTATATCTGAAAACTGTATCTTTTAAGACTTTATATTTTTTTGCATAATTCTCAATATAATCAATTGGGTCAAAGTTTCCACTTAATAAATAAGCAGTTCTTTGAATATTAATAGAAGAGAATTCTTCATTTGTATCTGATACATAGTCATTATTTATACGCCAAGCTAATCCTTCAAGAATAAATAATCTCTTATAATCTCTATAAGCATCAGGATCACAAGTGATTGAAAAATAAATAGGAACCTTAAATTCCCTTCCAATTATAACCTCTCTTACAAATTTTTCACCATCTTCAAGGTAAATTTTTGGAATTTTAACAATTCCCTTTTCTGTTAAAACATTAATATAATCATTTGTTTTATAGCCAACACTTGTTGCAATCATATCTCTAATAGCCAAATCTCTTAATAATAAAAATCTATTATTAGAAATAGGTATAAAAACAGGTAATTTTTCAATATCTTCATAACTAAAACTTATAGGAGCACCCCAACCTTTCAATTGTTTTATATACCAATTTGTATTTAATAGTGATAAATTAGCATTAAAAATATCTCTTCTATAACCTAAAACTTCTTGAACAAACCAAACAGGAAATGTATCGTTATCTCCATTTGTAAATAATACTACACCATTTTCTGAAACAATTGGGCTTGAAAGTATATTATATGGAAAGTCTTCTGCTATATAATTTTTATGTCTATCGTTATATTTCCAATTATGTTTTATCATTGCAAAAACAACTCCAAAGGAAAACAATAAACCTATAATTGTTGGAATTATTTGAAATTTAATATATTTGTTTATTATTCTTAAAACTTCTAATAATCCAAAACCACTATAAAATATAATTGAAGCATATAGCAAAACATAAAAGTATTCTCTGTCTCTTACTTCCATTCTAACCTGTCCTGTGAATATATCAGGTTGGGAATTTGCCGGATTTACGGGAAGACTTGGAGCATCTGCTGGATTTTGATAAATGAATAATCCGATGACTGCTACTACAAGTCCAAAGAAGTATAACCAAAATAACTTTTTATTTTCACTATAATTAACAAAAATTCCTACAATCATTAAACCCAATAAAATATATAAAATTGGAAGAAATTGCTCTCTTGTTATATAAGGAATTGATATAAATTGCCAAGAAGTATATGTCCATAAAACTCCCAATTGTTCAATTAAAGGAATTCTTCTTTCAAGAGGATTTGGAGGTCCATATTGTTTTCTTGTTAGCATATCCATGAATGCTAACCAGTTTGATGGATCACCTTCATTTATTCTAACTATTGGATTATTCGTTAAATAATATGCTCTTGCTAATAACCAAAATTCACATATAATAGCTAATAAAACCAATAATAATGCCACACCTTTCCAATTTTTATAAAGTTTTGTATAAACGAAAAATAATATAAGAGCTAAAAAACCACTCAAACTTGCCAAAATAACATTATAAGTAAAATGAAACAAAATACTAATTAAAATTGAAATAATTATTAAATTTGAAAAGATATTGTTAAAATTAAGCTTTTTCATTCTATAAAGTGTCCAAATAATTCCAAAATAACATAAAATTAAAATGAAATTAAACACAAAAATATTCCTACTTAATTTTGACATTTCTTCGGAAATGAAATAAGGATTTACCGATATAACATTTGCTGAATTTGAAAGCTTTTGAAAATTAATTAATGCAGTTTCGTAATAATGATATTGAAGAATGTTATAAGAATTAAACCAAATTAATAAAATTGCTGTTCCAACTGATAGAACACCTATAAAGTAATTGTCCCATATCTGATTTCTATAAAATATAGCAAGAAATAAAAATAAACCTATAAAACCAAATAATGATATTGCTTGAATTCCCGTTGCTGCTGCAATTATATAAGCAGATAATAATAACCATTTTGTTTTATTTGTTTTGATATATAAAATTACAAAATATATAGCTACGATATTTGAGACAAGAGCAGGTGTATAAGTTTCTGCTTCAATTGAATTAAACCATTGAGAATATGTAAATGCTTGTGTTAAACCCACAAATGCACCTGCTAAATGAATCCAAAAGTTATTATATTGATTTTTAAATAAGCTAACACCTTCTACAAAAATTAAATAGAAGAAACCTGCCATTAAACCACCACTTAAAATTGGAATTAATGTAACTCTTAAAACAAATTGATTTGAAGGATAACCTTGTAATAATTCTTTTAATTCTTTTAAAGGTAATGGTAATAATGAGAAAAATTTTGCAAGAAGAACATATAAAGGTGTTCCAGGGGGATGAGGAATACCAAGATTATAGCTTGAAGCAAGGAATTCTCCAACATCCCAGAATACAACTGTTGGAGCGGTAGTTAGAAAATATATAAATGAAACAAATAATGTTATTAAGCTAAAAATTAACCACTTTATAGAAATTTTCATTTTCTCTTCTTTATTACTTCATCTATCATTCCATATTCTTTTGCTTCAAATGCAGACATATAATAATTTCTCTCTGTATCTTTTTGAATTTTTTCATATGATTGTCCAGTATGTTCAGAGAGAATTCTTATAAGTAAATCTTTTAATCTTAAAATTTCCTTTGCTTCAATTTCAATATCAGTCGCTTGTCCTTGAACACCACCCCAAGGTTGATGAATCATTATTCTTGCATTTGGTAAGGAGAATCTTTTACCCTTCGCTCCCGCTGCTAATAATACAGCTGCCATAGAAGCTGCCATTCCAATACATATTGTTATAACATCAGGCTTTATATATTGTATTGTATCATAAATAGCAAGTCCAGCTGTTACATAACCACCAGGTGAGTGAATATATAAATTTATATCTTTATCTGGATCTTCTGCTTCTAAAAATAAAAGTTGCGCAACAATTAAATTTCCTACATATTCATCAATAGCTGTTCCAAGAAAAACAATTCTATCTTTAAGCAGTCTTGAATATATATCATAAGCTCTTTCCCCTCTTGCAGTTTGTTCAATTACATAAGGAATATAGTATTGATCGTAAATTCTCTTATATTTTTCAATTTTGTATTTTTTCATTTTTAACCTCCTATAATTTAACAGGCATTATAAGATATTTTAAATTCTCTTCTTCTGATTTTATTAATACAGGTTGGCTTTCTGAATAGATGTAAATATAAATATCGTCTTCCATCTCTTTTATAATCTCATAAAATCTTTTGTAGTGAAAATAAATTTCAATGTTATCACCGTTATATTTCCCAAGTAAATTTGATTTGAATTCTTCTCCATTATCTGATATGGCAAAAATTGTTATTGATTTATCTATTTTAATTCCAAATGTTTCTGGATTTAAAGGTGTCATTGCTTTAAGTTTTGTTTCAATTTCATTTTTATGAATATATAATTCATTAGCAATTCCTTCAGGAAATATAGCATTATAATCAGGATATGGGCCTGAAATTAGTCTTATATTCATAAAACCATTAATAAATCCAATTACCATATAATCCTCACTAAATCCAACTTCAATATTTTCGTATTCAATTTCATCAAGAATTTTATAAACATCTTTTGGAATTATTGCTTGAAATTCTCCATAGTTTTCATCAAAATTTTCAGTATATAAACCTAATCTATAACTATCAGATGCAACAAAATTTGTTAATTCTCCTTTATTATCCCATAAAATTCCTGATAAAAATAATCTATTTTCATCTTCACCAGTACAAAATTCAACTTTTGATAAACACTTTATTAATTTTTTTCTTGAAATTTTAAACATATTTAGATTTTCTCTTATGTCATTAACTTCAATATAATCATCAGGATTTAAAGTAGGAATTTTATAATAAGTATCGTCTGATGATATTTTTAGGGCATTATTAACTTCTTCAAAGCTAATAATAGAAAATGAAGGAATACTCTTTAAAATTGATATAAGTGTTGAGCCATTTACAAGAACTTTACCATCTTCACTGTCATAAACATCTATTGAGACATTATATTGAATATCAGTATTACAACAGGTAATATGAACACTATTTTCAGAAACTTCTAAAAGCACTGATTTAAGAATATCTAAGGATTTACCTTTTGGCAAAATTCTATTTATAATAGGGATAACTTTTTCAATTTCTCTTTTTTCTATGGAAAATTTCATAGTTTTGAAATTTTAAAGGATTTAAAATTTGATTTGTTTAGTAATTCTAAAAAATTTTATTTTATTATATTTTCCCCCTACCCTAAAAATAAGCCTTTTTTCGGCAGGGAGCTTTAAAATCAATAATTTCAGGAAAAATTTTTATAAGTTATTAATTATCAAATACTATAATACTTCTTAAAAGAAGCTTGTAAATATTTTACTTTTGGCATACTAAAACTCTAAAATTATAAAAACTCAAAACTAAGCTCTTTACCTTATTGAAAATTTTAAATTTTTCAACATCATTTGAATTAAAACTTAAAAATTCCGCTATTTCAAGAATTCCATTTTCTAAAAGAAATTCACCTTGGCTTTTATCCAAAACAATTTTTAAACCAAGACCTTTTAAGAAATTTTTTAGAATTGTAAAATCAATAAAATAAGTAATATCTTGATTATAAAGATTTAAAAATGGATTATCACCTACTTGATGCTTATAGTATGTTGTTAATGAACCCTTTGGAAATCTAATTAAAATTTCTTCTCTTTCATATCCATAATCAATAATAATTAAATAACCTTTTTTCAAAATTTCAACTTGTTTTTTTAAAAAATCAAATGCTTTTATAGAAATATCGTATATTAAACCCTCAAATGGATTATCAGGTAAAAATTTAATAACTTGCTCTTCATCTAATTCAAGAATTAAAAACTCTTTAAAATCTTTTACATACATTTCATACCACTTACCATTTAAAAATATAAATCTTCTAAATTCAATTGCATCCAAAACCTCATTTTCAAAAATTATTCCTTCAAAGTTTTTTAATTCTTCTAAACTATTTACAAATTTTACATTTTCAATCTCTTTAAATTTTGCCCTTTCAAGAATATAATAATTTATCTCTTTATTTTTTAATTTAAAAAATTCAATAACTTCTTTTGCGAAGTGTCCTTCACCTGCTCCAATTTCAAGAATATTATTTTCATTTAGTTTTAAAAAGTAGTTTGCTATTGTCCAAGAAAATAATTTTTCAAATGAACTTGAAGTATAATAATCTTCACCAATTTTCTTTTTAAAATAATATCCTTTCTTTGGATTATATAAAACTTCACTTAAAAATTCATCAAATTTTAAAATCATTTGCTATCTTTATTGTAATTAAACTTGAATAATAAGCACTTTCAAAACTTATTGGACTTTCCTTACCATCAATAAGACTTTTTATAAATAATTCAATAAGTTTTTCTTGCCCTTTGTCTTGTTTTGTTTTTAAAATAATTTTATTATTTATAATAATCTCAGAAAAATCTTTTAAAATTAATGTTTCACCATCTGTATCAATTCTAATAGTTTCTTTCTCTAAGGTTTTGTTTCCTTGTGAATGATAAATGATATTACATATAGCATTATTGTATCTAAAACTAATTGTAAAGTTTTCATTATTTAAGATATTTGAAAAATAATAATTTGGCTCTTTAAATAAGAATAAAATATAATCAATAAAATGGCAACCTTCACCAATAAGCCTTCCTCCGCCAATTTTAGGATCTAAAATCCAATGCTTTTCTAATTTGCCAGCATTAACAAAATAATTAAAAACAATAAATTTTCTTTCTTTGATAAATTCTTTTATATTATCTGTTAGTTTTGAAAGTCTTCTATTAAATCCAATACAAAAATTAATAGGGTTTTTTTCATATAATTTTCTTAATTCTTCAAGTTCATTTAAATTTATAGCAAGTGGTTTTTCTACATAAACTGATTTATTATGTATAATTGAAAGTTTTACAAGCTTTGCATGTAAATTATGAGGAGTTGCTATTATTATTAAATTAACATTTTCATCTTTAAAAACTTCTTCATAATCACATCCTGCGTATTTAAAATTATATCTTTTTGCTAAATTTACAGCATTTTCTGGTTTTGAAGTAATTAGATATAATGGGGTAATTTCTTTATATTTTAAAAAATTTGGAATTAGGACATTTTGTGCATAACTTCCTGCACCAATTAAAGCCATATTTATTTTTGAAAGTTTATTATAGTTTTTAACAATTACAAATTTTTTAATTTCACTTTTATGAGAATATCTAAAAACAACTCCAAGATAGTTTTTTTCTTTTTTTAAAAATTCATATACTTTTAAAGCATCCTTAAATTCAAATTCATGTGTTATAATTTCACTTAAATTTAGCTTTGGAAGAATTTCTACAAAAGATGATAAGTTTCTATTTATTGTCCATTTGACATAACTTTCTGGATAATCAATTCCTTTTATTTCATAATTTGGGTCATATCTTCCTGCACCATAAGCTCTACTCATTTTAACTTCAAGTTCTTTATAATAAAATTCTTTATACGGTATTAAAAGTTTGCTTTGACCAACAACAACAATTCTTCCTTTTTCTCTTAAAACTTCACAAGCAAGCTTAATAGCATTTCCTGTTTTATCATTAGCACATAAAATAACACCATCAACAGGATATAATTTTTTAATTAAATGTTTTTCCTTAGCATTATACAATTTATAAGCATAATTTTTAGCAAAATTTAATTTATAATTTGAAATATCAATTCCAATAGCTCTTATATTCATTATATTTAAAATTCTTATAACAATTTGACCGATTAATCCAAGTCCTATTACTAAAAATGTTTCTCCAATATCAGGTTTAGCATTCCTAATGCTATTTAAAGCAATTGCTCCAATTGTTGAAAAACTTGCTTCTTTTAAATTAATATCTTTTGGAATTTTTAAAATTAAATTCTTTGGAATAAAATTATATTCTGAATGTAAAGCAAATTCACCACCTGCTCCAATTACATAATCACCTTCATTTATACCATCAATTTTACTTTCAACAACAATTCCACTTATACTATATCCAAGAGGACCAAAAGTATTTAATTTATTTATAATTCTTCTAAATGTTTCTGAAATTCCTAAGGTTTTTAATGATTTTATAACTAAATCAATTTGATCTTTTCTATCAGTAATGATATTAAATAAATTTGTTTTTAATCTTGAAAGTTCTGTTCCTATGCTTATTGCTGAATATAATGTTTTTACAATGGCAAAATTTTCTTGGATTTTAGGATATGGAGCATCTATTAAAATTGGCTTAAAGGTTTTATAATCTTGAACTAAAATTTTCATTTATATACCTTGACAGTTTCACCTAATTTAACATTTAAAATTTTCTTAGCATTCCCTTCAACAATGCTAATTTCTAAAAACTCATAAGAACCTTTTAAGAAAACCAATTCATCTTTTTTTGCTTGACTATAAGTTTTAACTTTCTTATCAATTTTTATATCTTTTATTTCTACAAACTTGAAACTATCTTCATATTCTATATTTGTTATTAGATTTCCAAAATCATCAGTAAATATAATTTCTCCAATTATTACATTTCCATAATTTTCAACATTCCTAAAATCAAATTTAATAATTTCATTTATCGGTTTTAAAAGTTCTTCTAATTTATAACCTTTTGATATTTTAGCACAAATAGGAGCAAATACATCTCTTGCATGAAATGTTGGACTTGCTGATTCTGGAACTTCAATTTCATAAGCTTTATATTTTTCTAAAAAACCAAATAAACCATTATCAGGACCTACAAAATAATAATCATCTGTTTTAATAACAATAGCTTTTCTTTCTGAACCAACACCTGGATCAATTACTACTAAAAAAATTGTTCCTTTTGGGAAAAATTTATATGAACTATATAATATAAATTGTCCTACTTTTATATTGAATTTTGGAATTTCGTGTGTTATATCAATAATTTCAGCATCAGGATTTATTGATTTAATAACACCTTTAACTTGTCCAACATAAAAACTATTTCCAAAATCACTTATAAAAGCTATAATTCTTTTTTCCAACTTTGGATAATTTTAAAGGATAAGGGAGCAAAAGCTCCCTATTTTGTTATTTCATTCCAATAATTTATAACTTTCTCTTTTGTTTCTCTTGAAAGTGGAACATAATGAAGTTCTATAGCTATGCTATCCCCTTTTTCAAAAGTCCATTTGAAAAATTCAATAACTTTTTTGTTCTTTTCTTTATTTTCTCTTGGAAGAAGAACAAATACCGCTCCTGTTATTGGATATGTGCTATCGCCATCTTGGTAAGTTAGAATTTCATAAAAGTGATCATCTTTATTCCAAGTAGCGTACTTTGTTGCTTCTTGAAATGTTTTTAGATTTGGTAATACGAAGTTTCCTTTCTTATTATTTACATATGCATAATTAAGATTATTTTCAATAGCATAAGCATATTCAACGTATCCAATAGTCCCAATATTTTGTTTTACATAATTTGACACACCTTCATTTCCTTTTGCTCCTATTCCTGCTGGCCAATTTACACTTGTTCCATAACCTACTTTATCTTTCCATTCTGGACAAACTTTTGATAAGTAATTTGTGAAAACGAATGTTGTTCCAGAACCATCTGATCTTCTAACAGGTGTTATTTTTAGATTAGGTAAGTTTATTTTAGGGTTTAATTTTTTTATTCTTTCATCATTCCATTTTTCAATTTTTCCAAGATAAATATCACAGATTACATCACCACTTAGGTATAGTCTTTCATTTAAATTTGGAATGTTATATACTATACTTATACCGCCTACAATAATTGGAAATTGAAATAGCTGACTACTATCAAGTTTTTCCTTTTCTAATGGTTTATCACTTGCTCCAAAGTCAATAACTCTTTCAATTACTTGCTTTATTCCACCACCTGAACCAATAGATTGATAATTTACTTGATTTTTTGTCTCATTATAGAAGTTATATGACCACTTTGAAATAAGAGGATATACGAAAGTTGAACCTGCTCCATTTATCACAAATGGTTTCTTTTCATCTGTTTTTTGGCATGCTATGATAAACAAGCTTATAATTATCAACCTTTTCATATTTTTAACCTCCTTTTTTAAAATTTAATTTCAGTTTGAAGGTTTACAAACTTGTTATCTTTATCTTGTTTGTAATTTATAGAGCCTCTTAAATTCTTAGATAATTTCAATACGATACCTCCGATTATGAAATTCCTGTCTTCACCATATCTATCAATTCTAAAAATAATATCAAAAATTTGGTTAGGCTTAACTGAAATAAATCCTGAAATTAAGTTTAATCTAACTGTATCCCCACTTGTTAATGTTGAACCCTTAAAATTACCATATTCAAATGAAATTGTAAAGAATTTTTGGATTATTGCTAAGGAAGAATTAAGTCTAATTTTTTCGTTTTCATTTTTATATTTTCCATAATGTCCATATCCAAAAATACCAATTTTTAAGTTATCATTAGTATATGGATAAGTAAAAATTGTTAATTCAAAATCCTTAAATTTATTATCTTCAACTTTATTATATCCCTCTCCATTGAATACTCCGAAATTAACATTTATGAATTTTGAATTATATTCAACTGCAGCTCCAATATCTGCTGACGAAAGAACTGAAAAATAATCTGTCGGAGTTTTTTCTATAAACCTGTAACCCCAGATTTCATCCATCTGTTTTATCCAAAAATTGTAAGTTTGTCCGAAATAGATTTTAAAGTTCTTATAATTAGCTTCAAGAAATGCATATTTGGAATATACAAAATAAGAACCTACAATAGCAGAATTTGGAATTTTAATTGTACTATCTGGATTTGGCTTATAGCTTCCAGATTTTGCGACATCTCTTATTTGTCCTACATCAAGCGTATATCTGAATTTTAGTTTTAGATTCTCGTTTTTTAGAATTTCAGATATGAAATTAGCATAAGCTCTATCAATATAGAATCCGTTGTTGAGTGTGCTATCAGTTACAATCGTATATCTTAGATATGATACACCACTTACTTTTACATCTGCCAAAATCAAAGTTAAAGTTAGCATAGGTGAAAATTTTAAAGCATAAAAAATTTTTTTTTGTATAACCTAAATTTTTTTATTATAATACCAAAAATTAAAAATTAAGTTTTAATGAAGTAAATGAGTATCTCAAAATTGCTTTGTCCAGTAAATAGTGTTAGGTTGCTAATTATCAATGGGGGGCTTCGCCCCCCAAGGCATAAAAATGGGCATTTTAAAGCCGAAGGCTTATTCTAAGGGTGGGTGGGGAAAACAAAGAAAAATAAATAATCTTAGAATTATTGGACAAAACATAATGCCGAGATAATTTAACTTTAAAATTTCTTGTTTTTATGTTGAAGTTTAAAGTTTTGAAAAGAGATGAAAGAACCTTAGCAAGATATTCAATAATGGAAACGAAAACATCTGTTGTAGAGCTTCCTAATTTTATGCCTGTTGCTACAACGGGAACTTTAAAGTCTTTAACTACACTAGACTTGATAGAAATGGGAAGTCAAATTATTGTTTGTAATACTTATCATTTACATTTAAGGCCTGGTGAGGATTTAATTTCTTCTTTTGGAGGATTACATAAGTTTATAAATTTTAATAATTCTATTCTTACTGATTCAGGAGGCTTTCAAGTATTTTCCCTTTCAAAATTTAGAAAAGTTAAGGAAGATGGATTTATATTTAAATCCCATATTGATGGTTCCTTAATTGAGCTTACACCGAAAAAAGTTATTGATATTCAGATAAAATTAAATTCAGATATTATGATGGTTCTTGATTACCCTACAAGTTATCCATCAACTTATGAGGAAAATTTAATTAGTGTTGAACTTACTACAAAATGGGCTAAAATTTCAAGAAATTATTATGATGAACTTAAACCAAAATCTGCAATATTTGGGATTATTCAAGGTGGATTTTTTAAAGATTTAAGAAAAAAAAGTTTTTCTGAAATTTTAGAATTGGATTTTGATGGTTATGCTATTGGTGGCCTTGCCCTTGGAGAACCAAGAGAAGAAAGGGATTGGGTTGTAAGGATATTTGCTCCTAAATTACCAGAAAATAAGCCAAGGTATGTTATGGGAATTGGAAAGCCAGAAGAAATTATAGAATATGTAGGTTATGGTATTGATTTATTTGATTGTGTTATAGCGACAAGAAATGCGAGAAGAGGTAGTGTATTTACAAGTGAAGGTGTATTAAGGATAGAAAATGCTAAGTATAAAAACGATGAGAGACCACTTGATTTAAATTGCAATTGTAAAGTTTGTAAAAATTATTCAAGAGCATATATTAGATATTTATTTTCCATTGGTGAAGTAAGTGCTGGAATTTTAGCAAGTTATCACTCAGTTTATTTCTTTATAAATTTCTTAAAGAACCTTAGAGAATCAATAAAAGGTGGTTATTTTTATGAATTTAAAAGAGAATTTTTGAGTAATTATAAACAAGAAATATAAATGGGGGTTTTAATTCAGAATTATTGGACAAAACAATTTCATAATACTTTAAAATTTTAGTTGAATTGGTTGAACTATCTCTTTTGTTTAAGCTTGATTTTTATCCATTTTTTTCCTTTGTTGAAAAGGATAAAATTTATTTTGTAGGAAATAGAATAGAAGCATATAATTTAAACAAAAAAATTTATACTTACAAGCTAAAATCCCAATTTAAGAATGCTTGTAAAATTTCTAAAATTTTATATATTCTTACAGATGAGGAAATTATTAAGTATGACTACCTTAAAAATAAAGTTATGCTATCAATTAAGGGAAATTTTGATAATATCGCATGTAAAAATAATAGGATAATTGTTTCAAATTTACACAAAACAATTATTTTAGATACGAATTTAGTTGAAGTTTTCCAAATGGATGGAAAATTTAAAATTATAAATGAGTTTATAACTAACAGCGATACTATTTCAAAGAAAATTTTGGTTATTTCAGTAGGAAATTTTGATAGTTTGATAATAAGAAATTTTGAAGGATTTGTTCCATACTTTGGAAAATATGATAGTTTGTATTATATAATAGCGGGCTTCTCAAAAAGAAATTTTTACATTTATTTGTTTGAAAATAAGGTTTTAAGATGGTATAATAAAATTTCTACAAAGGTTATTATTTCAGATATAATTCTGAACTTAAAAGATAGAACAATTTTAATTTATGGACAATCTCAAAGGACATTTTATGTTAATTTAAAGGATTTAATGGGTGAAGATATTTGGGTTTATAATCCAAGGGTTTTAGGTATTTATTATCTTTATGAAACTATTAGAGATGCTTTTATTGATAATGGGAAAATTTTTTCTTGTGGATATTCAATAAGAGAGGACGAAAAAAGAGGTGTTATTAAGGTTTTTAATTATATTGATGGAAGTTTAATTTATGACCATTTTGATAGTGAAATTGAAGATTTTATAAAAATTTTTAAAATTAATGAAAATTATTATGCTATCGGAATTACGAAAAAATTTATAGGTTTTTACAAGTTGGATTTTAAATCAAAAATTTCTGATAATTAAAAATTATGTTGAAATCCTCTAAGTGTAGTATTAATGAGGGGCAAAGCCCTCCAAGGCATAAAATCAGTTTTCCACTGCTTTGTCCAATAAATGGTGTTAAGTGATTGACTATCAATAACTTATAAAAATTATATTGAAATTATTGATTTTATAGGGGGTTTAATGGGGGGCGAAGCCCCCCGATGCCGAAAAATGGGCATTTTAAAGCCGAAGGCTTGAATATAGGGTGGGAGGGGAAAATATAATAAAATAAATAATTTCAAAATTATTGGACAAGGCATTTTTCTACTTTAAAATTTTAAAACTTAACATGATTGAAATTATCAGAAATTTACCAAAACAAATAAAAGAAAGTTTTGAATTTCCAACTTATAAATTAGATATGGCTATTATTGATAGAATTGTAATTTGTGGGATGGGAGGCTCTGCTATTGCAGGAGACTTTCTGAAAAGTTATCTATATTATAGTTCATTACCTGTTGAAGTAATAAGAGATTACAAAATTCCTCAATATGTTAATTCTACAAGCTTGGTTTTTATTATTAGCTATTCGGGAAATACAGAAGAAACATTATCCGCTTTTGAAAATGCCCTTAAAAATGGTTCAAAAATTATTGTTATAACGAGTGGAGGTAAATTGAAAGAATTAGCTGGAAAATATGAAGTTCCAATTGTTTTAATCCCAAAAGGTCTTCCTCCAAGAGGTTCTGTTGGTTATATTTTTTCAAGTATATTATTAAATCTTGAAAGAAATGGTATTATTCAAGTTTCAAGAGATTTAAAAGAAAGTTTAGAATTGTTAGATAAATCTATAAAGGAATTTGATAGTACATCATCAATAGCTTTTGAAATTTCAAATAAATTTTATTTAAGAATCCCTATAATTTATTCATCACAAAGACTATTTCCAGTAGCTTATAGATGGCAAACTCAAATTAATGAGAATGCTAAAAGTTTTTGTCATATAAATGTTATTCCAGAAATGAATCATAATGAAATAAACGGTTTAAAAAATCCAAAAGATATAATTAGTAAGTGTTGGATTGTTTTTATGTTTGATATTGAGGATGATGAAAGAATAAAAAAAAGAATAGAAATCGTTTCAGAAATAATAAAAGATAGTGTGCTTGGAATAACAACTTTACAAGGAAAAGGGGAGACATTTTTACATAGAATGCTTTATTTAATTTTACTTGGAGATTATGTTAGTTATTATCTTTCAAAGTTTTATAATGAAGATCCTTATGCTATTCCAAGAATAGAAGAATTAAAAAGAAGGTTAGAGATTAGTTGAAGAAAAGCATTTATTACAAAGCAAATTTTTTTCAAATAAATTTAAAGCATTTCTTGAAATTCTTCTTATGATTTTTTTGTGTTTTTCTCTATGGATTTTATCATCATCAGAAAAGCCAAAAATTTCTTCAAATTTTTTAAATTTTATTTCGTTATATATTTCCTTTAAAAGAAGAGCATCAATTTCCATGTATGGACTTTCACTTACTAAAATTCCTTCAACTTCTAAATCTATCAAAACTCTTATAAAGTCATAATAATTCATATCACTTTCTTTTTGCCAGAGATTAACATGTTTTTTTTCTCCTTTTTTGTCATAAACAATTCCAGAATAGTGAATATGAATATCTTTTATTAGTTCTTTTGGAAATTTATTGAATAATTCAAAAATTTCCTCATAATTATTATACTTACCATTTTCCCTTGCATGTAAATGTGCTAAATCAATACAAGGTTTAACATTTTCTATTTCCATTAAATCTAAAAGTTCATATATATTTCCATATTGAGAAGGTTTTCCCATTGTCTCAGGTCTTAGTGTAATTTCTATTCCTTCATTTTTTAAAATTTTTATAATTTCCTTAATTCTTAACTTAATTTTTTTATGAACACTTATTGGATTTTCACTTTGATAATAACCTGGATGAAAAACAACATTTTTCGCATTTGCTAAGTAACCAACTTTACAAGATTGAATAATGAAATTAAAGGAATTTCTTAACTTTGTTTTATCATCACTTGCTAAATTTATATAATAAGGAGCATGAACAGAAATTGAAAGATTATATTTTATTGATAATTCTTTAACTTCTTTTGCTTTATTTTCATTCATTCTTACACCTCTTACAAATTCTAATTCCATTCCATCTAAATTTAATTCTAAAATTCTATTTAATCCACTTATTGTATCTAATTTTTTTGAGCTAATTGGAATACCAGCGGTCAAAAACTTAATCACTTTAAAATTTTAAAGTGCCAAATTTCATTCTTGGAATTATACTTATTTTAATTGGTTCAATTATTGGTATTTATTCAATTTATGAGATGAGAATAAAAAATAAAATTGTTCTTCCTGTTTCCTTGATTGTTTTTGTTCATTTTTTTATAATTTTAGGTATTTTTTTAATTACGAGAAATATAGCTCTTGGTTTTGTAGCAATGATATTTTATAATATCGTTTTTGTAGCTGAACTTATAATTTATATCATTAAAAATAAAGATATTAATTTGAAAATTGAGCAATTAGTTAATGAGGTAGATGATGAATTGAAGTTCTGGCAAAGTGTAATTTATGAAAATCATAAATTTGTTGATGATTATGAATGTTTTGAACATCTAATGCGTCTTGATAAAATTATTAAAAAATCAATAAGTATGGATTTGTTTGAGGTTGTACAACCACTTTTAAATTTTTTAGAAGAACATAAACATTATTTTAGATATTATAAAATTTCAGAAATAGCAAAAAAATTAAAAATTAGTAAGGATAATTGGTGGTTTTACTTAGATGAGAAATAATTTCTTCATAATTCTTTCTTTTTCCGTTTATTTGTTTTAAAAATCGTTTTTGTCTCCTTGCAAATTCTTTTGTGTCTGAAATTGTTTCGTTGATTGCTTCTTGAAGAGTTTTTGAACCTTCAAAGTATTCGATAAATTCAAAATAATCAATTGTTTTTCTTATTCCGATAGCATATTTACCATATTTTTTTATTAGAAAATCAATCTCATTTAAAAGTCCTTCTTCTATCATATTATAAATTCTGTTTTCAATGTTTCTATAAAGTTTTTCTTTTTCAATTTCAAGAATATAAACTTCATATTCAAAGTCAGGTTTCTTATAAAATTCTTTACAAGCTTTTTCATAGCTCATATTTGTACTTAAAACAACAATTAAACTTCTTTCAATTCTAAATCTATCGTTTGGGTGGATTTTTAATGCTCTTTTTTTGTCAAGTTTTAAAAGTTCATTATATAATTCTTCTGTTTTTTTTGACTTTATATAATCTAATAGTTCTTTATCTGGCTCTGGAAATATGCTTAAGCCTTCAATTAAACATTTTAAGTATAAAATAGTTCCACCTTCTAATATAACATTTTTTCCGCTCTCAATTGCCTTTTTAATTTCATTTTGTGCATTTTTAAAAAATAAACCAACATTGTATTGCTCGTTTGGCTCTATTAAATCTATCATTCTATAATTATTTCTATAAGGATGTTTTGGTTTTGCTGTTCCAATATCCATATATTTATAAATTTTTCTTGAATCAATTGCTATTACTATTAAATTTTCATTATTTTCAATTAGTTTTTGTGCTATTTCGGTTTTTCCACTTGCGGTTTGTCCTGTAATTATTGGTATTTTCACAAAACAATAAGATCTCCGTTCTTACTGACAACTACTGTTCCCTCTTTGAATTCAAAATGAACATTTTCATTATTTTCAATCCATATATAAACATCCTTTCCTCTATATTCTTTTATGTTTCTTTTAGTAAATATAAGATATATAACATCAAAAAGAACAGATATTCCTTCTTTATCTCGCTCAATCTTTCTTTTCATTTTCAAAACTTCGTTTTCGATTTTTTCAAGTTCAGCAAGAGCTTTTTTTGATTCTGGAATATGACTAAATTTTGTCAATATCTCATTTCTCCAACTTGCTACTTCATCAAGTATCCGATCGTTGTTTTTGTATATTTTTAATATCTTTCTTGCTAGATTTGCAGCTCTTCTTATTGATATTTTTTTTTGTCTTTTTCTGCGTCTCATTTTATTACCTCCTTTTTATATAAATTTATTAACTCCTTATAAAAGTAGGCGCTTTTTCTTATTTTTCTTTCTCCAGTTTTATAATCAACTTCAATAAGTCCAAACCTTGGTTCAAATCCTTCCTTCCATTCATAATTATCAAGAAAGGACCAATACATATACCCCAAAATTTTAAGGCCTTCGTTAATTGCTTTTTTAATATAAAATATATGTTCTTTTATAAATTCAATTCTTTGAAAATCATTATCTGTACAAATACCATTTTCTGTAATCATAATTGGCTTTTTATATTTCTTATAAATTCTTTTACAAATTTCATAAATACCTTTTGGATAAACTTCCCATCCAAGACAATTTTTTTGACTGCTTTCATTATATGTATATTTTGAAAAGAATTTTACAAGAACCCTTGTGTAATAATTTATCCCTATGAAATCCAAGTATTTTTTAACCTTTTCAATAAACCAAAAATTAAAAATCTTATCATTTAAAATTGTTGAAATTAAACTTAAAGGGTTATATATTCTATAAGGTTTAAAAATTATAAGGTTTTGTGAAAAACTTATTAAGTTACTTTTATTTTTTAGGATTTTATATGCTTCAATATATGCTTCTTTTAAGTTTCTTAAAACATTGAATGCTTTAATTAAATTTTTTTCTTGTGGAGGCCAAGTCCCCTCAAGATAGCTCTTAAAACTATAAACATTAGGTTCATTTAAAATAATAAAGTATTTAACATTTTGAAAATTCTTGCTAATTAAATTGATATAATCTAAAAAATAATTTATGTTTTCTTTATTTGCCCATCCTCCTTTCTTTGAAAACCAAATTGGATTTGTGAAATGCCAGATTGTCAAAATCGGTTCTATATTATTTTTAAATAATTCATCTACAATTTCTTTATAAACATCAAGTGATTTAAAATCTATTTCATTTTCACTTTTATAAATTCTGCTCCATTCTATTGAAAATCTAAAAGCATTTTGTCCAAGTTCTTTTAATAATTTAATATCTTCTTTCCATTTATACCAAAAGTAACTAGCTTTTGAGCTTTTTCCTTTATCGAATTCCCACCAATCACTATTAAAGTTATCACCTTCCGCCTGATATGAACTAATTGCACTTCCCCAAAGCATTAAAAAACCTTAATGTTTATATATTTGCTTGGATTTTTCTTTATATCATTTAAAATTTCTTGAAACATAAGAATTGTTCTCTTTAATTCAAAATATAATGAGTCATTTTTTGTTAATTTACCAATTGTTCCTCTATACTTTAAACTATCAACTTCTAATTTTAATAAGCTTAATAATGAATCAACATAACCTATTGTTTTTTGAGCTGATTTTAAAGTAAAATTTATATTATTTGAAATGCTATCTAAGTTAGAGCTTTGGATTGCTAAAATGTTTTTTAGGCTTAGTGTTAAACTTTGAACTTCATTTAACGATTTCTTAATTTCATCTGAAATTTCGTTGATTTTATAATTAGTCATTTTTATTGTGCTGTTTGTATTTGTAAGGATACTATCAATTTTATCTGAGAAATTTATAAGAATTGTTAAAATTTGGTCAAATGTTGGACTGTCATAACCAATTATCGTGTCATTAATATTTAGAAAATTTCCATTTCCTATTTCTAAATCTATCATTCTTGTTCCAAGTGCTGATGGTGTTATAACTTGTGCGTAGGCATTTTCTTTAAGTTTTATATCATTTAAACCTATTTTTAAAAGAACACCATCTTTATGTATTTTAACATCAATAACGTTTCCATTTGGAACTCCTCTAACTAAAACTTTTGTTCCATTTGATATTAATGTTGCTCTTGGCATTTTTATATAATATGTATATAAATGTTTTTGTCTTTTTTGAGAACTTATCCAATTATAACCAATAAAAAATAGAATTAGAACAAAAAAAATAAAAATTCCTGCTTTTATATAATCTGATTTATTAACTTCCATATACTTCCAAAATCATACTTGCACCCATTCCTCCACCAACGCAAGCACTAATAATTCCATAACCTCCACCTCTTTTTCTTAATTCATAAATAAGTTTAACTGTTAAAATAGAACCTGTTGCTCCAAGTGGATGTCCAAGTGAAATAGCACCTCCATTTACATTTAATTTATCTAATGGTATTTCTAATTCTCTTAAAACTGCTACTATTTGTGTTGCAAACGCTTCGTTTAGTTCAATAAGTTTAATATCTTCTAATGTTAAATTAGCTTTTTTAAGTGATTTTGGAATTGCATAAGCTGGCGCTATTCCCATAATTTCTGCTGGCACTGCTGAAACTTGATATGTTATAAATCTTGCTAATGGTTTAAATCCAAATTCTTTTGCTTTTTCTTCGCTCATAATAAGAACTGCTCCTGCTCCATCACTTCTTTGTGAAGCATTTCCAGCAGTAACTGTTCCATCTACTTTAAAATAAGGTTTTAAATTTAATAATCCTTCAAGTGTTGTATCAGGTCTAATACATTCATCCTGGTCAAAAATTTTTTCAATTAACTGACTATTACCATCTTCATCTTCTAATCTAACTTTTACTTTGATAGGAACAATCTGTTCCTGAAACTTACCACTTAAAACCGCTTCTGCTCCTCTTTTGTGAGACAAATAAGCATATTCATCTACTTCTTCCCTTTTTATATTATATAATGGAACTAAATTTTCTGCTGTAAGCCCCATATTTAAATAATAATCAGGAAATTTTTGAGCAGTATATGGTTCTGGTCTAAAAACATATCCTGGCATAGGAACTAAGCTCATGCTTTCTGCTCCACCTGCTATTGCTATATCAATTTCTCCAAGCATAATTCTATGAGCTGTTTGAGCTATTGATTGTATTGAAGAAGCACAATATCTATTAACTGTAACAGCTGGGATTGAAGTTGGAAGTCCTGCTCTATAAACTACTGTTCTTGCCATATTCATACCTTGATAAGCTTCAGGAAAAGCACAACCTACTGTAAGATCTTCTATTAAGTTTGGATCTAATTTCGTTTCACTTAGAATTGCTTTTATAACCTCTGCTAATAAATATTCTGGTCTTGTATCCTTTAATGTTCCTCTTGGGGCTTTCCCTATTGCTGTTCTTTTGGCACTTACAATTACAGCAGAATGCATAACGAAAATTTTAAAGTAAGAAGTTTTATTTTTTGTGCCTTGTCCAATAATTCTAAAATTATTTATTTTTCTATATTTTGCCCACCCACCCTGAAAATAAGCCTACGGCTTTAAAATGCCCATTTTTCGGCATCGGGGAGCGAAGCCCCCCATTAAACCCCCGTAAAATAAATAATTTCAGTGTTATTCTTAAAAATTATTGATAATCAGCAACTTATCACTATTTATTGGACGAAGTATATCTTTTGTGTTTTGTCCAATAATTCTAAGATTATTTATTTTATTATGTTTTCCCCTTAGAACTTCGCCCCCCTTAAAACCCCCATAAAATAAATAATTTCAGTTTAACACTATTTATTGGACAAAACAACTCTAAAAACAATTTTCAATTAAATTCAATTTTTTTTCATCAATAACAATTAAATCTGAGTAATATCCTCTTTCAATTTTTCCAATTTTATCTTCTAAAAAAAGAAATTTTGCTCCTGCTGTTGAATATAAGTATAAACATAAATTTAAATCAATTCTTTCATTTTCAAGAAAATGATTTATTGCTCCTTTAATTCCTAAGAATGGATCAAGAGGCATACAATCACTTCCAAAGGCAAAATTAACATTTTCATTAAAAATTGTTCTATAAGGATTACATCTTTTTAAAACCTCTAAGGGAAGTTTCTTAGCATACATATTATCAAATCCTCCCCATAGAGCTACAAAATTTGGTTGCATTGAGACATATATATTTAGTCTTGTGACTCTTTTAATATCTTCATAATAAGGAAATTCAAAATGTTCAATTCTATGTCTTAAATAATTATTTTTTACGACTTTTTCAAAAACATTTATAAATTGATTTATAGCATTTTGACCAATTGCATGAGCTAATAATTGAATGTTGTAATTTTGACAATCTTTTAATATAACTTCTAATTCTTCATTTGTTTTTAATAGATTATCAGCAGTTCCTGCACCAACTGATCCATCAAGAAATATCTTTATTCCTAAGAATTTTACATTATCATCCCCGAAATTATATTCAAGACCTAACTTTTTAATATATTCAAAATATCTCTCATATAAAACAATTCCAACTCTTAATTTTAACTTTCCTTCTCTTTTTAGTTCTTGATAAGCCTTAAAGCTTTCAACATTTGTAATATCAATAATACTTCTAATTCCTAAATTAATTGCAATTTCTTGAGCTTTTAAAATTCCATCTTTAATTTCCTCAATACTAGGTTTAAAAATTTCATATATATTTAAAGGTAAATATTCAAGAGCAATACCAGTTTTAAAATTAATACCTTGAATATCTTTTACTATTTCTAATGCTTTTGAATTTAAAACCGCTTTATGACCACAAATTCTTCTGAAAATAATAGGTTTTTCTTCTGATATTTTATCTAAATCTTCCTTTGTTATCTCGTTTTCATCTATCCATTTGCTTTCATCATATCCTAAGAATATATAAATATCTCTTTCAAAGTTCTTTATATATTCTCGTGAATAATCAATAACATCTTTTTTACTTTTGAAATTATTTAAATTAGGTTTTGTTAAACTTAAACCATAACTCGATAAATGTGTATGTGTATCAATAAAAGCAGGCATAAGAATTGAACCACTTGGGAATGTTTTAACGGGAATATGAGTTATTTCACTTTCAAAAGCATCAATTACATCAATAATTTTATATTCATCTACTATAACCGCTTTATTTCTAACTAATTCTCTTCCAATTAGAACCTTGTCTGCTATTAAAATTTGTTTCATTCAAATTCCTTTAAGAATTCAAGATATTCCTCCCTAATTGTTAAATCTGAATCTATTGGAGTGCCATTTTTTAAATAATTACTTTCTCCACTTTCTGTTTCATTATCTATGAATATAATACCAACAGGAATTTTACCTCTGCTTTTAACTTCCTTAACTTTGTCTATTGCTTCAAGTCTGTCATGAACATTATAATCTCTTTTTCCTCCTTTTGATTCATCAACATATTCAATATGTTCTCTATACCATTCATAAGTATTAAATCTGTTAAATGTAACACAAGGTGAAATATCATCAATAAATGAGAAACCTTTATGTTTTATTCCTTCAATGAAAATTCTTGGTAATATAGCACCATCACCTGAGAATGTTCTTGCAACAAATGTTGCGCCATTAGCTAATGCTATCATTATTGGATCAATAGGGCTATCTTTAACACCGTAAGGCGTTGATACTGTAATATGTCCGACTAAACTTGTAGGTGAAGCTTGACCTTTTGTAAGTCCATATATTTGATTATCCATAACAATGTAAGTAATATCTATATTTCTTCTACAAGCATGTATGAAGTGATTTCCACCAATAGCAAATCCATCTCCATCACCTCCAACACCGATTACAGTTAATTTTGGATTTACAAGTTTAATTGCTTGTGCTACTGGCATAACTCTTCCATGAATGCCATGAAATCCATATGCTTTAATATAATCAGAAAGCTTTCCTGAACAACCTATACCTGATACGATTACAACTTCATGGGGTTTTTTACCAAGTTCGGCAAGTGCTTTTTTAAGACCTAAGAGAACTGAAAAGTCTCCACATCCTGGGCACCATGTTGGAAAATGGCTATCAAAATCAGTTGGTTTAAGTTTTGTTTCTACTGCCATAGTTTTAAAATTTTAAAGTATAACTTTAAAATTTAAACTTTTGAAAATTTACCTTTTTTCTGATGCACATTTTGGTTTTTCTAAGGAAGAAGAAACTAAATTTATAAAATTTAAAAAACTATTAGAAGAGGTTAAAAAAAATGCCAATAAATTTATAATAATTGGTGATTTATTTGATTTTTGGTTTGAATATAATAGTGTGATTTTTTCTCATTATTTTAAAGTTCTTTTTGAGATTTATAATATATCAAATGATATTGAAACAATTTATATAGCGGGAAATCATGATCTTTGGATTGGTAATTTTATAAAAAATTTAAACATAAAACCAATTATCGGAAAATATGAAATCAAATTAAATGGTAAAAAAATTGTTTTTGCTCATGGTGATGACTTAAAATTTAGAATTAAAACAAGGGATGTTTTAAAAAATAGTTTTCTTGTGAATATATTTAAGGCAATTCATCCAGACGTTGGTATTAAAATTGCTAAATTTATTTCAAAAATTAGTAGAAAAGCTCATTATAATAATTTAAAGGAAATTCCAAATTGGTTGTGGAACTATTTTGATAAAATTGATGGAGATGTTTTAATTATTGGACACTTACATTTACCAACTTATTCAATTAAAAACAATAAAAAAATTGCCTGTATTGGAGATTGGTTAGAGCATTATACTTATGGTATTCTTGATGAAAATGAACTAAAAGTTTTGGAGTTTGAGGGTAAGGTTATTTATACTTTAAACTTGTAGAGGCTGATGAGCGTATTTTTTTTATTACCCCTTCCAGTAGAAAGTTTAAATGTTCAAGTTAAGGAAAATAAAATTATTTTAACTTGGAAAGCTCCTCAAATTGAAGTTAAAAAGTATGAGATTTATAGAATAGATGAAAATCATGATAAGGAAAATCCTCTACTTCTTGGTGAAACGAGTGAAACGAAATTTATAGATACACTTGTAAAACCAAATATCAATTATAGTTATTTAGTAAGAACATATATTGATGATACAATTTATACTGACACAGATTGGTCAAAACCAATTAAAATTTCTATTGAAAATAAAAATAATAAACCTTGGTTTGATATGAAAAAATTACCTGTTTTATTATTTTTGATTATCTTTTCAATTTTATTTTTTTATTATTATTATTATTCAAGAATGGGTAAAGTTCCTTATATTAGGAAAATAGCGGGTCTTGAGGCTATTGATGATGCAGTTGGTAGAGCAACGGAAATGGGCAGACCAATAATTTATACTACTGGAATTGGAGCATTAAGTGATCCTTCAATTATAGCAGGTATAGCTATTTTAAAATATGTTGCTAAGAAAGTGGCAGGGTATGGGATAGATTTAATTGTTCCTAACAATGATCCACTAATAATGCTTGCTTCAAGAGAAGCAGTTAAAGAGGGCTTTACAGAAGCAGGAAGACCTGACTTATATAGAGAAGAAAATATAATGTTTTTAACAACTGAACAGTTTGGTTTTACAGCAGGATTTAATGGTATTGTAATAAGGGAAAAACCTGGTGCAGCGTTTTATCAAGGTTATTTTTATGCTGAAAGTTTATTGATGGCAGAAACTTCCTATAATGTAGGTGCTATAAATATAGCTGGAACTACTGCTGTTACTCAGTTGCCTTTCTTTATTGTTTCTTGTGATTATACATTAATTGGTGAAGAACTCTATGCTGCATCTGCTTATTTAAGTAAAAATCCATCAGAAATTGGAACAATAAAAGCGGAAGATGTTGCTAAAATTATAATTATTTTTATTGTTTTGTTGGGTTCTTTACTACTTACACTTTCTGAATTTGGAATTTTTAAGAATATAGCAGAAGTATATGTAAATATGTTTAAAGTTGGAGGTTAAAGTATGCAAACTCAAATTCCTGTTATTACTACATTTATAAGTGGCATTTTAATTATGGCTTTATTTTTTATTCCAAGAGATCCTTTTACACAAATTGAACAATTAACTACAAGATGGTATATTATTATTTCGGGTTTTGCTCTTTTGCTTGGTATAGATAGTTTAATTTTATATCATTGGAGGAAAATCAGAAGAGGCGATAAAGATAGAATTTATAGTTTAATTTTAATTATTTCTTTCTTTATAGCTTTGATTTGGGGTATCTGGGCTTGGTATAAATACGGTGGTCCTTTTGTACAAAATTCAAGTTATTTATGGCTATTTCAAAATATATATCTACCACTTGATGCAACGATGTTTTCTCTTCTTGCCTTTTTTATTGCTTCTGCCGCTTATAGAGCATTTAGGGCAAGAAATTTAGAATCAACACTTCTTTTAATATCAGCAGCAATTGTAATGATGGGTAGAGTTCCATTTGGAGGTGTTATATTTGTTCCATTTTTCTTTGCCTTTTCTATTTTAACAGGCGTTTACTTTCTATATATTGCTACAAGATATGTTGGTTTAGGATCTATTTTGAGATTTTTTGTAGGTTTATTATTTATATTTTTAGGAATTTCTCTGTTTTTCCCTGAATTTTCAAAAATTATTTCTCAATTTATTCCATCACTTTCGGATTGGATTATGCAATATCCAAATAATGCTGGACAAAGAGCTATAAACCTTGGATTAATACTTGGAAGTATTGCTTTTTCACTTAGAATAATATTTGGAATAGAAAGGGGGTACATAAGATGAAAGCAATCTTAGACTTTTTAACATTAATAGATAGAAGAGTAATATACTCAGTTCTTATTTTTTCAATTATTATTCCTCTTTTCCTAAAACCTTCTCTTCCTACAAGACCTACGCAAGAGGTAATAGGCGCTTATAATGCAGTCGAGTCTTTGAAAGATGGTGATGTTCTTTTAATATCAACAGACTATGGACCATCTGCTTATCCAGAACTTCAACCAGTTTATGAAGTTGTTCTTGAGCAAGCATTTAAGAAAAATGTTAAAGTTCTTTTAATGACACATTGGCAGTTTCAAGGTTTAATAGTAGGTGTAAGTGGTATTGAAAAGATAGCTAAGAAATTAGATAAAAAATATGGTGAAGATTATTTAATTCTTGGATTTAAGCCAGGTGCTGTTGGTGTTATGGTTGGTTTAAGTGAAGATTTTAGAAATGTTTTTCCTAATGATTATTATGGAAAACCTATTGATAGCTATCCTATTTATAAGGACATTGTAGGAGATGATGATGTTTTGAATTATAAAGATATTGATTTATTGTTTGGATTTGAAGCAGGTGCAACTGGTGATTTTTGGGTTCAAATTGTTCAAGCAAGATATGGTGTTAAAATGGCTTTTTCAGTAACTGCTGTTATGGCTCCTGGTTATTTTCCATATTATCAAGCAAAACAAGTTGTTGGTATTGTAGGTGGGCTGAAGGGTGCTTTTGATTATGAAAGCTTAGCTAAGAAGAAAGGTCTTGCTTCATTAATTATGGTTTCACAAATTCCAGCTCATACTATAATTCTTTTGTTCATACTTCTTGGGAATGTAGGCTTTATAATAAGGAGGATAGTTAAATGATTTGGGATATTTTGGGTATCTGGATAGCTGCCTTTTTAACAATAGCTATTTTATCTTTTATATTTGGTGATAATCCAATTTATAAGTTAGCTGAGCATATATTTGTTGGGGTTTCTGCTGGTTATGGTGTGGTTTTAGCACTAAATCAGGCAATATGGCCCTCAATTCAAATGGGACTTATGCCAAATCAACACTTCTTTATAAAATTTATGACAATTATTGCTATTATTCTTGGAGTTCTTACTTTGATAAGGCTTGAAATTTTTTCTTATATTTTCCCCTCAATCGTTTGGCTTTCAAGAATTCCGATAGCTTTTGTTGTTGGTGTTGGTTCTGGTATTGCAATTGTAGCAAGTATTCAAGGTTTTATATTTCCACAAGTTTCTGCAACATTTTTACCAATTCTTTCTCCTAATTATGCTATTGATTTATCAAGTCCTTTAAATTTTTTAAATAGTTTCTTATTACTAATAGGACCATTTGTAATTTTATTAGGTGTTATAACCGCTCTTGTTTATTTTTACTTTTCAACTGAACAAAGGGGTGTTCTTCTTGGAATTGCTAAGATTGGTATATTAATAATGATGATAACATTTGGAGCAAGTTTTGGTTATACAATAATGGCAAGATTTTCTCTTCTAATAAGCAGATTTTATTTTCTTTTAAGTGATTGGCTAAATCTTTTAAAATGAAAAATAAAATTTTTTATTTAGTTTTTATTCCTATAATTATTTTAATTTTAGACCAAATTACGAAATTTTTTATAGAAAAAAACTTTCCACTTCACAAGCCTGTTGAAGTAATAGGTAATTATTTAAGAATTACATTTGTTTATAATCCAGGTATTGCTTTTGGATTGAACTTTGGTGAAAATTTTCCATACACATTATTAGCATTTTTAATAACAATGTTTGTTATTTATCTTGCAATTAAGGAAGTAAGTTATTTGAGTTTTTTTGCTTATTGTTTGATTATAGGAGGAGCATTTGGAAATTTGTTTGATAGAATTTTTAGAGGATTTGTTGTTGATTTTATAGATGTTGGTATAAATGAAAATTTGAGATGGTTCGTTTTCAATATAGCAGATAGTGTTATAACCATAGCTATTTTTTTACTTATAATTGATAGTTTTCTAAAAAGGAGGAAGGGAAATTAAGCTAAAAGATAATTATGGTAATGTTTATGAAGTAAATCCTAATCCGACATTAAATTTAAATTTAATTTATAAAAAACTTTCAAATAAATTAATTTTGTTTTATAATTCAAGGATTTACATTATTGAAAAGTTAGAAGATGTTTCTGAATCTAAGGAAGATCATAAAGATGAAATTTTTTCTCCAATCACGGGAAAAATAAATAGCATTAAAGTTAAAGAAAGTGATCTTTTAAATAAGGGAGATGTTATATTAACTATTGAATCTATGAAAATGGAAATGATAATAACAAGTCCTAAGAAAGCTATTGTTGAAAAGGTTTATGTTAAAGAAAGTGAAGTTGTAGGTCAAGGCAAATTATTGGTAAAGTTAAAGTTCTTAGAATGAAAGTTGGAGCAATTGATATTGGTAATAGTTTGATAAAATGTGCTATAATTGAAGATGAAAATATATTATTATTTGAAAAATTCAATTTTGATAGTATTGAAAAAATGAAAAACTTTTTTAATGGAATAAATGAAATTGTTTATTGTAGTGTTGTTGGAGGAATAAATATAAGAGAAATTTTAAAAGATAAGGAAGTTTATGAGCTTAATTATCAAAATAGTCTTATAGAATTGAATTATACTGAAACACTTGGAAGTGATAGAATAGCAAAAGCACATTATATTGCTTTAAAAATAAAAGAAATTTCAATTATTTTGGATTTTGGAACTGCAACTGTTATAGATATTGTAAATTCAAAATTCTTAGGAGGGTTAATTTTAATTGGTTATAAAACTTATTTAAAATGTTTATCACAAAGCACTTCTAAACTTCCAAACTTAGAATATATTGAAGAATTTAAAGTTAATAAACTAATTGGAAATTCAACAGAAGAGGCTATTCTTCTTGGTTTAATAAGTAGTTATAAATTTCTAATTTCAAAGATAGAAAATGAATTTAATGTAAAAAATAAATTTATAACTGGTGGAAATGCTAAATTTTTTTTAGAACATTTTAATGATTATGTTTATGATCCTTATATCTCATTAAAAGGGTTATTCCTCTGGTTCAAGAACTTCAAAACCTAAGGATAAAGCCCAATTTTTAAGTTTTCTTTTTAAATAATCTGTAAGAAACTTATCATAAATTTCATAAAATCCCTTGTAATTAATTATTAGATAGTTTATTTTTTTATGAATGCTTCCTGTTGAAACTATTTCCATTAAAATTTCTCTTAAATTATCTTCTCTATCTAGACTTTCAACAATTTCCATTATGATATTTATTAAATCACCCTCTGAAATTTTTGGTATTAATTCGTATTTATTTGAACCTTCCCACATTTCTTTTAAAACCTTAGCAGATTCCATTTCTTCATTTGTTAAGTGTTCATAATAGTCATCTTCAACTGCATCTAAAATTTTATTGCTTATTTCAAAAATTTGTCCTGTTTCCTTATTTATAATATATTGATTTTTTCCGTTTTTTATTAATTCAGCTAGAAGTTCAATATCAAGTTTCATAATTAAAATTTTAAAGCTAAGCATTTAATCACACTTGTTTTGTCCAATAATTCTAAAATTATTTATTTTATTATGTTTTCCCCTTAAAACTTCGCCCCCCATTAAACCCCCTTTATTTCAATAATTTCATTAAAATCTTTATAAGTTATAGTTTTATTCTCTCAAATATAAATAAATTTTTCTAGCTAACTTTTCACCAATACCAGGTACTTTTTTTAATTCATCAATATCTGCTTTTCTAATTTTTTCAATACTTCCAAAATGTCTCAAAAGCTCTAACTTTTTCTTATTTGAAAGTCCTGGAATTATATCAAGAATTGAATTTTTAATTTTTGGTTCTCTTAACTTCCTTTGATAACTTAAAGCAAACCTATGAGCTTCATTTCTAATATGTTGAAGTAATCTTAATGAAAATGAATGAATAGGAAGACTTAAAATTTTACCATTATCCAAAATAATTTCTTCGTTTCTTTTAGCAAGGGCTATTGCCTTTATATTTAATCTAAATTCTTTTATCACTTTAATAGCTCTTTTAAGCTGACCTATCCCACCATCAATTAAAACTAAATCAGGAAGTTCTTTATTTTCATCTATTAATCTTCTTATTCTTCTTCTTACAACTTCCTCAATTGCCTTATAATCATCTATTTTACCTTCTTCAATGGTTTTAATTTTATATCTTCTATATTCTTTCTTATTTGGCCTACCATTTAGAAATACAACAACTGAACCAACTTTTCCCTCACCATAATAGTGAGATATATCAATTGCTTCAATCCTTTCAAGTTTTTCCAATTTTAAAATTTTTTTTAGCTCTTCAATAGCAGGATGTTCTCCTTTCTTTGAAATATCACTTATAAATTTTTTTAAATTTTCTTCTGCATTTTCCATTGCTATTTTGTATATTTTCAATTCATCGCTATTTGGTTTTCTTATTTCAATTTCTTTATCTATTCTAAATTTTATTAGATTTTTAAAATCATTAATGAAATCTTCTGAAAAATTCCAGTCAATTACAATAGCTCTTATATTCAAAAACGCACTTTCATAATGCCTTAATAAAAATTCCTCAATCGGCTCATTTATAGAATCCGTAATTATATAATCTTCTTTACCTACAATCCTTCCATTTCTCCAAATAATTTTAGAAATGCTATAATAATGATTAGCTTTTGAATAACCAATAAAGTCTCTATCTTCTGAACCATCAATCCAAACACCATTTGAACTACTAATTTCCAATATACTCCTTAAAGCATCTCTCAATTTAATTGCTTTTTCAAATTTAAGCTCACTAACTGCTTTATCAATTTCTTCTCTCAAAAACTTTTCAACATTATAAGTATTACCTTTTAATAATTCAATAGCCATCTTGACATTCTTTTGATAATCTTCTAAACTAATTAACTTAGCACAAGGACCTAAGCATCTTCCAATGTGGTATTCTATACAAACTTTATGAATTTTATTTGAAGGTAATTTTAAGCGACAATTTCTTATTTTAAAAACTTCTCTTGTTATTGAAAGTAAATTTCTAACAAAATTTGAATTTACAAATGGACCAAAGTAAATTTTATTTTGATCATTATTATTTCTTGTTATTTCAATCCTTGGCACTTGTTCATTTGTAATAGCAATATATGGATATGGTTGTCCTTTCAATCTTATGTTATAAGGAGGATTATACTTTTTAATTAATGATAATTCTAAGAGTAAGGCAGATTTTTCATTATCTGTAATAATATAATCTAAATTATTTGCTTTTTGAAGCATTTCTAAAACTTTTAGATTATTTTTCTCGTTTAAGTAAGAACTTAAACGATTTTTTAAATTATAAGCCTTACCAACGTAAAGAACATTATTATCTTTTTTAAATAAATAAACCCCAGGTTTTTGTGGAATTTCATTTATTATTTCTTTTAAATTTATCATCTTAAAAATTCAAATATGCTCTTAAAAATGTAATATCCATCTTTTGAACCTTCTCCAAGAATACTTTCACTTCTCCTTTCAGGATGAGGCATAAGTCCAAGAACATTAAATTTAGAATTAAAAATTCCTGCAATGTTCATTATTGAACCGTTAGGATTATCAACATATTCAAATGCAACTAATTTTTTTTGATATAATAAATTTGGTTCATTGTGAAAGAATCTACCTTCTGAATGTGCTATTGGAATTCTAATAATTTGTCCTTTTTCAAAAAATTTTGTAAAAGGTGTATCATTATTTATAACTTTAAGTTCAACTATTTTACATATGAATTTATTATTTAAGTTTTTTGTTAGTGCTCCTTCAAGAATTTGTGCTTCTGTTAAAATTTGAAATCCATTACATATTCCAATAACTAAGCCCATTTCATTTTCTATGAATTTGTATATACTTTCCATAACAGGAGAAAATTTTGCTATCGCACCAGCTCTCAAATAATCACCATAAGAAAATCCACCAGGAAGAACAATTAATTTATATTTGAATATATCTTTATCTTTATGAAAATGATAATAAGGTTCGAATCCTAAAACTTTTAAAACATGAAATACATCTTTGTCACAATTTGAACCAGGAAAAACAACAATTCCTGCTTTTATCATATATTAAAACCAAATGTTCTTAAAACTTCCCTACCCTCTTCTGTTATTCTATCAAGTGTCCAAGGTGGATCAAATGTAATTTCAACTTCAACATCTCTTACTCCTTCAATTTGTGAAAGCTTATCTTTAATTTCAAAAGCAATAGTATCACCAATTGGACAACCAGGAGCAGTTAAAGTCATTAAAATATAAACCTTTCCATTTTCATCTATTTCAATTCCATATATAAGTCCCAAATCAACGATATTAACAGGAATTTCAGGGTCATAGACAGTTTTAAGAGCTTCAATTATTTCATCTCTTGAAACCTTAGACATATTAAAATTTTAAAGGTAGTAAAAACAATTTAATAGTGCTTTGTCCAATAAATGGTGTTAAGTCTTTTATTATCAATAATTTATGAAAAATTTTCTAAAACTATTGATTTTATGGGGGGCTTCGCCCCCCAAGGCATAAAAATGAGTATTTTAAAGCCAAAGGCTTATTCTTAGGGTGGGTGGGGAAAACAAAGAAAAATAAATACTTTCAGAATTATTGTACAAAGTAATTTAATAGTAATTTATCCTTTAAAATTTTAACACTTGCCCGGGTGGCGGAATTGGAAGACGCACAGGACTTAAAATCCTGGGCCCCGAAAGGGGCGTGAGGGTTCGAGTCCCTCCCCGGGCATGTTTGAAATCAATAAAATCTTATTTTGTTGTATTTATAATAGGTATTATTATAGGGGCTATCTTAGATTGGTCAGTAAATAGATATTTTCCTCCTCATCCAGCGAGTGAATTTTTAACTTATAAAATTAGGTTTGGAGTAGAAAATTTGAAAGTTGATTTAATTGCTTTAAATTTTTCATTTTCCTTAATGTTTTCATTTTCTCTAATAATGTTAATTTTTGGGCTTATTTTTGTAATTCTATATAAACAGCTTTGAAGTTTTCAGAATTATTTGAAGGTTATAAAATTGAAAATTTTAAAGATTTTTTAGTTGAAGGAATTGCTTATAATAGTAAAGAAGTAAAAGAAAATTATGTTTTTTTTGCAATAAAAGGAGAAAAGTTTGATGGTCATAATTTCGTTTATGAGGCAATTAATAATGGAGCAAAAGCCATTGTTGTTGAAAGAAAATTAGATGTAAAAGTTAGTCAAGTAGTTGTTGAAAATTCAAGAGTTGAACTTTCAAAAATTTCAGCAAAATTTTATAACGATCCTTCAAAAAATTTATTTGTAATTGGAATTACAGGAACAAATGGAAAAACTACAACAACTCATATAACCTATCAAGCCTTGAATTTATTAGGACACAAGACCGCTCTTCTTGGAACAATAATAAATGATTTGATTTCAAGGAAAGAATTACCAAAATTAACCACACCAGAATCATTGGACTTACAAAAATATATGTTTGAAATTCTAAAAAATGAAGGTAAATTTCTTGTAATGGAAGTTTCAAGTCATTCATTAGCACTTAATAGAGTTGATAATGTTGAATTTAAAGTAGCGGTTTTCACGAATTTAACACTAGATCATCTTGACTTTCACAAAACATTTGAGAATTATAGGGAAGCAAAGCTAAAATTATTTAGAATGTTAAAGGAAAATGCTATTGGTGTTATAAACTTAGATGACGAAAATAGCTCTTACTTTATAAATGCTTGTAAAGGCAGTGTTATAACATATGGATTTTATAAAAATGCTAATATAAAAGGAGAAATAATTGAAAATTCAAAAAATGGTTTAAAAATTAAAGTTTTTGATAAAATTATTGAAAATGAGAATTTTATAGGTGAATTTAATGCTTATAATTTGCTTTGTTCATTCTCTATATTGAACGCAATTGGATTTGATATAGAAAAAATTATTGATGTTTTAAGTCAAGTTAAACCACCAAAAGGAAGATTACAAAAAATAAAAAATGTATTTATTGATTATGCTCACACACCTGATGCTCTTGAAAGAGTATTGAAAACATTAAAGAGTGTTTATAATAAAAAAATTATTTTGGTTTTTGGGGCAGGTGGAAACAGGGATCATTCAAAAAGACCAATTATGGGAAAGGTTTCAGAAATAGCTGATATTATAATTTTAACAAGTGATAATCCAAGAGATGAAGAACCAATTGATATTATTAAAGATATAGAAAGAGGTATTAATAAAACTCATATTATTGAAATAGATAGAAAAAAAGCAATAGAGCTTGCTATTTCAATTTCAAACAAGGATGATGTTGTTTTAATTGCAGGAAAGGGACACGAAACATATCAAGAAATCAAAGGTATTAAATATCATTTCGATGATGAGGAAGTAGTAAAGAATTCTATTCAATAGTTTTATTTATTCTTGCGAAGTCAAGGGCTAATTCTATATATAAGCTTTAAAATTTGAAAATGAAACAAGCTATAAAAAAATTTTATACCTATGAAGATTTGCTTGAAAATAGAATACCAGAAGATATTTTTGAAGTTATTGAAGGTGTTGGAATAAAAAATATGGCTTGGAGCTTATATCATAATGCATGGGTTTCCGAGCTATTTTATTATTTAAGAAGAGTATATGGAAAAAACTATATAGTTTTAACTAACGAAACTTCTATTTTAATTACTAAAAATCCGCTTACATATCTAAATGCTGATATTATCTTAGTTAGCAAAATTAAACTACCAAAACTTACTAAGAACATATCAGAAATAGCACCTGATTTAATTTTTGAAATTATTGTTAATTATGAACCAAATATAGATTATAAGATGAGAGCATATAAGGAAATAGGCGTATTAAAGCAATTTTGGGTATATCCAGAAGAAAAGAAAGTAATAGTAATTGATAAAGAAGGAAATAAAAACGAATATCCATTTAATAAAAAAATTGAAATTATTGATAATAAAAAAATTTTATTTTCCAGATTTAAAATTTGAAGAATAATAGCAAAGCACCAATTCTTAGGGTAGGTGAGAAAAATAAGAACTAATCGTAATTTCAGAATTATTGGACAAGGTATCAAAATGCTTTAAAATTTTCATCCTCTATGGAAAAAATATATAATTACAGAGAAATTGAAGAGAGAATTTATAACTTTTGGCTTGAAAACGATTTATTTAAAGCAAATCCTAAAAGTGTATTAGAAAATAGGAAAAAACCTTTTTCAATAATGATGCCTCCACCAAACATAACAGGAAGAATTCACATGGGTCATTTATTAAATAATACAATTCAAGATATTTTAGCAAGATATTATAGAATGAAAAATTATGAAGTTTTATGGCAACCTGGAACAGACCATGCAGGAATAGCTACTCAAAATGTTGTTGAAAGAGAATTATTAAAGGAGGGCAAGACAAGGTATGATTTAGGAAGGGATGAATTTGTAAAAAGGGTTTGGAAATGGAAGGAAGAATATGGAAATATTATTATAAATCAACTTAAAAAGCTTGGAATAAGTGCGGATTGGTCAAGATTAAAATTTACAATGGATGAGGATTACTATAATGCAGTTATTTATGCCTTTAAAGAGCTTTATAAGAAAGGTTTAATTTATAAAGGACTTTATATTATTAATTGGTGTCCAAGGTGTTATACGACACTATCAAATGAAGAAGTAGAAAATAAAGAAATAAATGGTAAATTATATTATTTGAAATATCCAATTTTAGATTCAAATGAATATATTATTGTTGCTACAACGAGACCTGAGACTTATCTTGGTGATATTGCTGTTGCAGTAAATCCGAATGATAGTAGATATAAACATTTTATCGGGAGAAAAGTAAAATTACCTTTAATTGATTGGAAAAGAAAAGATTATTATAATAATGAAATTTCAAATGAAATTGAAATTATAGGAGATGAATTTGTAGATATAAAATTTGGAACAGGAGCGGTTAAAATAACACCTGCTCATGACAAAGATGATTTTGAAATTGGCAAAAAATACAATTTACCTATGGTTTTAATGATGGATTATAATGGAATTTTAAATGAAAATGCAGGTTATTTTAAAGGATTAGAAAGATTTAAAGCAAGGGAAGAAATTGTAAAGAAACTTTATGAACATGGTTATATTGAAAAAATTGAAAATTATAAATATAGTGTTGGAATTTGTTATAGATGCGAAACAATTATTGAACCAATAATTTCTGAACAATGGTTTTTGAATTTAAAATTTTTTAAAGATATTGCTAAGAAGGTTGTTGAGGAAAATAGAATTGAAATTATACCAGAATATGGAAAAAAAATTTATTTTAATTGGTGGGATAATATAAAGGATTGGGCAATTTCAAGGCAAATATGGTGGGGTCATAAAATTCCTATTGAGGGAGAGGATGATGTTCTTGATACCTGGTTTAGTTCCGCTTTATGGCCTATTGCTACACTTGGTTGGCCTAAGGAAACGGATGAATTGAAAGCCTTCTTTCCTACAAGTATTTTAATAACAGGTTGGGATATTCTTTTCTTTTGGGTAGCAAGAATGATTGTTATGAGTTTGTTCTTTAAAAATGAAATTCCATTTAAGAAGGTTTATTTACATGGATTAGTTAGGGATGAAAAAGGAAGGAAAATGTCAAAGAGTCTTGGGAATTCACCAGAACCATTGGAACTATTTGACAAGTATTCAGTTGATGGTGTTAGAATAGGGTTAATGTTAATAACACCAGAGGGTCAAGATGTTAGATTTTCTGAAAAGTATATGGAAGTTGGAAGAAATTATACAAATAAAATTTGGAATATTGGAAGATTTTTAATTTTAAATTTTGATGGAAATTACCAGCCATTAAAACAACTTCAAATTGAGGACAAATGGATTTTATATCAACTTGATAATGTTATTGAAAGTGTTAATAAAGGCATTGAAAATTGTGAATTTAACAAAACTGCTAAATTACTATATGATTTTACTTGGCATAAATTTGCAGATTGGTATATTGAAACAATTAAAACAAGAAAAGATAAGAATTTTGCTATTTCTAATGCCTTGTTTGTTTTTGAGAATTTATTGAAACTTCATCATCCGTATATGCCATTTATTAGTGAAGAACTTTATCAAAAAATGCCTTTTAAGAAAAAAATTTCAATAATGCAGGAAGAATTTCCAAGTAAATATGGATTTGATTATAAGGAAGAATTTGAAAATTATGAATTTTTAAGGAGTTTAATTGAAGAGATAAGGGAAGTTAAAGGTATTTTTAAAGTTCAAAATAGAAAAGATATTAAAATTTATATCCATAGTGAGACAGAAGAGAAATTGAAGGACTTATTAAAAGAGCATTTTAGAATTATTAGATTTCTTGGAGGAATTGAAAGTTTTTCTGAAACAAATGAAAAATTGAAAAATAGTGCAGTGATATTTCTTAATAAGTTTTTGGGATTTTTAATTTTAGAAAATTATGATTTTGAAAAAGAGAAAAAAAGATTAAAAGACGAATTAGAAACAGTTGAAAAATTATATAATTCAATTAAGGAGAAATTAAATGATAATGAATTTTTAAACAAAGCACCAAAGCAAATTATTGAAAGTCAAAAAAATAAATTGTTAGAACTTGAAAATAGAATAGAAAAATTGAGAAAGATTTTAAAAGCTTAATTGAATGGTACCTTTAAACGTTGATAATCAATAACTTATGTTATGTTATCTTGAAACCATATAAAAATGAAGTTTTTTTAGTATTGAAGCCAGTTTCATCTATTTCAGCAAAATAAAGATTTAATGAACATTTCAGAATTATTGGACAAGGTAAACAAATAAAATTTTAATACTTTAAAATTTCTAACCTTATGTCCTTAGTATCTACTGATTGGGTGTTAGAGCATATAAATGACCCTAAGGTAAGGATTTTGGAGTGTTCAGAGGACCTAAGTTTATATGATGATTGGCATATTCCTAATGCTCTTAGTATAAATTGGAAGTTAGATTTAAGAGCAAAGGATAAAAGAGACTATATAGATAAAATGGATTTTGAGAAACTGATGTCAAAATTGGGTATAGAAAAAGATACGAAGGTTATATTATATGGAGATAAGGGAAATTGGTTTGCTTGTAATGCTTACTGGTTATTTGAATATTATGGACATAAGGAGGTTTATGTTATGGATGGGGGTCGGAAAAAGTGGGAGATGGAAAATAAACCTACTTCAAAGGAAATTATAGTGCCAAGTCCTACGGTTTATATAGCAGAGGAGAGGGATGAAAGTATTAGGGCATATATATGGGAAATAAAAAAAGCGTTAGCAGAAAAAAGGAAAGATTTTATACTTGTAGATATTCGTTCTCCATTAGAATACTCGGGAGAAATAACAAGTGTTTTACCTGAGGAGCAAGCATTTGCATCAGGACATATTCCAGGTGCTGTGAATATTCCTTGGGAAGAAAATTTAAATAAAAATAATTGGACATTTAAAAGCAAGGAGGAATTAAGAAAACTGTATGAAAGTAAAGGTGTAACACCTGATAAGGAAGTGATTGTTTATTGTAGAGTAGGTGAGAGAAGTGCTATAAATTGGTTTGTTTTAAAGTGTATATTAAATTATCCAAGGGTGAAGAATTATGATGGTTCTTGGACAGAGTGGGGAAATAGTGTAAAGGCGAAGGTTAAGAGGGGTTATGAGCCATGAAGTTTTTAGCCTTAGAGTTAGTTAAGAATGTTTTAAATAAAGAAACAGGTTTATTTGTATTTCAGGGTAAGGATGGTGGGGTAGTAAGGGTTTATATGGTAAATGGAAAAATATACAAAGTTGATGGTACTTATGGAGAAGGAAAGAATGAGTTATCAAAATTATTTATTTGGGAAGGAGAAGTTTATAAAAAGCAAATTCCAAATAATTTTAAACCTGAAAAGGAAATTACTCTTGATGGATTTTATAAAATCCTTATTTGGAAAGCAATTGAAAGTAAAGCGGAGACAAAGCTTGACGTAGAATTTGAGAGTTTATTAGAAAAGATAAGAAATTCATTCTCATTATTAGATTTTGAAATTCCGAAAGGTTTATGGCTATCTTTGGGGGAAGTCTTAGATATTGTAAGAAAATATACAAGATATAATGTAATTATTACAAGTGAGGATTTAGTGGTATTTTACGATGAAGGTGAAATTAAGGGTATTTATTCAAGGGATGGATTTATAGATTTTCAAAAAGCCCAGAAATTATCAAAAGATAACTTCTATGATTGGAAAATTTATATATTTCCTGATGAGAAATTCAAGGATATTTATGAGAATTTGAGGGAGCAGAATTAATTACTTTGTCCAATAAATGTTGATAATCAATGACTTATAAAAATTTCAATGAAATTATTGAGATAAAGGGGGATTTAATATAGTTTTAGAATTATTGGACAAGACAAAAAAATTGTTTCTTGTCCTTTAAAATTTAATTATGCTCTATTTTCTTTTAAGTTTAATTTTGATTTTTTTTGGATGTTCTAGAAAATCTGATGATTCATCTCCTCAAAATCCTCAATTTTCAAAATACGATATTCTTCTTTATTGGGGTTTTGGAGTTGGCAAATCTCACAAATACTATTCTCTTGATACAACAAAATTTATAATTACAAATGCTATTGATTCTACAAGTGTAATTCAGGATACCTTTATAAGAATTATAAAAGATACTTTTGGAAATTTAAATGTTGAATTTTACGATTCAACAATTTCTACATCAAATAAAATTTATGATACCCTTTATGTTTATGAACCTTTTGTTATTGATACGATTGATTTCCAATTTTTAAATAATACTCAAATTAAAATTTCAAATAAAATTTTTAAAGCTCCTCTTGTCTTAAATGATAGTTGGGTTCCTATTGAAAGTCAGTCAAAATCTATATATGATACGATTTTCTTTACAAGTCAAGAAATTAACCCTTGTTCCTTAAGAATATATGTTGATAGCTTTAATGTTGATAGTACAAAAAAAATTGTAGTTGAAGCTGGTAATGATAGCACATTTAAAATTCTTTCTCGCAATTTCTTTAAGGTTAAATACCGTTATCAAACAAAACCACAAACACTTATTTGTAATGATACTACTATAAAAAATGATACCGCTTATATTACAATTATTGATACAACTTACTTAAAAGCATTTTTGGGAATTCTTAAAATTTATAGATTTGATTCAACTTATGCCAAGGCGGTAATTGGTCCTTTCCCTATTGAGGTTATATTAAAATCTTATGGAAGGAGAATTAGGATTCAGTAAGGAGCAATTATTAAATTTTTATTATCATCTTTTAAGAGTTAGAATATTTGATGAAAAGTGCTTTATTTTGAGAAGACAAGGTAGGCTTGGAACTTATCCTTCATTTAGAGGTCATGAAGCGGTTCAGGTAGGTTGTGCGTTAGCTTTAAGTAAAGATGATTGGATAATGCCATATTATAGAGGAACTGCTCTTGCAATAACATTTGGCTTTCCTTTATATAATTCATTTTTATATTGGAGAGGAAATCCGCTTGGTGAGAAAATTCCAGATGATTTGAATATGACAAATTTCTATATAACAATTTCAAGTCAATGCCCACAAGCAGTGGGTTTAGCACTTGCAGGAAAGTTAAGTAATAAAAACTATTGGGTTTTAACAAATTTTGGAGATGGTGGAACAAGTGAAGGTGAATTTTATGAAGGTTTAAATTTAGCAACAATTTATAATGTTAATGTTATATTTGTTTGTGAAAATAATGGCCTTGCAATAAGTGTTCCTTCAAGAAAAGATATTCCATTGAAGAAAGAAGGTATTGGTTTTCAAACATTAAATGAAAATTTAGCTCAAAAGTTTTCAGGTATTATTGATAGTTACAGAATTGATGGAACAGATGTTATTGAAGTTTATAAAACAATTAAATTAATTAAGTCAAAAGGAAAACCAGCATTTGTAGAAGCTATTGTTTATAGACTAACACCCCATACAACTGATGAAGATTATTCTAGATATTTAAATCCTGAAATAGTTAAAATTTGGAATGAACAATTCGATCCTTTAAAAAAGTTTGAAAATTATTTAAAAGAAAATAAAATTTTGAATGATGAGATTATTGAGAAATATAGAAACAAAATAAATGAAGAAATAGAAGAAGCTTTAAATAAAGCTCAGAATGAGAGAATATTAAAAATAGATGAATTAAGAGTTTTCTACTGAAAAACTTACTTTAATTTATAAAGATTTTAATGAAATTATTGAAGTAAAGGGGGATTTAATGGGGGGCGAAGCCCCCCGATGCCGAAAAATGGGCATTTATAAGCCGAAGGCTTATTCTTAGGGTGGGTGGGGAAAATAAAGAAATAATCGTAATTTCAAAATTATTGGACAAGGCATGAAAAACTTGCTTAAAACCTTTAAAATTTTCAATTATGCCAAGAATAAAAAATGTGAAAGCTTACGAAGTTTTGGATTCAAGAGGAAATCCTACAATTTTAACAAAAGTTGAGCTTGAAGATGGATCAGTTGGTAGTGCTTATGTTCCTTCAGGTGCCTCAAAAGGTAAATATGAAGCATTAGAATTAAGAGATAATGAAAAGCGATTTCTTGGTAAAGGTGTTAAAAAAGCAGTTGAAAATGTTAATAGTATAATAGCAAAATCGATAATTGGAATTGAAGCAGAAAACCAAAGGAAAGTAGATGAAATTTTAATAAAATTGGATGGTACTGAAAACAAATCAAGAATTGGAGCTAATGCTATATTAAGTGTGTCCTTAGCGGTAGCAAGAGCTGTTTCAAATTATTATAAAATTCCTCTTTTTAAATATATAGGAGGAATAAGAGCAAATGTTCTTCCAATTCCTCTTATGAATGTTATAAATGGTGGTGTTCATGCAGATAATGAACTTGATATTCAAGAATTTATGATTGTTCCAATTTCTGCTAAGTCATTTAAAGAAGCGATTGAAATTTCCACTGAAACATTTTGGACATTAAAATTTTTATTAAAAGAGAGGGGTTATAATACAAATGTTGGTGATGAGGGAGGATTTGCACCAAATTTAAAAGAAACGAAGGAAGCATTAGATATTTTAATGAAAGCAATTGAAAAAGCAGGATATGAAAATAGAATAAAATTAGCATTAGATGTAGCAGGTAATGAGATTTATCAAGATGGAAAATATAAAGTAGATGGAAAAATTCTTTCAAAGGAAGAACTTTTAAAGTTTTATGAAAATTTAATAAAAAATTATCCGATTATTTCTATTGAAGATCCATTTAGTGAGGATGATTTTGAAGGATGGAAAATGATTACCAAAGAACTTGGTCATAAAATTCAAATTGTAGGTGATGATTTATTTACTACAAATGTTAAAAGAATAGAAATAGGTATAAAAGAAAATATGGCAAATGCTGTTTTAATAAAACCAAATCAAATTGGAACATTAACAGAAACAATTTTAGCGGTTGATTTTGCTTTTAGAAATGGATATAAGGCAATAATTTCGCATCGTTCAGGAGAAACCGAAGATAATTTTATTTCTGATTTAGCAGTTGCTTTAAACACAGGTCAAATTAAAACAGGCTCACTTTCAAGGAGTGATAGAAATTCAAAATATAATAGGCTTATTGTTATTGAAGAAGATTTTGGAGGAACTTATGCAGGTTTGTTTTGGAATACTATTTCCTTTAACTAATTTAAGTTATTATAAAATTGGTTATTCAGTGGATTTCTCTTATCAAATAAAAAAACTTGAAATTAGAATGATTGGAAATTCAATTTTTAGTAAAGGTTCAGGAAGTTATAGCTTAAACTTATTAGGTTTAGGAATAGGCAAAAAATTTTCATTTTTAACACTATCTTTAAATGAATTTTTAATTTTTAGAAAGTATGAAGAGTTTTATGAGTATGGATTTAATCCCTCACTAAGTTTCTCAATACAGATTGGCTCAAAATTTTTGTTAAAATCCGAAAACTACTATATCTTTGGTAGCAAAAAAACATTATCACTAATGACATTTCAAATTGGGTTTAATTTATGATGTGGAATAAAAAATATCTTTTAAGTATTGATGATTTAAGTTTGGATGATGTTTATGAGATTTTTGAAACTTCAAAAAGTATGAAAGAAATTATTAAGAGACCTATTAAGAAAGTTCCAACATTAAGAGGTAAAAATGTTTGTTTATTATTTTATGAGCCTTCAACAAGAACAAGAATGTCATTTGAAAATGCTTGTAAAATGTTAAGTGTTGATACAATAAGTTTTTCAAAGGAGAGTTCAAGTTTGAAAAAGGGAGAAACATTTCTTGATACATTATTAAATATAGAAAGGATGGGTGTTGATTTATTTGTTATAAGACACTCTTCAAGTGGAATTTTACATTTTTTAAGGAGCTTTATAAATTCTAAAATTATAAATGGCGGTGATGGAACTAATGAACATCCTACACAAGCTTTGCTTGATGCTTTTACGATAATTGAAAAGAAAGGAAAAATAGAAGGATTAAAAATTGTTATTGTTGGCGATATTTTACATAGTAGAGTAGCAAGGAGTAATATAAAATTGTTCAAAAAATTGAAAGCAGATGTTCATCTTTGTGGTCCTTCAACATTACTTCCAAAAGAATTTGAAAAATTTGATGTTAAAATTCATTATGATTTAAAGTCTGCTATTTTAGAGGCAGATGTAATTTATGTCTTAAGATTACAAATTGAAAGACAATTTTCAAACTTTTTTCCATCAATAAGAGAATATAATGAACTTTTTGGAATAAAAAAAGAAATTTTAAAATATGCTAAGAGTGATGTTATAATAATGCATCCAGGACCAATGAATAGAGGTGTTGAAATAGATTCGGATGTTGCTAATAGTTCTAATTCAATTATATTGGACCAGGTTGAAAGTGGTGTTGCTGTTAGAATGTCAATTTTATATCATATGCTAATATGAGCTTTAAAATTTTAATATGATTACTATAATATTTATATCACAAGCTCCGAATGATGGAGCGGTAGGAACTTGGCTCAAAATAAGAGGCTCTCAAAGGAACACGGGTGTTCAATTTCTGAGAGGGAATTTTGGAAATGATCCTACTGGTTTTAGTTTGAAATGGTATCACAATTTTCTTTTTTCTTCACCGCATACATATAAGTGTTCAAATTTGGTTGGTGATTCACTTGAATGTGGATGTGAGGCAGAACCTTCTATTTTTGATGTAAATGGTGATGGTATAAACGATGTTATATTTACTTGGTCTGATTCCGTATCTACTCATACCGCTACGGTTAGAGCTTTGAATGGATTAAATGGTAGTATTATTTGGGATTTTGTCCCACCTAACTTTGGTTCTCATCAATCACCTGCTATTGGCGATGTAAATACCTCAAATCCAGGTCCAGAAATAGTTGTTTTACAGCATAAGCAAAATAGATTACACATTTTAAGGTTGAATGGAACTGAGATCTGTAACGTTTCACTATCTAATGCTGCTCTTTATTCTTCTCCTATTATTATACCTGATATAAATGGAGATGGAGTTCCCGATATTGTTTTTACTTATGCTGAAGCACCTAATATAAATTGTTTTTCTTTATTTGGATGTTTAATTGTTAGAGCATTTAATGGGAATTGTACTCAAATTTGGATTAGAAGGATAACATTATCACCTCCACATGCTTTTATGCCACCTCTTGGAACAATAGCTTATGGAAATGTTGGAAATAATGGAAATAGATTATATGTTCTTGCTAATACAGGGCTTCTTGTTGCTATTAATCCAGCAAATGGAAATGTTATTTGGCAGTTTGATTTACCACCAACAGGTGGGGGATATTGGAGTACGCCAGCTATTGCTGACTTTAGAGGTCCAGCAGGAAATGGTGATGAACTAATGGTTACCCAATATGAAGGTTATATTCACTTAATAAGAGATAATGGAATTTCTGCTAGTTATTGTTTGGACTGATACGCTTGGAGGCTCTCCACCTTATAATGTTAATACATCGGTTGGTGTTTGGGATATTGATAGTGACGGATGTGATGATTATGTATTCGGATATTCTCAGTTTTCATTATTACCAAGAGCAACAGCAAGGAAAGGAAACAATAAACAGGTAATTTGGGATATTCTGCTCCCTGATGCTCCTGGTGCTATACCTTCTTATCACAGTGGTGCTCCCAGAATAGCAGATTTAGTTCCTGCAAATCCTGGTATGGAAGCAGTAATAGCGACGGGTTATACACCATCTGAGAATTCAATTTACTTAATAGATCTAGATAACGGAAATATAATATGGAGATTTAGAGCAATAGATTACATACCCAATGGTGCAACATTTGAAGGGGGCGCTATTGCTGATGTTGATAATGATGGATGTGCTGAAATTATAAATTTACCTTCGTTTAATAATAATGCAAGAGTTGTTGTTCTTGATGATCCTTCTAATAGTTCAAATTGTGGAACAATTACTTACGTTAAACCAAGTTGTTCAATAACACCAGTGGGTTATGATGAAGAAAGAGAAATAAATGTAAAAGTTTGGGTTAATAAAAATAAACTTTATGGAATTTCGGATAAGCCTTCAAGATGGGAAATATTTACAATAGACGGAAAGGTTGTAAAAACTTTTTACTTCTCAAAGGAGATAAAATTGAATTTGAAGGATGGAATTTACATTGTTAAAGTTAACGACAAAAGCTTTAAAGTGTTAGTTAAGTAGCTTACTCATTATGCTTTGTCCAATAAATAGTGTTAGGTGATTAGCTATCAATAAATTATAAAAACTTATTTGAAACTACTGATTTGGGGGCGAAGTCCCCCGATGCCTAAGAATGGGCATTTTAAAGCCGTAGGCTTAATCTTAGGGTGGGTGGGGAAAATATAGTAAAATAAATAATTTCAGAATTATTGGACAAACCTTACTCATTAAAGAGGATGTTAATTTATAAAAACTATTTTAAAAAGTCTTAAAAATTGAAAAATTAAGACTTTTAATAAAAATAATTTATTTCCCTTTGAAAAAAGCGGAGCATTTTAAAATAGTTTTAGAATATAACTTTAATTATAAATTTTATTGAGGGTTTTAATGGGGAGCACTTCCCAATGCTGATACTTTTAGAATTGTTGGACAAGGCATAAATAAATTAATTTTTTCCTTTAAAATTTTGAATATGACTAAAATAAAAGAACACGATGTTATTATAATGGGTAGTGGATTAGCGGGTTTAAGATGTGCATTACAATTAGTAATGGAAAGTAAAGGTGAAATTGATTTAGCAATTGTTTCAAAAGTTCAACTTATGCGCTCGCATTCTGTTTCGGCAGAAGGAGGAACAGCAGGTGCTATTAGGCAGGATGAAGGAGATAGTCTTGAACTACATGCTTGGGATTTGATAAAAGGTTCGGACTTTTTAGCTGATCAAGATGCTGTATGGAAATATGTAAATAGAATGCCTTATGAGATATTGTTTTTAGATAGACTTGGAATGCCTTGGAGTAGAAGACCTGATGGTAAGATAGCAACAAGACCATTTGGAGGACAAACATTCCCCAGAACAGCTTATGCTGGCGACAAAACTGGGTTTTTCGCAATGCAAACACTTTATGATGCTCTTCAAAAATATAGCGATAAATTTACAAGATACGATGAATTTTTTACTACTCATATAATTTTAGGGGAAGATAAATCATTTAGAGCAGTTTTAGGAATTTACTTACCAGAGGGGGAAATTTACGTTTTAAGGGCAAAGGCACTTGTAATTGCAACAGGTTCTGCTATTAGAATGTACGGATTTACAACAATGGCATATTCAGGAACTGGCGATGGTGTAGCTATGGCTTATAGAATCGGTATTCCTATAAAGGATATGGAATTTATGCAATTTCATCCAACAGGTTTAATCCCTTCTGGAATTCTCTTGACTGAAGGAGCAAGGGGAGAAGGTGGATATTTAATAAATAATAAAGGTGAAAGATTTATGAAAAAATATGCAGAAAAATTTATGGAATTAGCACCAAGGGATATTACATCAAGAGCAATAATGAATGAAATTGAAGAAGGAAGAGGATTTAAAGGTCCAAATAATTTGGATTATGTTCTTTTGGATTTAAGACACTTAGGGAGAGAAAGGATTATAACAAGACTTCCTCTTGTAAGAGAACTTTGTATAAAATTAATAGGAATTGATCCTATAAATGAACCAGTTCCTATTAGGCCTGTTGCTCACTATATGATGGGAGGGATTGATGTTGATTTAGAAGGTAGAACAATATGTGAGGGTATATGGGCTATCGGTGAATGCGCTTGTGTCTCAGTACATGGTGCTAATAGGCTTGGTTCTAATGCAACAGCTGAGTGTTTGGCTTGGGGGTATTTCGCAGGTGTAGATGTAAGTAATTTTATTAAGGAAAAGACGTTAAAAGAATTACCTATAAATGAAGTTGAAAATGCCGAAAAAGAAATACACTATTTATTAAATAAAGATGGTAATGAGAATCAATATCAAATAAGGTCTGAACTTTGGGAAATAATGGATAAATATGTTGGTGTTTTTAGAGATAGAGATGGACTTGAGAAGGCTTTAAGTAAAGTAAAGGAATTAAAAAATCAATGGAAAAATATAAAAATAAATGATAAATCATTAATTTACAATACTGAACTAATGAATGCTATTGAATTGAAAAATATGCTTGATTTAGCGGAAGTTGTAATTGAAGGTGGATTATTAAGGGAAGAAAGTAGAGGAGCACATTATAGAAGGGATTTTCCGAGAAGAGATGATGAAAATTGGTTAAAACATACACTTGCAATATATGATAAAGAAAACGATAAACCTAAGTTTAGTTATAAACCTGTTAAAGTTTTATATTGGAAACCTGTTGAAAGGAGATATTAAATGAAAATTACAAGAGGAGTAGGTATATTAGAAAATTTTTTAGCGGAGATTAGATACAAAACTGTAATGAAAGTTTTAAAGAACTTTAAAAATAAAGATAGAATACTTGATATTGGTTGTGGCTCTTATCCGAAGTTTTTAATAAGTTTAGATTTTAAAGAGAAGTTCGGAATTGATAAATATGATTACAATTTTGATAATTATAAAATTAATTTTATAAAGCTTGATTTAGAAAAAAATAAAAAGCTTCCATTTGAAGATAATTTTTTTGATGTAGTAACAGCTCTTGCCTTAATTGAACATTTAGAAGAAGATGTAGTCAAAAATTTATTTTTTGAAGTTTTTAGAATTCTTAAAAATAAAGGAGTTTTTATAGTAACTACACCTTCAAAAATATCAAAACCAATTTTGGAAAAACTTTCAAAAGTAAAAATCGTAAGTAATGAGGAAATAGAAGAGCATAAGAAGTATTATGAAATTTCTGAGATTTATAAGTTATTTGAGTTAGCGAATTTTAAAAATATAAATGTTAAATTGTTTGAATTAGGTTTTAACATTATTGGTTATGGTTATAAACTTCTACAAGTGTAGCAATACCTTGTCCTACACCTATACATAAACTCGCTATTCCAAGTCCCCCACCCCTTCTTCTTAGTTCGTAGATTAATGTTGTTAGAATTCTTGCGCCTGAGCATCCAAGAGGATGACCAAGAGCAATAGCACCACCATTAACATTTAACTTCTCCTCTTCAATCTCAATTTCCTTTAATACTGCTAAAACTTGCGCGGCAAATGCCTCGTTTATTTCAAATAATTTAATATCTTGTAATTTTAAATTAAAACGTTTAAGAATTTTTTTAATAGCAAAAGCAGGTCCAATTCCCATAATATCTGGATTAACACCTACTACACTTGTTCCTATTATTCTTGCAATTGGTTTTAAATTTAATTCTTTTAATTTTTTTTCAGAGACTAGGACTAATGCACATGCTCCATCATTCAGTGAAGACGAATTTCCAGCGGTAACTGTTCCATTTTCTCTAAATGCAGGTCTTAATTTTGAAAGTTTTTCTAAGCTTGTATCTCTCCTTGGTCCTTCATCAATTTCAAAAATTTTACCATCAGGTAATGGTACAGGAACAATTTCCTCTTTAAATTTTCCTTTATCTATTGCTTTAATTGCTTTTAAATGACTTTTATAAGCAAATAAATCTTGTTCTTCTCTTGAAATTTTATATAATTCTGCTAAGTTTTCAGCAGTTTCACCCATGGAATAAGGGTAAAATGGAAATTTTGGATTTATAAATCGCCAACCAAGTGATGTATCATAAACTTCAAAATTTCCTCTTTTGAATGCTTGATCAGGCTTTGGCATTACATAAGGTGCTCTTGTCATACTCTCAACACCACCTGCAACAATAATATCTGCTTCACCTGATAATATACTTTTGAATGCTATATTTACCGCTTCAAGACCTGATCCACATAATCTATTAACTGTACAAGCAGGAATTGTCCAAGGAAGGCCAGCAAGTAAAACAGCCATTCTTGCTACATTTCTATTATCTTCTCCTGCTTGATTAGCACATCCAATATATACATCATCAATTAAATTTGGATCCAAGTCTATTCTATTTATAACTTCTTTTATTACTAATGCACATAAATCATCAGGTCTGATATCTTTCAAAGCTCCACCATATTTCCCAATAGGTGTTCTAACAGCAGAAACAATATAAACCATAATCAAAAGTTATTTTGAACATATTCAACAGCAAGTGTTCCAGCATAAGCTCCATCACTAACAGCGGTTGTTATTTGTCTTAAATATTTACTTCTTAAATCACCAGCAACAAACAATCCTTCAATTTTTGTTCTTGTTGTTTCATCGGCAATTACAAATCCACTTTGGTCATATTCAATTTCTTTGAAATTTTTAAGTAGTTGATTTTGTGGAACCATTCCTATATAAATGAAAACTCCATCTAACTCCAATTTAGATAATTCATTTGTTTTAACATTTTCAATTAAAACTTCTTTAACTTTCTTATCACCCCTAATTTCTTTAACGATACTATTTAAGATAAATTCAACATTTTTCTTATTTTTAAGTTTTTGAACATAAAGGGGCTGTGCTCTGAATTGATCTCTTCTATGTATTAAGTATAATTTTGAAACGATATTAGAAAGATATAAACCTTCTGTAAACGCTGAATCTCCACCCCCTACAACAGCAACAACTTTATTCTTAAAAAACGCTCCATCACAGACAGCACAATAGGAAACACCTCTTCCATAAAATTCATTCTCACCAGGAACATTCAATTTCCTAGGACTTGCTCCTGTTGCCAATATAACAGCTTTTGATTTTAGAATCCTTTCATCTGAAAGTTTTATATAAAAGAATTTTCCTTCTTTCCATAAATCAATAGCCTCTACATATTCAACTGGAATTTCAAATTTCATAACATGTTCAAGCATTTTCTGACTTAAATCCGAACCTCTTATCTCAATAAAACCTGTATAATTATCTACAATATCTGAAATAGCAACTTGGCCACCTGGTGCTCCCTTTTCAATAATAAGAACATTGAACATTGCTCTTGCGACATAAATTCCTGCTGTAAATCCTGCTGGTCCTCCCCCAATTATAATTACATCATATTCCATAAGTATGATAATTTTAAGGCTTCACCTCCTTTAATTCCTTGCTTTGTCCAATAATTCTAAAATTATTTATTTTTCTTTGCTTTCCCCACCTACCCTGAGAATAAGCCTTCGGCTTATAACTTCGCCCCCCTTAAATCTCCCGCAAAAACCATATTTACTGGACAAATCTTAACATTAAAATTTTAATTATGACTGATATAGTAATTGTTGGGACAGGGTTGGCAGGTTTATTTTGTGCTTATAGACTTTCAAAAATAACAAGAAATATTATTCTGATTACAAAAGGAAGTTTAAAGTTAAGTAATTCTTATTGGGCACAAGGTGGGATTGCTGTCGCTTTAAGTAATAATGATAGTATTGAAAAGCATTATAATGATACGCTAATATCAGGCGATGATTTATGTGATGAAGAAAATGTTAAGAAACTTGTTCAAATTGGAAGAGAAATTATATATGAATTATTAAATGAAAATTTCCCTTTTGATAAAGAAGATGATGAGTTAAGTTTTTCAATAGAGGGTGGTCATAGTGTTAGAAGGGTTTTACATTCTGGTGGAATTCAGACAGGCAAAAACATAATTGAATTTTTATATAGAAAGCTATATGATTTAAATGTCCTTGAAAATACAGAATTACTTGATTTAATTGTGAGTGATAATAAAGTTTTTGGTGTAGTTGTTCAAAGGGATAATGAGATTTTTAATATATATTCAAAGTTTGTTGTTTTGGCGAGTGGTGGAGCAAGTGGATTATATTTAAGAAGTTCTAATCCTTGGACATCAACAGGTGAAGCAATGTTTATAGCTTATAGGAATGGAGCTACATTGGAAAATCTTGAATTTATTCAATTTCATCCAACAGTATTTTTTGCTCCTGATAATTCAAGAATTTTAATAAGTGAAGCAATAAGAGGTGATGGTGCTATTTTAATTAATGAAAAAAATGAAAGGTTTGTGGATGAGAAATTAACAAGGGATAAAGTTTCAAGAAAAGTTGTTTTACAAAAAGAAGTTTATCTTTATGCAGGTAATTTAAAAAAAGAAATTATTTTTCAAAAGTATAATTATCTTTATAATATATTGAAGTTTTATGGATATGATTTGACAAAGGATAAAATTCCAGTGAAACCTGCTGCTCACTACTTTATAGGAGGAATAAAAGCTGAATTGAATGGAAGAACAGATATTGAAAATTTATATGCTATCGGAGAGTGTACTTCTACAAGAGTACATGGTGCTAATAGATTAGCAAGTAATTCATTACTTGAATGTATTGTAATGGCTCATTTATGTTCTTTGGATATTTCAAATCATTTTGATGATGTTAAAATTAAAGAAGTTAAACCTAAGAGGAATTTTTATGATGTTAAAATTCCTTTTGAAGATAGAAAAATTTTAGATGAATTTTGCTTTATAATTAGAGATGGAGAAGAATTGGAAAAAGCTATTAAAAGTATAAGCTCTGAAAATTTAATTAAACTTATTTTAAGTTTTGCTCTGTTAAGAAAAGAGAGTAGAGGTGTTCATTATAGAAGAGATTTTCCAAATAAAAATGATAAATTTTTAGGTTATTTTAGAATTAAGAATGGAGAAATTAATTTTTATAAAAAATGATTAACAAATTTGAACTTTCCCTTCTAGAATCTCATTCCATAAGTTAGGTAGTTGTTCTAAATGATTTTGTGCTATTTTCTTAATTTCATTTTCAAAAATTTTTAAATTGTTTTGTTTTGTTCTAATTTTTATATCTAAAACTTGCGGTTCGTTTATTGGTTTTCCAATTTGACTTACAATATAAACGTAAGCTTCATTAATTTCTTCAAGACTATTTACTATATCATTTGCTATTCTATTTGCTATAATGTTGTACAATTTTCCAACATGACTTACTGGATTTTTGCCAGCAGGCGCTTCAAGTGACATAGGTCTATATGGAGTAATTAATCCATTTATTCTATTCCCTCTTCCAACCTGACCATCATCTCCTGCTTCTGCACTTGTTCCTGTCACTGTAATATAAACAATTTCTTTATCAGGTATATCAGCGGTATTTATATGAATTTCAATTTCACTATCTATATTTTTTGAAATTTCAGAAAAGACTTTATCTTTTAATAATGATTTCTTTTGTAAGTAATCATTAACATTTGTAAAATACTTATCTATGAAAGCAAGGGCAATAGTGATGTTTATTTTTCTATTTATTCTAACACCCATAACCTTAATATCCTCTCCAATAAAAGGATAGGAATTTCTTAAATTAAATAATAAACTTTCAGTTTGATAAACCAAATTTTCAAGCTTTGAAAATGGAGCATATCCTACACCAAAAGAAGTATCATTTGAATTAGGAATTTGATTATAACTATTAAATAACTCAACTAAGTCTATGCTTCCAGGTCTAATTTTTAGGCTTAATTTAATATGATTATTTATATCCAAGTGTTTAAAGTTATTTTCTAGAAACTTCCTTGCACTTTCATTATAAATTTCCTCAATTGGTATTTTCTTATCTTTTATTTCAAGAATTGCCCTTCCTACAACTTTTATTTCAATTGGCTCTAAAACTTTTCCTCCACCAAACTTAGGTATTGCTTTACCACCGATTAAAACCGCTTTATCAACATTATGGTGAAATATCCTTCCAAAGTTTTCATAGTAATATCTTGAAAGTTCAATACTAAATTTTTCTGATATGTTATCGCATATCGTATCAGGATGTCCAATACCTTTTCTTTCTACAATTTCAACATCTTGTTCCTCAATGTAAGGAAAATCTAAAAAATTTACTCTTATCATCTTTTGTCTCCTCTTAAATCTTCAAAATTCACTTTTGGTAATTCTCTTTCAACATTTATTATTTCAAAGTAAGGTTCTTCTTTAAACCCAAAGAAATTAGCTAATATATTATTTGGAAATGTTTTTATGAACATATTATATTCTCTAACTTTTTCATTATATCTTCTTCTTTCAACTGCTATTCTATTTTCAGTTCCTGAAAGTTCATCTATTAATTTATTAAAACTTTCAGAAGATCTTAATTGTGGATAATTTTCAACAATTACTAATAACCTTGAGATTAATCCTTCAATTTCATTGGCGGATTTTATTTTTTCTTCGTTTGTAATTGCTGAACCATATTTTGTTCTCGCTTCTGCTAGTTTTAGAAAAATTTCTTGTTCTTGAATAGCAATTCCCTTAACAGTTTGAATAAGATTTGGTATTAGGTCATATCTTCTTTTAAGAACAACATCTATTTGAGAAAATTGGCTTACTATAGCTTCTCTTTTTAATATAGCATTATTATAAAATGAAATAATTGGAAAAATGAAAATAAAAAAAAGAAAAATAATAATTCCAAGAATAATTATAAGAATTCTCATAATGTGTAAAATTTTAAAGCAACATTACATTGCCTTGTCCAATAATTCTGAAAGTATTTATTTTATTATATTTTCCCTACCCACCCTATATTCAAGCCTTTGGCTTTAAAATGCCCATTTTTCGGCATTTGGGGGCGAAGCCCCCATTAAATCCCCATTTATTTCAATAATTTCATTAAAATCTTTATAAGTTATTGATTATCAACTACTTAACACTATTTATTTGGACAAAGCAAAATTACAATGCTTCGTTTAGTAATTCTGAGATTAAGATTGTTTCTTTCCAACACTATGTTCAAGTCTTCGGCTTTAAAATACACCATTTTATGCCTTGGGGGCTTTAGATTATTTCTACTTTAAAATTTCAGAAATTGATATTATTTATTTTTTTAATTTTTGTTTTGATAAGTTGTCAAAAAATTGAAACTCCAAGTGAGGAATTTAGTAAATTCTTTGGCGTTATTACATTAAATTCAAATAGCTTTTTTTCAAATGGAGGATATTTAAATGAGGGAGATACAATTGATTTTGGATTTTATGCTACTGAAACTAATATATTGAAATTCTTCATTGCTGATGAGTATAATTTCAATAAGTGGAAAAATAATGAAGATGCTCAATTCATTATAAGTTATGATAATATCAGAGAGATAGATTTAAAGCAACCTATTATGAAATCAGGGAAGTACTATGTAGTTGTTTTAAATTCAAACACTAAGCAAAAAATTTTTATAAGAGCTAAAAAGATATGATTTTTTTAATTTTAAGCCAAATTATACAGGATGAGTTTATTATTAGGTTTAAAGATAATTTTTCAAAAGAACTTTTTGTAAAAAAATATAAAAACATTGTAAAGAAGGAAATTTATGGTTTAAGTGCAGTTGTAATAAAAACAAAAGATATAGACAAAATTGAAAAAAATTCAAGTATAATTTATATTCAAAATGCTATAAACTATAAAATAACTTTCATTCCAAATGATTCTCTTTTTAGAAAATATCAATGGAATGCTTATATAACATATTTAGATAAGGCTTGGGATATTACAAAAGGTTCTCAAACAATTGGAATTGCTGTTATAGATCAAGGTGTTGATTATCAGCATCCTGATTTAATTTCCCAATTTGATCTTTCAAATAAAGGTTATGACTTTATAGGTAACGATAATGACCCATTACCTAATAAAAATATAACAACTGAAATACATGGAACACATGTTGCAGGTATAATTTCATCAACTATGAATAATTTTATTGGTATTAGTGGTGTTGGTAATTTTAGGTTGTATTCATATAGAGCTTGTGATACAATTGGAAATTGCTCAGATTATAATATTTCAAGTGCTATTATTATGGCTTCAAAAAATCCAAATGTTAAAGTTATAAATTTAAGTCTTGGTAGTTCAATAGGTTCTAATACAATTAAGGAAGCAATTGATACTGCTATTAAATATAATAAAATTTTAGTTGCTGCTGCTGGTAATGATGGGGGATTTGTTAATTATCCTGCAGCTTATGATAGTGTAATAGCTGTTGGTGCTTGGGATACGACAAGCCAAAAAGCAAGTTTTAGTTCTTGGGGTGATGAACTTGATATTATGGCACCAGGTGTATGGATAATATCTACAATTAATTCAAATTTACAAGCTACAAATAGTTGCGGAATGAATGAGGTATTGAAAGGTTATGCTTGTTTAACGGGAACTTCAATGGCAACACCTTTTATATCAGGTGTAATTGGTTTAATTTTATCAATAAATCCTAATTTAAATTTTAATCAAATAAGAGATATTTTATGTTCAACAGCAGAGGATGTTGATTTAGCAGGATTTGATAAAAGAACAGGTTGTGGTTTAGTTAATGTTTATGAAGCTATTAAAAAAGCTCAGCAATATCAATAATTTTGTTAAATGAAGCTTTTTTTAGACTTGAATTTCCAATAAGAAGTCCATCAATATAATTTTGGGATAATAAACTATAAGCATTATTTTCATTTACACTCCCCCCATATAAAACATATAAATTTATAATTTCCTTGATAAAATGATGCATTTCGTTAGCATCTTCAGGTTTAGCATTTATACCAGTTCCAATAGCCCAAACAGGTTCATAAGCAATTTTCAAATTTTTAAAATTATCAATTCCTTCAACAGCTCTCAAAACTTGTCTTTTAACTACTTCAAAATGTTTTTTACTTTCTCTTTCAGATAAAGTTTCACCAACGCATAAAATAACATTTAAATTAGAACTTAAAGCTTTTTTAATTTTTTTATTTATGACATCGTCTGTTTCATAAAAGAATTTTCTTCTTTCACTATGACCAACTAAAATATAATCTAAATTACAACTTTTTACCATAGGAACAGATATTTCTCCTGTAAAAGCTCCAAATTCTTCATAAAATACATTCTGAATACCAACTTTTATATTTTTATCTTTCAATAATTCTTTGATTTTTAGAGCATAGATACTCGGAGGAAAAATAATAATCTCGTTTTTATTAGAAGTCTTAATGGAATCGGCAAGATTTAAAGCCTCATTCAGTGTTAAATTCATTTTCCAGTTTCCTGCTATAACCTTCATAATGATTGAAATTTTAAAGCGAAAGTTAATAGTGTTAAGTAATTGATATTCAATAAGTTATTGAAAGATTTCTAAAACTATTGATTTTAAAGTGGATTTTAATGGGGGCTCCGTCCCTTGATGCCTAACTTTAAAATTTTCAAAATGTTAAACATTTTTTTAAATTTAGAAAAAGATACAATAAAAGAGTACAAATTACAAGAACAGATTGTAATTTCAAAAAAATTAGAAAACCATACTTATCAAATAAAAGATCCCAATATAAATAGCTTATTATTAAAATCAACTATGAGTGATATTGAATTTAATCCGTCAGGTTTAAGTATATCAATTTTAGGAATTCCATCAAAATTTACAAATATTTATATTGATAAAAACGAGATAATTGGAAGGAAGTTTGAAACAATAGATATTTTAACAATTCCTTTAAACTCAATTGAAGATATTAAATTTGATGGACTTAATGTTTATTTAAAAACAATTGATAATAATTTTAATAGTTTCTTTAAATCAAATGGTGGATATGGAACTACTTTGTCTTATGGAAATAAGAGGGCAAAATTAAGTACTTCAATTTCAAGAGATATTTATAGCTATATCAAAAATTATTCTTTTTACAATTGTTTCAATTTTAATAATTTTTCCTTTTCCTACATTTACAACCAAAAAATAACACCATTTGACGAAATTTTTTCTGATTTTAGAACAATACTTAGCTTTTATAATATCAATTTTCAATTTTATAAACATTCTTACAATTTTAGAAATGAAAATATAAACTATAATGAGGAGTTTTTTTTGAAGTTTCAAAACGAGTACAAAAGTGTTAAAAAAGATTATTATTTCAGGATAAGTTACGGGTTTTATAGTGATTATTTAAGGGGAAATAATGTTATTTTTGATGTAAATTTCCTTAGATTTTTAGCCTCTTTTGAATTTTATAAAAATTTTCTAATTAGATTAAATTTTGAGAATTTAGAACCAGGTTTTAATCTGGAGTATAAGAATTTTAAACTATTTTTCATATCTCGTTATCCATCTGCAAAGGAGTTATTTATGAGATTCTATTATCCTGAGATGGGTTATATGGTTATTGGTAACAGCAAATTAAAAAATGAAAAATTAATTGGAATTAATTTCAACTTTTGGAATTTTCTTTTGAATTATATTAAAATTTTTAATTACATCGGATTTTATAACTTAGGTTATCAAAATAATTTAATCTTATGGACTTATCAAAATTTAGAAAATATTGAGATTTATAGTATTAGTTTTGGAAAAAACATTCATTTTAAGGAATTTATAATGAAATTATCATTTTTTATTGGGAAAACACCAATAGATATTCCACCCTATAAATTTAATCTAAATTTGAATTATAAAAATTTTGAAATTGAATTTTGGTCTAAGGGAAAAACTCAATTGATTCCAAACTTATACTCACTTGATTTTGAAATAAGAACAAAACTTATAACTCTTAAAATCAACGATTTATTGGATAAAACCTCTTCTGTAAATCTTCCATATTTTACAGGTAGAACATTTACTATAATTTTTGAAAAAAATTTTAAAAATTGAATTTTTTATACTTTAAAATTTTGGTTATGAGGAAGATAACCTTTATAATCTTAACATTATCGATTGTTGCTTGTAGCAGAGGTGGTAGCTCAACAAGTCCATCTCCAAGTCCCAAATACTTAATAAAAGTAGGTGATAGTTGGCTTTTTCAAAGACAAGGAAATAACTCAATTGATACAACCAAATGGCTAATAAAACCAGAAACTGTAATATACAATATAAAATTTTTCCCAGTATTTGATACTACTGACAATTCTAATTTATTTTACATAAATGCTTCTGATTCTATAATTATAGCAATTCCACTTAATTATCAAAGCCAAAATTATCCTGTAATTTCAAGATTAATTAGAGATAACGTGAATGTAAATGATAGTTGGTCTGACAGCACAATTATATCTGCTAATCCTCAAGTAAAAGTTGTTGTAAAAACGAAAGTAGAATCTGTTAATGTCCAAGAGGATGTTCCTGCAGGAACATTCTTAGTTACAGAAATTAAACAAGATTATGTGTATTTTCATGAAGGAATAACGCCTCCTGATGGGATATTATTTATATCAGGGATTTGGAAGATAAATGAGGATGTAATGTTTGTGAGAATAGAAGGAAACTTTTATTACCCTAATCCTTCAAGTGGAGACTATAAACTTATAAAACACACAAAAGCACAATGAATAAATTTTGGGGACTTCTTGTCCCCATTATTTTAATATCTTGCTCTAAAAAGCAAAATGAATTTGATAATATAGGAAATAATTATGACTTAAAGCATCAGGAGTATTATTTTAATGTAAAGACAAAAAAATGGACAAAAAATCCAAATGATGAATGGCATTTAAAGTTTATTGCTACTAATCTTGAAGTTGATTTTGATTTAGGAGATGGGTTTGTTCTTGGAAGTGTTCCAAATCCCACAGTTTTATTAAATAATAATGTGAAAGCAAGTTTAGATGGAATAAATTATAAAAATGATGAATATGTAAGAGCAATAGAAGAAGTCTACTTGGATAGTGTATATGTTTTTAAGACAAGAAATAGAAAATTTATAAAAGTTAAATTCATTTCATTTTCTGATAGTGTTAAAACAATTGTTAATGATAGTATAAATTTTTCTTTTCCAATTGGTTCTTATATTGATTTTGAAAACTTAAAATATAAAAGTAGTAGCTATTATAGGGATTCAACATGGGATATTTATATAAATGGTCAAAATGATATTAAATTAAATATATGGGGAATAGGAAAATTTCCCGTTAAAGTTGGAAAAGATACAATCGATATTTATATTAAGGAAACTTTACCATCAGGTATTGATATTTTTAGATTGAAGAAAGAAAATGAAGATAATGATAGTTTTAAAACAGATTATTATAATTCTTTGATTGGTGATGAATGGTGGAGTGATTATAATTTAAGTATTCATACATTCATTAGTAAGAATTTAGTTTATTATTTAAAACTTCCTGATAGTTCAGTTTATAGAATTAGGATTACCGAGTATAATAAGGGGTTCGTTTTAGTTGAAGTTTTATAAAATTCCTTCCCTTAAAATATCATGTAAGTGTAAAATACCTATAAGTTTGTTGTTATCATCAAGAACAAGTAGGACAGTTATTTTATATTTTTCCATTAGATTTAGTGCTTCTGCTACTGTTTCATTATATTTTATTGTCTTGGGATTTTTAGTCATTGCATTTTTAACACTTCCATTATTTAAGTCATTTCCTTTTTCAATATATCTTCTTAAATCGCCATCTGTAATAATACCTATTAAATTTTGATTTCTATCTAAAACCGCTGTTGCTCCAAATCCTTTGCTTGTTATTTCAATTATTGCTTCTTTCATTGTCATATCTTCATAAACAATTGGAATTCTATCTCCTGAATGCATAATATCTATAACCTTTTTTAATCGTTTCCCTATTAATCCACCAGGGTGAAGTTTAGCAAATTGTTCTTTTGTGAAACCTTTAAGTTCCATTAAAGTTATAGCAAGAGCATCACCAAGAACTAAAATTGCAGTTGTTGAAGAAGTAGGAGCAAGATTAAATGGACAAGCTTCCCTTTTGATTTTTATATCTATTACTACATCACTTTTTTGAGCAATTGTTGAATTAATGTTTCCTGTTATACAGATTATTGGAACATTTAGGAACCTCAAGTATGGAATTATGTTTATAATTTCCTCTGTTTCTCCACTATTTGAAATTATAACTAAGACATCTTCTTTATCAATAATTCCTAGATCTCCATGAATTGCTTCTGCTGGGTGTAGGAATATAGATGGCGTTCCTGTGCTTGAAAATGTTGAGGAAATTTTTCTTGCTATATGTCCTGATTTACCAATACCTGTGAATATAACTTTCCCCTTACAATTATATAAAATTCCAATAGCTTTTATAAAAGAATTATCTAGACTTTCTTTTAGATCAAATAGTGTTTCAAGTTCAATATCTATTGTTCTTTTAGCTATATTTAGAATTTCTTTTTCATTCAATAATTTCATATATTAAAGGTAATGGTTGGATTTTTCTTTTTACGATTTTATAGGAATTTTCTAAAATTTCAATAGCTTGGTTTAATTTATTTTCGTCATTTGCCCTTACTTCAAATATAATATCACCTTCATCTACTTTATCTCCAACTTTCTTATTAACAATAATTCCTACTTTGTGATCTATTATATCATCTATTTTATTTCTCCCTGCACCTAATATTTGAGAAGCAATTCCAATTTTTTGCGTTTCAAGTTGAGAAATATATCCACTTGATGATGCTCTTATGGGATATACATACTTTGTTCTTACAAAATCATCAGATAAAATGTAATTCCAATCACCACCATGAGCTTCAATCATTCTTCTTAGTCTTCTCAAACCATCACCATTATATAAGTTATTTTTAAGTTTTTTATAACCTTCTTCTGGACTTTTAACAACATCAACAGCATATAGCATATAACTACCAAGTCTAAGTGTTAATTCAGTAGCATCACTTGGTCCGTTCCCTTTTAATATATCAATAGCTTCTCTTACTTCTAATGCATTTCCTACCGCCTTTCCAAGCGGTTGTTCCATATTTGTAATTAAAGCTATTACCCTTTTATTCATTTTTTTACCAATTTCTACCATTAACGTTGCTAACTCTTTTGCCTCTTTTATTCTTGGCATAAAAGCACCAGAACCAACCTTTACATCTAGAACAATAGCATTAACACCTTCCGCTAATTTTTTACTTAATATGCTTGATGCGATTAGAGGAATACTTTCAATTGTACTTGTAGCATCTCTTAAAGCGTAGAATTTTTTGTCTGCTGGGACAAGCTTATCAGTTTGTCCTATTATTGAACAACCAACATTCTTTACAATTTCTTTAAATTCTTCAACTGATAAGTTTGTTCTATATCCTCTTATTGATTCAAGTTTGTCTAAGGTTCCACCTGTATGACCTAATGCTCTTCCTGATATCATAGGAACATAAACTAAATTTGTTGAAGTTACAAGTGGAGCCAAGGCTATTGATACCTTATCACCTACACCTCCTGTTGAATGCTTATCAACTGTTGGTTTTTTAAGAAAGCTCCATTCAAGAATTTCCCCACTTTTCATCATAGCTTCTGTTAATGCTGCTGTCTCATTTAAATCCATTCCTCTAAAATAAATAGCCATAAGCAAGGCAGATATTTGATAGTCAGGAATTTCACCACTTAAAGCACCTTTTACAATGAATTCTATTTCCTTTTTGCCGAGCTTTTCACCTTCTCTCTTTTTTCTTATTATATCAACAGCCCTTATCATGACTTTATTTTCATTTGAACACCAAGAGACATCCTTATAATTTCACTTATTTGTTCTTCCACAGAAACTTTATGTTTAGGATCAAAGCTCAAAAGAAAGAATAACGGATTAGTGCTTTCATAAATTATTATCTTTGTTCTATGATCAAAAAATTTCTCATAGTCATCTTCAATAATTACAAGTCCATAATTTTTTTCTTCATATAACTTTTTTATAACTTTCTTTATTTCATTTGGTTCTGATGGAGTTATGTAATCTATACCTACAAGTGAAAATCCACTTTTGAATTCAGTAGGTCCTATTACCAGAACTTTTTGTTTCAAAGTTTGAAAATTTTAAAGGATAATGAATTGTTTTGTCTGTTTTGTCCAATAATTCTAAAATTATTTATTTTTCTATGTTTTCCCCACCCACCCTAAGAATAAGCCTTCGGCTTATAAAGCTTCGCTCCCCTTAAATCCCTCTGTAAAATCATAAGTTATTGATTAACAACAAAGCATCAAGATAAGCCTCCTGCTTGAAAATACCCACTTTTCGGTATCTAAGGTCTTTTCCTACTTAAATTCCCCAATTAAGTCAATAGCTTCAAATAATCTTTTATAAGTTGTTGATAGTCAATTACTTAAAACTATTTACTAGACAAGGCAACTTTTCTTTATTTTTCCTACCTATTATTTCTATAGTGCTTTAAACTTTTAAAAGTTGAAAATTAAAACCATAGATATTCCATCAGTTGGAAAGAGATATGATATTATTACTGAGAGTGATTCAAAATTCGTTTTAATAGATTATTTTTCTGGTATTAAGGAAATTTATATTTTAAAAGATAATCAAACGATTGGACCAATTAAACTAAATAGTGATGAGGCAAACCAATTTGCCATTTTGCTTTCAAGAATGTTCTTGAAGGACTTCTTAGAAAAAAGAATAGATGTTATATTTCAAAGTTTAGCAATAGAAACAGTTAAAATTGAAGAAAATTTTAAAAGTAGTAATAAAACGATTGAAGAAATAAAATTTAGAACATTTACTCAAACTTACATTATTGCTATTATAAGAAATGAAAAACCAATTGTAATGCCAAAGCCGTCAGAAAAAATTTTAGAAAATGATATTTTAGTATTACTTGGAAATATAGAAGATATTGAAAAAGCTAAGAATTATTTAAAAAATTTAAAAACTTAAATTTTTATTAGGATATGGACAAAGTTGATATATTGGACAAATTGAACATTTTGGTTTATATGAGCATATAACCTGACCAAATGCTACAAGATATAAATTAATATCTCTCCATAAATGTTTTGGAATAACTTTATATAATTCTTTTTCCGTTTGTAAAGGATTTTTTGTTTTTACCAAACCTAATCTATTTGAAATTCTATGAACATGAGTATCAACTGCAATAACATCTTTCTTATAAACATTTGATAAGAAAACATTAGCTACTTTTCTTCCAATGCCAGGAAGTTTAATTAATTCTTCATAACTATCGGGAATATTACCTTTGTATTTTTCAATAATAATTTTGGAAATTTCTTTAATATAATTTGCTTTCCTTTTATAAAATGATATAGGCTTTAATAGTTTTTCAAGTTCTTGATCAGTTAAAGTTAAAATTTTTTGAGGATTATCAGCAATTTCAAATAATTTTTTTGAAATTTCAGAAGTAATGCTATCTTTGGTTTGTGTTGATAAAACTGCCATTATTAAGCTTTTGAAAGGCTCATTATTATGAACTTTAATCATTTTCTTAACTGTCGCTTTATCTTCTGGCCACTTTTCAAATTCTTTTTTCAATATATTTAAAATTTTTTCAACATTCATTATTTATGGATAAATTTTTGGTTTTATATTGTCTAATATATTAATTTGATTATTTGTTTTTGATGTTTTATAAGTTAATAAAAATTCCTTACTTAGAAATTCAACAACTTCATTTGGCAGTTTTCTATCTATTAAAGAGAAATTTTCTATTAAATTTTCAACAGTATGAGTATAAGTTTGTCCTTCTATAAAATCTTTGCTTTCTAAAATAAAAATCAAAAACTCCAAATTATTAATAGGTCCTAAATATATTGTTTCTTTTAAAGCTTGAATAAGTCTTTTTCTTGCTATTTCTCTATTTTCTCCATAGGAAATAAATTTTGCAATCATGGGGTCATAAAAGGGACTAATTTCATTACCTGAAATATATCCATAATCTATTCTTACATTTGGAATAATTGGATAATCAATTTTTTCAATTTTTCCCGTTTGAGGAAAGAAATTATTTAATGGATCTTCTGCATATAATCTTGCTTCAATTGAATGTCCTCTAAATTTAATATCTTCTTGATTTATATTTAGTTTTTTACCTTCTGAAACTAAAATTTGGAGAGCTATTAAATCATAACCACTAATCATTTCACTTACAGGATGTTCAACTTGTATTCTTGAATTTACTTCGAGAAAATAAAATTCTCCATTTGAATATAAAAATTCAACTGTTCCTGCATTTGTATAATTAGCATATTTGATAATTTTTTTAGCATATTCATATAATTTTTTTCTTTCATTATTATTCAATGCTGGACTTAATGCTTCTTCAATAATTTTTTGATGTCTTCTTTGAATTGAGCATTCCCTTTCTCCAAAAACTAAAACATTTCCATAGTTATCAGCAATTACTTGAACTTCAATATGCCTAGCAGGATAAATATATTTTTCTACAATTATTCTATCATCAGAAAAATTATTTAAAGCTTCTCTTTGAGCAGAAAGAATAATTTCATCTAAATTTTCAAAGCTCGTTATTTTTTTCATACCTTTTCCACCACCGCCAGCAGATGCTTTTAGCAAAACAGGAACACCAATTTTTTGAATATAATTTTTAATTTCGTTTAATTCTCTTAAATCCGGGGAACTTTTAGCAATTGGAACTTCTAATTCCTTTGCTATTTTTTTAGCATTTGCTTTATCTCCTAATAATTCTATCGCTTTATAGTTTGGACCTATGAATTTAATTCCATTTTCTTCTACAATTTTAGCAAATTTACTATTTTCAGATAAAAAACCATATCCTGGATGGATAGCATCAACTTTAAATTTTTTAGCAATATCTATAATTTTCTCTATATTTAAATAATTTAATGGTTCTCCTATGTTTTCAGAATAATCCGCATATTTAACGAAAGGCAAATTTTTATCAATATCAGAATAAATTACAACACTTTCTATTCCGAGGACTTTAAGTGTTCTAATAATTCTTAGAGCAATTTCACCTCTGTTTGCTATTAAAATTCTTTTAAACACTATTCAATATTTGCTCTTGGTCTTGGTATTTGACGACTAATCGTTTCCTGTTTTTGTTGAAATTTTTGAACTTGTTTTAATGTTTCAAGTTTATCAATTTTAACAAGTTTATATATTATCTCTTCAATTAATAAGTAATAGTCATCACCATATTTAAAAACTGGATAATCTCCTACACATTCACCATCTCTTTTCAGTTTTATTATATCAGTCTCTTCAACCTTAAAACCTCTTTGCTTTGCTAAAATTTCAGTAGCTATAATTGATAATATGTCAGGATTCTGATTTACATAATCAGCAAGTTCGTTTGAGAGTTTTATTTGATTTAAATCTAATTCACCTGCTGCTAATAAAGCAAGTTCTTTCCTTGAAAGTTTTTGTAACTCTTCATATAATTTATCCCTCATAATGAAAATTTTAAAGGATAAAGTTTTTACAATTTTGCCTTGTCCAATAATTTTAAAAGTATTTATTTTATTATATTTTCCCCACCCACCCTATATTCAAGCCTTCGGCTTTAAAATACTCATTTTTATGCCTTGGGGGGCGAAGCCCCCCATTAACCCCCCATAAAATAAATAATTTTAAAACACCTTTTACAAATTATTTACTATTAATGACTTAATACCATTTATTGTAT
>Ga0197143_1000175_pt1 | contig 74626 bp, 59 predicted proteins | sample GBS70_MetaG_FD_148603 | JGI IMG/M metagenome (GOLD analysis project Ga0197143, IMG submission 148603) | Sediment microbial communities from Great Boiling Springs, Gerlach, Nevada, United States - GBS 70_MetaG | ecosystem: Environmental > Aquatic > Thermal springs > Hot (42-90C) > Sediment...
AGAGGGTGAGCTTTTCTTCGAGGGGTCGGGCCGTGTAGGCCATGCGCAGGAGCCACCAGCGCTGCAGGTCTTGGGGCTTTGAAAGGTCAAGGCCCAGGCTACCGAGCCGGTCCTCCAGCTCCCCCTTGGGCACCTTCTCGTAATCGATGAGGCGGTCCACGGCCGCCTCCCAGCCGAGGCTTTGATACGCCTCGACTTCCCCCGGCCGGGCCCCGAAGCCGGCCCGGCGGAGCAGGTGTCCGAACCGCTCCCGTTCCGAAAGGGGCCGGGTTGGGCCCCGGCGGACGGCCGGCTCGGCGGCCCCGGCCAGGGCCAGGACGGCCCCGAGTCCTGCCAGAGCCAGCCCGTTTAAAACCTTCCGCCGGGTCGGCATCGAACCAGCCTCGCTGCCGCGGTTAACCCAATTATACCGCCGTCGGGATTTGCAAGGGGTGGCGTCGGGTAGTATCCTATAGGCGCCAGTCTTTTCGAGGAGGGGTTAAGGTGGCCACTTACATTCTGCTTTCGACCATTACCGAAGAAGGTGCCGAAACCATCAAAGAAAATCCCGACCGCATCAAGGAGGTCAACAAAGAGGTCGAGGCGTTGGGGGTGCGGGTCTTAAGCCAGTATGCCGTCCTCGGGCCCTATGATTTTGTTACCGTCGTGGAGGCGCCCGACAACGAGACCGTAGCCCGTGTGTCGGCCGAGCTGGCCGCCCGGGGGACGGTGAAGATTATGACCCTGCCCGCCATCCCCATCGACGCCTTCATCGCCCGGCTCAAAGGCTAAACTTAATACACTCGGGAGGCACTCCGGGATGAAAACTTACGCCTACGGCTACCCGCGCCTGGGACGGAACCGGGAGTTTAAGTGGGCCCTGGAGGCCTACTGGGACGGCCGGGTCACCCCCGAGGAGCTTCGCCGCCGCATTGAGGCCGTGGATGCCGAACGGGTCGCCGCCTACCGTCGCCACGTGGACCGGTTCCCGGTGGGGGAGATGAGCCTTTACGACCCGATGCTGGATACGGCCATCATGCTCGGCCGCTACTTCCGGGGCCGGACCCTGGACGGCTACTTCGACCTGGCCCGGGGCCCCCAGGCCCTGGAGCTTACCAAGTGGTTTAACACCAACTACCACTACCTGGTCCCCGAATTGCCCCTGCGGGAGGACGGCTCGCCCCCGGCGTTTACCCTCGGGTCGGTGCGGCCCCTGCTGGCCTGGCAGCAGAATCCCGACGGGGTGCCCTACGTCATCGGCCCCTACACCTTTGTCCGGCTGAGTGAGGGCTACCCGCCGGAGGCCTTCGGCCGGGTGCTGGCCGCCACCATTCCCGTTTACGAACAGCTCTTCCGGGCCCTCAGCCTCCAGGGGGCCGACCTGGTCCATGTGGATGAGCCGGCCTTCGTCACCGACGTTCCCCCGGACCACGTCCGCCTCATCCGGGATGCCTACACAACCCTCGGCCGGGTGATTCCCCTCCTCATCTTCACTTACTACGACGCCGTGGACTTCCTCGACCAGCTCTTCGACCTGCCCATCCGGGGCCTCGGCCTCGACCTGGTCCACGGCCCGGCCAACCTGGACGCCCTGCGCCGGCACGGCTTTCCGGCCGACAAGGTCCTGGTGGCCGGGGTTGTCGACGGCACCAACGTCTGGAAGACCGACCTTAAAGGGGCCGCCGCCACCGTCCGGGAGCTCCAGGGGCTTACCCGGGCCGAGGTCTGGGTATCCAATGCCGGTCCCCTTTACCACCTGCCCATCACCGCCGCGGCCGAAACCGGCCTGGAGCCCGCCCTCCGGGAGCGTATCGCCTTCGCCGACGAGCGGCTGGAGGAGCTTCGGCTTATTAAGATCCTGCTCACCTCCGGCGAGACGGACGAGACCCGGGCCTGGAACAGCTACACCCACCCCAACGACCACTGGTTCCGGCCCGAGGTTCGGGAGCGAGTCCGGCGGCTTCAGCCGGCCGATTTCGAGCGGGCCGAGCCCTACGAGCGGCGCCACCAGGTTCAGCGGGAGCGGCTGGCCCAGCCGCTCTTCCCGACCACGACCATCGGAAGCTTTCCCCAGACCGAAGATGTGCGCAGGGCGCGGCTGGCGTTTAAGTCGGGCAAGCTCGACGCCGACCGCTACTGGGAATTTATCCAGGAGAAGATCCGGCACGTCATCCGGGTCCAGGAAGAGGTGGGCCTGGACGTGCTGGTCCACGGCGAGTTTGAGCGGTCGGATATGGTGGAGTTTTTTGCCGAGAAGCTGGGGGGGATGGCCACCCTCACCCACGGCTGGGTCCTCTCCTACGGGTCCCGGGTCTACCGCCGGCCGATAATTTACGGCGACGTCTGGCGCCCCGGACCCCTTACCCTCCGGGAGATCACCTTCGCCCAGTCCCTAACGTCCAAGCCGGTGAAGGGGATGCTCACCGGTCCGGTGACCATCCTGGCCTGGAGCACCCCCCGCCAGGACATTCCCCCCTGGGAGGTGGCCTATCAGATCGCCCTGGCCCTCCAGGACGAGGTCCGGGACCTGGAGGCGGCCGGTATCCGGGCCATCCAGATCGACGAGCCCGCCTTCCGGGAGCTGGCTCCCTTAAAGCGCCGGGGCTGGGCCGAATACTTCGACTGGGCCGTGAAGGCCTTCCGTCTGGCCGCCCGGGCCCGGCCGGAAACCCAGATCCACACCCACATGTGCTACTCGGAATTTAACGAGATCCTCGAGTACATTGTGGCCATGGACGCCGACGTCACCTCCATCGCCGCCGCCCGGAGCCGGGGCGAGGTTATCGAGGCCTTCGAGCGGGTCCGGTTCCCCCGGCAGATCGGACCGGGGGTTTACGATGTCCACTCGCCGGCCGTTCCAAGTCCCGAAGAGATGGTGGCCATCCTGGAGCGGGTCATCAGGCTGCTTCCCAAGGAAAACATCTGGGTAAACCCCGACTGCGGCCTCAAAACCCGCCGCTGGGAGGAGGTTATGCCGGCCCTCAAAAATATGGTGGAGGCGGCCGGCCAGCTCCGGGCCCGCTACGGGGCCCCGGTGGCCCCCTAGCCTTCCCCGGCTTCCCGGCGGGCCGCCCGCCACCTCTCCAGCCGGGCTCTTAACTCGGCCTCGTAGCCCTGGTCCGAGGGCCGGAACCAGCCGCCCTCAACCCCGGCCGGCAGGTAGCGCTGGGCCACGTGGTGGCCGGGAAAATCGTGGGGGTATAGATAGCCCCGGCCGTGGCCCAGGGCCGGGCCGTCCCGGTGGCTGTCCTTGAGGTGGTCGGGCACCTCCCCCGGACCCCGGGCCGCGATTTCGGCCTTGGCCTTAAAGTAGGCCCCGACGGAGTTGCTCTTCGGGGCGGTGGCCAGGTAGAGAGTGGCCAGGGCCAGGTGGTATTCGGCCTCGGGCAGGCCCACCTGGTGGAGGGCCTGGGCGCAGGCGGCGGCCACCACCACGGCCTGGGGGTCGGCCAGGCCCACGTCCTCGGCCGCCAGGATGAGGAGGCGGCGCATGATAAAGTCGGGGTCTTCCCCGGCCAGGAGCATCTTCGCCAGCCAGTAAAGGGCGGCGTCGGGGTCGGAGCCCCGGACGCTCTTGATAAAGGCGCTTATGGTGTCGTAGTGTTCGTCGGCACCCTTGTCGTAGGGGATGGGCCGACCCGGCACCGCCTCCCGGACCAGCTCGAGCCCGACCCGAACAACCCCGTCGGGGCCGGGCGGGGCGGTTTCCACCGCCAGCTCCAGGCCGTTCAGGGCCGCCCGGGCGTCGCCCCCGGAAACCTCGGCCAGGTAGGCCAGAGCCTCGGCCGTCACATCGACCTGGCGGTCGCCGTAGCCCCGCTCGGGGTCGGCCAGCGCCCGGCGGAGAATCGTCAGGATCTCGTCCTCGGTAAGGGACACCAGTCGAAAGACCCGGGCCCGGCTGAGTAGCGGACGCACGACCTCGAAGTAGGGGTTTTCGGTGGTGGCCCCGACCAGGATGATGGTCCCATCCTCAACGTGGGGGAGGAGGGCATCCTGCTGGGCCCGGTTCCAGCGGTGAATCTCGTCGACCAGGAGAACCGTCCGCCGGCCGTAAAGTTTGCGCCGTTCCCTGGCGTCATCAATAACCCGGCGGAGGTCGGCCAGGCCGGCCAGGACGGCGCTTACGGCCTCAAAGTGGGCCCGGGTGTGCCCGGCGATAACCGCCGCCAGGCTCGTCTTACCCGTGCCGGGCGGCCCCCACAGGATCATTGAAGCGAAGAGCCGGTCGGACTCAATGGCCCGGCGCAGGGGCTTGCCGGGGCCCAGCAGGTGGGACTGGCCGACGAATTCGGCCAGGGTTCGGGGCCGCATCCGGTCGGCCAGGGGTCGTCGCCTGAAGTCCTCGGGGTTCAGGTCAAAAAGATCCTGCGGCCGTTGCATCCCGAAAACATGATATCACCCGGTCGGCTAAGGCAGGCGGAAGACTTCCAGAAGCTTCTTTTCGGCTTCGCCCTCGACGGTGGCGAGAACCTCCACGTAGGGCTCCAGCCCGGAACCTTTAAGCTTTTCCTTCAGCAGGTGGTCCAGTTGAAATATCCCGGCCGAATTGAGCATGGTCACGGCGATGCGGATGGGCTTCTGCTCCCCGGACAGAACGTCCACCCGGTCGATGGCCGCCGCCGAGAGGGAGTGGATGTTCACCACCCCGGCCTCGAAGGCGATGCGGGACCGGCCCCGGGCCATGTCCAGGGCATCGGCCACCCGAACGATGCCGGCCTCCAGGGTCAGCGGCCGCCCGTTCGCCCGGTGGGCGATGACGGCGTGGAGGACCTCGGCGCCCAGGATGGTCCGGGCAGGCGGGTCGTAGATGCCGTCGAGGAGCTCTTTAACTTTTGGGGCGGCCAGAAAGAGGCTGAACTGCTCGTGGTCATCCCGGTGGACGGCCATCCCCACGTCGTGCAGAAGGGCTGCCAACACCACCACGACCTCGGCGTCCTCATTGGTAAGGCCGTAGTTGCGGACGATGCTGGGCTCGATGCCAAAGGCCGTCAGGAGCCGGAGCAATTTAAGGGCCAGGTTGGCCACAATCTGAACGTGGACCGGGCCGTGGTCGCTCATTTTCAGCCGGTCCACGGCGTTCACGTTGGCGCACACCCAGTAGGCGTAAAGCTCGTCGTCCCGGTTCACCCGGTCGATAACCTGCTGCAACTTCCGGTTATGGCGGGCCGGCACCCGAATGGTAACGCTCCGGACAAGGGGCAGGGCCGGCCCCGGCCGGGCAGGGGTGGGGGGTAGTTGAAAACCTTCGGCCCGGAGGGCCTCAGTCACGGGTTCTTCTCCCGCCATCCCCGCCTCCCTTCTAACCCTGAGCGGCCAGCTGGTCGAGGAGGGCTTCGACCCGCCGCCGGATCTCGTCCCGGATCTGCCTGACCTCGGCCGGGGGGCGGCCCTTCGGGTCGGGCAGGCCCCAGTCTTCGACGCCTCTGAACAAGATGGCCGGGCAGACGCCGGCGTCCACCTGGCAGCCCATGGCGATGACCCGGTCGGCGGCCTCGACGGCATCGTTGGTGAGCAGGCGCGGCCGGGCGCCGGAAAGGTCAATGCCCAGCTCCCCCATGGCCTCAACTACCTCCGGGTGAACCCGGTCGGCCGGCTCGGTCCCGGCCGATTCGGCCACCCAGTCGAGGCCCCGCTCTGCCGCCAGGGTGTTAAAAAGGGCCGCCGCCATCTGGCTTCGGCCGGCGTTATGGACGCAGACAAAGAGCACCTTTTTTGGGGTTTTCGTCGACGCCGACATCCTTAACCTGCTCCAAGCAGTCTGCCAAGCAACACCAAGAGAAGGCCCAGGATTAAACCCCAGGCGGCCACAACAATCAGGAGCCCCCGGCGGCCCAGTTCGGAGGGCGGAGACAGGGCGGCCCGCCGCCGGCTTTCGGCCAGCACCTCCCTGGGAATGAGCTTGACGGCCAGGATCACCCCCAGCGGAACCACCACGAGGTCGTCTAGGTGGCCCAGAACCGGGATCGGGTCGGGTATCAGGTCGACGGGGCTCAGGGCGTAGGCGACCACCAGCCCGGCGACGAGCCGGGCGTACCAGGGTGTCCGGGGGTCCCGGTAAGCCAGGTAAAGGGCGTAGATTTCCGACTTAAGCTCTCCGGCAACCCGCCGCCAGCGGTCGACTAACCCGCCCCGGAGCCTGCCTTCAGTACTTGGAGACATTTATCTCTTCCATCCGGCCGGTCACGTCGTAGATCACCCGCTCGCAGATGTTGGTTACCCGGTCGGCGATGCGCTCGAGATTATGGGCCACCCACAAAAGCCAGGTGGCCCGGTCGATGGTCCGGGGATCCTGGAGCATGTAGGTCAAAAGCTCCCGGTAAACCTGGTCGTAGAGGGCGTCCACCTCGTCGTCTTCGGCGGCGATTTTATAGGCCGCTTCGGCATCCCGCCGGATAAAGGCGTCGATGCTGCGCCGGAGCATATCCCGGGCCTTGTCGGCCATTCGGGGGATGTCGATCAGGGGCTTAAGGAGGGGCTTATCCTGGTGCATCAGGACGATTTTGGCGATTCCTTCGGCGTGGTCGGCCATCCGCTCCAGGTCCACGATGATGTTGAGGATGGCGATGATGCGCCGCAGGTCCCGGGCCATAGGCTGCTGGGTGGCGATGAGCTCGATGGCCTGCTCCTCGATTTCGAACCGCTTTTTGTTAATGAGCAGGTCGTCGCGGATGACCTTTTTTGCCTCCTCCTGGTCAAGCCGCTTGAGGGCTTCCACCGACCGCTCGATGGCCTTGTCCACCATGCTGGCCAGCTCGACAACCCCATCCTCGAGGGCCCGCAGCCCCTCCTCCAAGGCAACCCGCGTCGTCATTTTTAAACCTCCCTTCTAACCGAACCGGCCGGTGATGTAGGCCTCCGTCCGGGGGTCCTTTGGGTTGGTGAAGAGCTGGCGGGTGGGGCCGAATTCCACCAGCTCCCCAACCTGGTCCTCCCCGGCCAGCATGAAGGCCGTAAAGTCCGAAACCCGGGCGGCCTGCTGCATGTTATGGGTGACGATGACGATGGTGTACTCGGCCTTGAGCTGGCGCAACAGGTCCTCGATCTTCAGGGTCGAGATGGGGTCCAGGGCGGCGGTGGGCTCGTCCAGAAGCAAAACCTCGGGGTTTACCGCCAGGGCCCGGGCGATGCAGAGCCGCTGTTGCTGGCCCCCGGAGAGGCTGGTGCCGGGCACGTTTAATTTATCCTTCACCTCGTCCCAGAGGGCCGCCAGCTTCAGGCTGCGGACCACCAGCTCCTCCAGCTCGGCCCCCTTCGCCAGGCCGTTCAGCCGGGGACCGATGGCCACGTTCTCAAAGACGGACATGGTGGGGAAGGGGTTCGGCCGCTGAAAGACCATCCCAACCCGCCGCCGGACCAGGACCGGGTCCACCCCCGGGCCGTAAATGTCCTCCCCGTTAAGGAGCACCCGGCCCTCCACCCGGGCCCCGGGAACCACCTCGTGGAGGCGGTTGATGCACCGGACCAGGGTGGACTTGCCGCAGCCCGAGGGGCCGATGACCGCCGTGATCTTCCCGGGGGCCACCTCCAGGTTAATGTTGCGGATCGCCTGCCGGCGGCCGTACCAGGCAGAGAGGCCCTCAACCCGGACCCAGGCCGGCCGGACCGCCGCCTTCGGGAATGCGACAGCTTCCGCCATCGTTAGATTCTACCCCGCTTTCAGCGACTTAAGACACCCCGGCTCCCCAGCCGGGCGGCCAAAGAGGCCAGCAGAACCAGGCTCACCAGGACCAGGGCCCCGGCCCAGGCCTGCCGGTGCCAATCGTCGTAGGGGGATATGGCGTAAACGAAAATCTGCAGCGGCAGGGCCGCCGTGGGCTGGGTCGGGTCCAGGTTCCAGAAACGGTTGCCGAACGCCGTAAAGAGCAGGGGGGCCGTCTCCCCCGCCGCCCGGGCTACCGCCAGCAAAATGCCCGTCACGATCCCGTTAAGGGCCGCCGGCAGCACAATCCGGAGGCTGACCTTCCAGCGGGTGATCCCCAGGGCCAGCCCGGCCTCCCGGACGGAGTCGGGCACCAGCCGGAGCATCTCTTCGGTCGCCCGGACCACGGTGGGGAGCATGATCACCCCGAGGGCAAAGCCCCCGGCCAGGGCGGAAAACCGGCCCAGGGGCAGCACCAGGACGGCGTAGGCGAACAGGCCGACCACGATGGAGGGCACCCCGGTGAGGACGTCGGCCATAAACCGGATGAGCTGGGCCAGGGCCCCCGAACGGCCGTATTCGGCCAGGTAAATCCCCGCCCCGATCCCAACCGGCAGGCTGAAGACGCAGGCCAGGCCCACCAGCATCAGGGTCCCAACGATGGCGTTGGCCATCCCGCCCCCGGCCTCCCCCGGGGGCTTCGGCGTCTCGGTGAGCAGTGCCAGGTCAAGGCCCGAAACGCCCCGCACGAAGACAAAGCCCAGGACGGCAAAGAGCACCCCAACGGACAGGCCGGCCGACAGCACCGTAAGCCCCTGGAAAATCCAGCCCACAATTTTCCGCCGGCGGTAGTGGGCCGTCATCCGGTAGCCGTACCCGTCCAACCTTACTCGCCCCCGACCGGACCCCAGGCCACCCGCCAGACGAGCAACCGGGCCGCAACGTTAACCAGGAGGGTGAGGACAAAGAGGCCGAAGCCCACGGCGAAGAGGGCCGAAAGGTGCAGGTCCGAGGTGGCTTCGGCGAACTCGTTGGCGATGACCGCCGCCATGGTGTAGCCCGGGCCGAAAAGGGACGCCGGAATCTCGGGGCGGTTGCCGATGACCATCGTCACCGCCATGGTCTCCCCCAGGGCCCGGCCCAGCCCGAGCAATACGGCCCCGACGATCCCGGAGCGGGCGGCCGGCAGGACGGCGTGGCGGACCGTCTCCCACCGGGTGGCCCCCAGGGCCAGCATCGCCTCCCGCTGGTCGTCGGGAACCGCCCGGATCACGTCCCGGCTTACGGCGGCGATGGTGGGGATCACCATAATGGCGAGGATCAGGCCACCCGTGAAGACCCCGACCCCGTAGTAGGGCCCCTGAAAGAGGGGCAGAAAGCCCAGCCAGTTGCCCAGGGCCGGCTGAACGGTGGTGCGCAGCAGGGGGCCCAGGACGAAAAGGCCCCAGAGGCCGTAGACCACGCTGGGAACCGCCGCCAGAAGCTCTACCAGGTACGAGACGGGATTTCGGAGCCAGCCGGGGGCGAACTCGGCTAAGAAGATGGCCGTTCCCAGGGCCACCGGTCCCCCAATGAGAAGGGCCAGCAGGGAGGTGACCAGGGTGCCGTAGATGTGGGGCAGGGCCCCGAAATCCTCCCGGACCGGGTCCCAGACGCTCCGGGCGAAAAAGCCCGGCCCGAACCGCCCCAGGGCCGGCCCGGCCTCCCCGGCCAGACTGAGGCCGATGCCCACGGCCAGGCCCAGCACCGCCACCCCCAGGAGGGCCACGGCCCCCTGGAAGACCAGGTCCTCGGTCCGGGAGCTTATCCGGCGGGGGCGTCGGAGGGTTGCCGGCAAGGCCACGGGTCAGTTCTCCAGCAGGGGTTTGCCCTGGTAGCTGATGGTCTTAACCAGGGCCCGGGCCTTAACCCTTACTTCCTCGGGGAGGGGGGCGTAGTGGAGGTCCGGGGCGTAGGCCTGGCCCTCATCCAGGGCCCACCGGAGAAATTCGGCCAGCGCCCGGCCCTTAACCGGGTCCCGCTGTTCCTGGTACACCAGAATGTACGTAAAGGCCGAGATGGGGTAGCTGTTGGGCCCGGGGGAGTCCACGATGGAGACCCGCAGGTCCTCCGGCAGGTTGGCGGCGGCCCCGGCCGCCGCGGCCGTGATGTTTTCCAGGGTAGGCCCGACGTAGTTGCCGGCCCGGTTGCGCAGGAGGGCATAGGGCAGGCGGTTCTGGACGGCGTAGGCCAGCTCCACGTAGCCGACGGCCCCGGGGGTCTGCTTAACCTGCCCGGTCACCCCCTCGTTCCCCTTGGCCCCCAGGCCCACCGGCCAGCTCACGCTGGTGCCCCGCCCCACCCGCTCTTTCCAGCCCGGGCTCACCGCCGAGAGATAATCGGTGAAGACATAGGTCGTGCCGGAGCCGTCCGACCGGTAGACCACGACGATGGGGGTATCGGGCAGCCTTAACCCCGGATTTTCGGCCGCAATCCGGGGGTCGTTCCAGCGGGTAATCTGTCCCAGGTAGATGGCGGCCAGGGTCTCCGGCGAGAGCTTGAGGGATCCCCCCAGCTCGGGCAGGTTGTAGGCGACGACCACGGCCCCAAGCACCGTCGGGATGTGGAGGATTTTGCCTGGGGCCTGGGCCAGCTGCTCGTCGGTCATCGGGCCATCGGAGGCCCCGAAATCGACGGTCCGCTCCAGGATCTGGCGAATGCCCCCGCCCGACCCGATGGACTGGTAATTTATTCGGACGCCGGTCTTCTGGGCGTAAACATCAAACCATTTAGCGTAGAGGGGATAGGGAAAGGTCGCCCCGGCCCCGGTAAGGGTCGGGGCACCGGCCGGTGCCCCCGGCCGGGGCGCCCCCGCCGGGGCGCAGGCGCCCGCCGCAACCCCGAGGATGCCCAGGGCGAGGGCCAGCTGTTTTAGTGGCTTAAAATTTCGCACCAACTCGATTTCCTCCTTGCTGGTATTCCCACCACAATTGTAGGGCCCCGGCCTTTAAGGGAGGTTTCGGGGAACCTGAAAGAAAGTTAAAGGTTACTTTAAGTTTGGGCCAGGGGGAGGGTGAAGGTAAAGGTTGCCCCCCGGCCCTCCCCGGCCGATTCGGCCCAGATGCGGCCGCCGTGGGCCTGGACGATGTGTTTGGCAATGGCCAGCCCCAGGCCGGAGCCTTTGGTGGCCCGGGCCCGGTCGGCCTTAAAGAACCGCTCGAAAACCCGGGGCAAAAGCTCCGGCGGGATGCCGGCCCCGGTGTCCTTCACCGAGACGGCCACTTCGTCCCCCCGCCGCTCCACCGCCACCGTTACCTGGCCGCCGGGCGGGGTAAACTTGACGGCGTTGTGAACCAGGTTAAGGACCACCTGCTCCAGCCGGTCGGGGTCGGCCTCGACGGGCGGAAGCTCTGCCGGCAGGCGCAGTAGCAAGCTCAGGCCCTGGCGGTCGGCCAGAGGCCGAAGCCGCTCCACCGCCTGACGGACCACCTCCGCCACGTCCACCGGCCGCCGGTTCAGGGCCGGGCGGCCCGATTCCACCCGGGCCAGTTCGAAAAGCTCCTCCACCAGGAGGGCCAGGCCGTCCACCTCCACCTGGAGGCGCCGGATGAACTCCTTAGCCTGCTCCGGGTCTTCCACCGCACCGGCCTCCAGGGTCTCCACCAGGGCTTTGAGGGCCGCCACCGGCGTCCTGAGCTCGTGGGAGACGTTGGCCACGAAATCCCGGCGGACCTGCTCCGTCTGCTTGATTTCGGTGATATCCTGCAGAAGGATAACCAGGTGGCCGTCGGGCCCGCCCGTCCGGCTCACCTTGACCTGAACCGTCCGTCGCTGGCCGGGCGGACCTATCTCGAAGACCGGCGGCCGCCCGGCCCCGGCCTTTCCGTCCAGAAACTCCCGGACAAAGCCGGCCAGTTCGTGGTCTTTAAAGACGGTCACCAGGGAGCGGCCGGCGGCCTCCTCGGGCCGGACCTGGAGGAGCCGGGCCGCCGCCGGGTTCACCCGCACGACGTTCCCGTGGGGGTCGGCGATAATGAGGCCGTCGGCCATCTGGTCCAGGACCAGCTCGAGGCGCCGGTGGTCGGCTTCCAGCCGGCCGACCTGCTCCCGCAAACGGCCCACCAGGCCGCTGAGGGCCTGCAGGGCGGCCCGGACCTCCGGCGGCCCGGCGGACACCCCCTCCAGGGTCCCGCCCTCCGCCAGCCGCCGAAGGCCCGCCCCCAGCCGGCGCAGGTCCCGGCTTACAAGGGCCCCGGCGAGCAGGCCGAACAAGAGGCCCAGGGGGATGGCGGCGGCCAGGGCCAGGCCGAAAGCGGTAACCACCCCGCCCACCGTCCGTTCCACCGGACCCAGCTCCTCCCCGACCCGGAGGACCCCCACCGGCGAGCCCGCCCACTCCGCCGGCACCGCCACGTAGAGCCGCCCGGACCCCAGGCCCACGCCGTAAGGGGCCCCGCCCACCACCGCCCCGACCTCCGGCCGGGCCTCAACGTCCCCGAGGCGGGCCGGGTCCCCGGCCGAGTCCCCCACCGGGCGGCCCGCCGGGTCAAAAAGGGTCACCCGGAGGCCGAACCGCCGGCCCAAATCCTTGGCGGCCACATCGGCGTCCGCCGGGTCCCCGGTGGCCAGGGCGGCCCCCGCCTCGGCGGCCATCATCCGGGCCTGCCGCAAAAGCTGGCCCTGAAGGAGGCCGAGCCCCTGGGACCAGACAAAATCGGCGGCGTAAAAGCCCAGCGTCCCCAGGATAATCCCGGCCAGCAGGACAAACCCCAGCCCCAGGCCCAGGACCCGCCCGACTGCCACCGCCCTCAACCCGCAAACCGGTAGCCCACCCCCCGGACCGTCTCGATGAGCACCGGCCGGGAGGGGTCGTCTTCGAGCTTTTCCCGCAGGCTCCGGATGTGGACGGCCACGGTGCGGGGGTCCACCGGGTTGGCATACCCCCACACCTCCCCCAGCAGCCGCTCGGCCGAAAAGACCCGGCCCCGGTTTTTGACCAGGAAGGCCAGCAGGTCGAACTCCTTGGGGGTGAGGCTTACGGGGACGCCCGCCCGGGTCACCGTGTGCCGGGTGAGGTTGATCTCCAGGTCCCCGGCCACCAGCCGCTCCTCCCCGGCGGCCCCCCGGGCCTGAAGCTCGGCCAGAATAAGGTTCCGGCGCCGGAGGAGGGCCTTGACCCGGGCCAGAAGCTCCCGCATGCTGAAGGGCTTTGTCAGGTAATCGTCGGCCCCCAGCTCCAGGCCGACCACCCGGTCCACCTCGTCGGTCCGGGCCGTAAGAATGATGATGGGGACCGAACTCTGCTGCCGGACCCGGCGGCAAACCTCGAACCCATCGATGCCGGGCAGCATCAGGTCCAGGATGACCAGGTCGGGCCCTTCGGCCATAAGACTCAGGGCGGTGGGGCCGTCGGCGGCCGCCAGCACCCGGTGCCCCTCCCGCCGCAGGTTGTAGCCGATGGCGGCCTGGAGGGCGGGCTCGTCTTCGACTACGAGAATTGTGGGCATGGTTTTCTCCATTAGATTTTATCAGCCGGGGGCAAAACCGGGTGCGGGGCCCCCATCGGGGTATAATGTTAAAGCAAAGAACGAGGAGAAACTATCATGGAGCGGCGGGTTATCCAGGTGTCGGGCATGTCCTGCAGCCACTGCAACGAGGCCGTAAAGCGGGCCGTGGGGCGGCTGCCGGGCATCAGCTTCGTGGACGCCGATTACCGGGAAAACAAAGTGGTTATCGAGTACGACCCGGCGGCAACCGACCTGGAGGCCGTCTACCGGGCCATCGAGGAAGAGGGCTACCAGGTCGTCGCCCGCTGAGGGGGCGGCAAGGGGGCGGGGCGGAGGCAGGGTTGGACGGCGAGGTTCTGGCCGGCACCGTCCGGGAGATTTTAGCCTTCAGGCCCGAGGACGGCCGCGTCGTTCTTCGGGTTGAGGGGGCGGGGTCGGGGGGCCGGCCCCAAACCGTCGTCGCCCCCCGAACCCAGCTGGTGCCCGGGGCCCGGGCTGTCTTCCGGGGCCGCTGGCAGACCCGGGACCACCTGGGCCGCCACTTCGTGGCCGACCGGGTGGAGGTCGGCCTTCCGGCCGAGCGGTCGGAGATAGTCCGCTTCCTGGCCAGCGGCCTCTTCCCCGGTATCGGCTACCGGCGGGCCGAACTTTTGGCCGCCCGGTTTGGGGCCGACCTGTGGGAGGTGGTCCGAAGGGACCCCGGACGCCTGCGGGAGGCCGGCATCGGGCCGAAAACGGCCGAAACCCTCCGCCGGACCCTGGCCGAAACGGAGGCCGCCTGGGCAACCCTGAGGCGCCTCCAGGCCGCCGGCGCCGACCCCGTCATTGCCCGCCTTCTCCTCGAAACCTTCGGCCCGGAGGCCCCCAGCCGGCTTGACCAGGACCCCTACGCCCTGGTGGGCCTTGTTCCCGGCTTCGGCTTCGGGCTGGCCGACCGCCTGGGCCGGGGCCGGCCGGAGCTTGCCCCGGCCCGCCGGGCCGCCTGGGTCGTCCACCTCCTCCAGCGGGCGGCCGAAGAAGAGGGCCACTGCTACCTGCCCTTTGCCGAGCTACTCCGACGGGCCGGGGGCAGCTTCACCCAGGAGAAGCTGGCGGCCGCCGTCCGGGAGGGGATCGCTTCGGGCCGGGTCCGGTACGAGGCAAAGGCCGGCGGCCGGTTGTACTTAATGTCCCTTTATCAGGCCGAGGCGGCCGTGGCCCAAAAGCTGACCCAGCGGCTGGCCGGCTTTGAGGCCGCCCAGGTGGAAGGCCGGGAGGCGGCCCTTAAACTGCTCGGGGCGGCCCCGGTGGGGGCGCTCACCGGCGGGCCGGGCGTGGGCAAAACCCGGCTGGTGGCCGAGCTGCTGGGCAGACCGGAGCTGCGGGGCCGGCGGGTCCTCCTGGCCGCCCCTACCGGCCGGGCCGCCAAGCGCCTTGAAGCGGCCGCCCGCCGGCCGGCCTTCACCCTCCACCGCCTCCTGGAATACGAACCCGAGACGGGCCGATTCCGCCGGGGCCCGGAAAGCCCCCTGGAGGCCGACCTGCTGGTGGTGGACGAGGTCTCCATGCTGGACATCACCCTGGCCGAAAGGCTTCTGGCCGCCCTGGGTCCGGAGACCCGGCTCCTTCTGGTGGGCGACCCGGCCCAGATTCCCAGCGTCGGCCCCGGCAATCTGCTGGGGGACCTGCTCGCTTCGGGGGCCGTGCCGGCGGCCCGGCTGACCGAGATCCAGCGCCAGGCGGCCGACTCGGGCATCGTCGCCAACGCCTACCGGGTTCTGGCCGGGGAGCCGCCGGTGGGGGACCGGCCCGACTTTGCCGTCGTCGAAGCCCCTTCCGCCGGGGCCGTTGCCGACCGGGTGGCCGAGCTGGTCTCGGAAAGGATTCCCCGTCTGCTCGGCTTCCGGCCGGGGCAGGGGGTTCAGGTGCTGGCGGCCAAGTATGCCGGCCCCGCCGGGGTCGACCGGCTGAACGAGCGCCTTCAGGCCCTTATCAATCCCGCCGGCCCCGACACCCCCGAGCTGGTCTGGAAGGGGCGCCGTTTCCGGCCCGGCGACCGGGTTATCCAGCAGGTGAACGCCTACCCCAAGGGGGTGGCCAACGGGGAGGTGGGCCGGGTGGTCCGGGTCGACCCCGAGGCCTCCGAGCTTCAGGTTCGGTTCGAGACGGCCTTCGGGCCCTGGACGGTGACTTACCGGGGCCTGGAGCTGGACCAGCTCGACCTGGCCTACGCCCTCACCATCCACAAGAGCCAGGGGTCGGACTATCCGGCCGTGGTGGTCGTGGCCGTCCGGGACCACCTGCCCATGCTCGACCGCCGCCTCCTTTACACGGCCATAACCCGGGCCCGCCGGCTCTGCCTCGTGGTGGCCGAGGCCGGGGTTCTGGCCGGGGTGGTGGGGGCCGAGCAGAACCGGCACCGATTCACCGCCCTGGCCGAACGCCTTCAGGCCCGCCCTCAGGCACCCAGCCCCGGTACGAACGGACCGTTCCCAACCCGTAACCTTTTGGCTAAAAATTCGTTGGAGTAACCGGAACGAAACTTACGGAGGGAGCGGCCGGAATGCGACCGTTAAGGCTTCTGCCCCTGGTGGGTATGTTGATTCTTCTGGGCCTCGGGGCCGGCTTCCTGGTGGCCCAGGCCCGGGAAAGCCCCGACGACGCCGAAGGGCCCCCGCCTAAAGTCCTGAGCTGGGACCCGCCCGTTATCACGGGGACGGTAACCGAAACCACCACCTTTACCGCCACCGCCACCATCTCCCCGACAACCTCTTACCTCGAAGAATGCGTGGTCAGGCCCAAGAAATTCGACGGGGACGCCGTTGAGTGCCAGCTTTCGGCCACCGACGGCACGGTGACGGTCACCCTGACCGTCAGCCCGACGGAGGAGATTCACGGCCGGGCCTTTAATTTCCAGGTTTTCCTTCGGGCGGACGGCGAGGCGCGAGTGGTCGCACCGCCCCTGCGGGTGAGGCTGTTTACCAACTCGGTGCCCCCGGCGGCCGAAGACCGGGGCAAGCCCGACGAAGATAACGGGGTCGGGCCGGCCGACCACGGGCCGGGTCGGGGCGCCGACCACCGGCCGGACGACCGTCCCGGGAAGGGGGATGACCACCGGGCCAACCCGGGACCCCCCGCCGCCTCGGGCGACCACGGCCGTTGGGGCGGACGGCGGGGCGGCCGCTAGGGCGGCGGCCTTTTCGCCGGGACCTCCGGCGGACCTGCCCGGCCATCCGTCGAGTGCTGGCAGATGCCGGCCGGGACCCACGGCCGTGGGTCCCGGCCGCTTCAGGGCCGAGAATCGGAAAGCCCGGTCAACCCCCATCTAACTTCGTTTCCGACGGACGCCTGAGCTCTGCCAGGAGCATCCCGGCCAGGATCAGGCCGCCCCCGACCAGCTCTTTGGGACCCAACCTTTCGCCCAGCAGGGCGGCCGCAAAGAGGGCGGCAAAAACCGGCTCGGCCGCGAAGATGAGGGCGGCGTGGCTGGGGCTCGTGTATTTCTGGGCCGGGATCTGTAACCCGAGCACCAGGCCGGTGCCCAGGACGCCGGTGTAGAGGGCGGCGATAAGGCCCATCCCGGGGGGAAGCCCGACGCCCCCCTCCAGGCTGAGGGCCAGCAGGCCCCCGCCGAGGGCGACCACCGCCGTCTGGACCAGGGCCAGCCGGAAGGCGTCACAACCCCGGCTCAGCTCGGCCACCGCCAGTATGTGGCCGGCAAACCCAAAGGCGCAGGCCAGCACCCAGAGGTCGCCGGGCTCCGGCCTCAGGTCGGCGGTGAGGGAGAGGAGGCCCAGGCCGGCGGTGGCCAGGCCGACCCCGGCGGCCACGGCCCAGCCGACCCGGTGCCCGAGGCCGAACCGGGCAAAGAGGGGAACGAGCACCACTGAAAGGCCGGTGATGAATCCCGCTTTGGAAGCCGTCGTGAGGCTTAGGCCCACCGTCTGGGTAACGTAGCCCCCAACCAGAAGAAGGCCCATCAGGACACCCCGCCAGAGCTCCCGCCGGGAAAGGCCACCCAGTCGGGGCAGCGCCAGGACGAAAAAGACGGCCGAAGCAACCCCAAAGGGGACAGCGACGAAGTTAAAGGGGGAGGTATCCGCCAGGCCGACCTTTATCACCACGAAGGTGGTTCCCCAGACGACACAGACCAGAAGCAGGACCAGGTCGGCGTTGAGGGGAGAGCGGGCAAGCCAGCCTTCAAAACCGCCGGGCCGGGCTGGGCCGGTCGGCTTCAACGGGGCGGTTCCTGGGGGTTAGAGTCCCCGGGCGGCGTCCACCGCCCGCTGGCGCTGGACCACCAGGCTCAGCAGGACGGTGACGGCCCTGGGGAACCTCTGGATTAGCGTTTTAAACCCTTGGGCTTGAATAACCAGCAGGTGGGACTCCTCCACCGCCCGGACGGTGACGGGCCGGCGGGGCTCCTCCAGGGCGCTCAGCTCCCCGAAGAAGTCGCCGGGGCCGAAATAGGCCACGTGCCGCTCGCCGCCGCGGCCGCTTCCCACCACCGCCTGGAGCCGGCCGGTCTCGACGACGTAAACGCTGTCCCCGGCATCCCCTTCCCGGAAAACCTCGGTGCCGGCATAGTAGAGCCGGATGCTCAAATAGCCGTAGCTGGCAATCTCCCGGCAAACTTCCAGAAGCTCCTCGGCCGGGACCCCCTTTAAGATGGCCGTCCGGCCGAGGATTCTGGCCGCCTGGGGGACGACCTCCCCCTGCCCCTCCACCGTCAGGTAGTTCTGGGCCCCCTCAAACTTCCGCAGCAGGGCCGGGTCGGCCTCGGCAACCCGCCAGACCCCCCGGATGTGGCGGCGGTTGACCAGCAGAACCGGCGCCCGGAAGCTGAGGGGCCGGGCATACCGGCCGAAGAGGCCGGTGGCGTGGGTCATCGGCAAAAAGAGCCGGTCATTTTCCCGGAGGTGCTCTTCCAGGGCGGTCCCGGGGTTAAGGTGGAGGAGGCCCCGCACGAGGAAAGGCCCCGCCTCGACCAGGCCCTCCACCCTTTCCAGCCTGCGAACGAGGGCCTGCTGTTCCGGGGAGCGCTCGATGCCGACGGTGTAGCGGGGCATGCCCAGCACCACCTCGTCGACGGCCACGACGGCGGTTTCCAGGGGGCCCTGGGTGGTCCGGTCGGTGCGAAGGGGCTGGGTCGTCACGTCGTGAAGCTCCACCACGTGCCGAACGTACCGGTTCAGGGTATCCGAGAGCCGCGGGTAGGGCGACCGGATAAACCCCGAAAGGCGAAGCTCCCGGGTGTAGAGAACGACCCGGACGAGCCTGAGCGGGCCGGCTTGGGACCGAGAGCTCATTTACAGCTCCCAGTAAGTGTATCGGAGTCTTTACGCCGGCGGCAAAGGCCCAATCTTCCGGGCGACCCCAAGCCGGTCCCGAAAAACCACAAAGGGCAGGCCCCGCTCCCGGCAAAAATCCACGAAGGCCAGGCTGTAGCGGGGGTTCACGTCGTCGGCCACCGATGAGCCCGCCCCGCCCCACCGCCCCAAAGACCGTCGCCAGCTCAAACCGGACCTGCTCGTCCGTGTGCAGGCTGTCGTGCAAAAAGAGCTCGAGGGTCCCGAGGCCGGCCACCAGGGCCGGCAGTTCGGCCCGGACGTCCCCGACCACAAGCCGCCAGCGCCCCTTAAGCCAGGGCGGTACCAGCCAGCCGGCCCCGAATCCGGGGGGAATGTGGACGTTTTTATAAGCCTGCAGGCCGGCCTTCCCCTGGTCAACCGGCAGGTCAATGCTGTAAAGGGTGCCCCTCCGGTTACGCCCCAGGCCGTTGAGGATGAAGGCCGAGCTGGCCCCCGGCCCCACCCCCGTCTCGAGAACCGTTTGGGGCTTCTCCAGGCGAATCAGGGCGTAAAGGACCGACCCGGCCGCAAAACTGAGCCAGCCCCCGGGGTGTCGGTCGGGGCTTACGGCTTGGGCCGCCCGAATCTGGCCCTGGAGATATCCCCAGAACCGCCGGTCCAAATGAAGCTCCGCCGTGTAGAGGGCCACCCGGGCGGGGCTCAGCCCCAGGAGGCGGAAGGCCGAGGTCTGGGCTAAAAACCTGACCGCCCGGATGGGGAGCCTGTGGGTGCGGGCCGCCTGCTCAACCGCCACGTCGGAAACCTGAGGCGCTTATAAATACCGGTCAAGGCACTTGATGTAATAATCCCGGGTCCGGATCAGGCCGCTGGTGAGGTCGTAGCGGGCCGTCCAGGGCACCACCCGCCGGAACTTCTGGTTGCTGATCAGGGCATCCCCGACCTCGATGGCCTTCCGGTCCTCGGGCCAGGGCACGAATTTCACCCGGCCCCCGATTACCCGGGCCACCTCCCGGGCGACCTCGGCCACGGCATAGTGCTGGTCCGAGACCGCAAAGAACACCTCCCCGACCGTCTGTTCGCTTAAGGCCGCCAGGACGAGGGCTTCCACGCAGTCCTCCACGTAGGTGATGTTCCGGAGCTGGCGGCCCTCCCCGAAGACGGGAATCTCCTTGCCCTGAAGGCCCAGGCCGATAAAGTAGTTAATAAACCCAAGATCCGGGCTCTTTATATTCGACCTGGGCCCGAAGACGTTGGCCAGCCGGACCACGGTGACGGGGAGGCCGTAGGCCCGGGCGTAGATAAGGCAGTATTTTTCCCCGGCCAGCTTGTTGGCCGAATAAATGTCCACCGGAAACTCCACGTGGAGCTCGTCGATGGGCCGGTAGTACATCCGGCCCACCTGGGTGCTCGTCCCCAGGTAAACCAGCCGGGCCCCCGGGTTGAACCTCCGCAGGGCCTCCAGGAGGATAAGGGTCCCCTTGCAGTTTACGTCGACGTCCGTGAAGGGTTCCCGCATGGAGTTCGGGTGGGAGGTGTAGGCGGCGCAGTGGAAAACGACCTCCTGCCCGGCAACGTGGGCGCTCAGGCACTCGAAGTCCCGGATATCCCCCAGGACGAGCTCCACGTCCTGGCGGATATCCTCGATGTTGTAAAGATTTCCCCCCGAACGGGGGTCCAGGCAGTCGTAGATGGTGACCCGGGCCCCCAGCTCCAGACAGCGATGGGCCAGGTTGCTGCCGATAAACCCGAGGCCCCCGGTTATAAGCACCCGGCGTCCCCGCAGGCCCGCCGGGGTCAGAACTTCCCCCCTTTGTTCGGCCACAATAGTCCCCCGCTTAGCGTCCGCTCCTTCGGCGTTTGCCTGCGCCGCCTCCGGACCCCGGCCGCCCACACCGGGGTCGGCAAATCATTTAATCGGCGGCCCTTTCAACCAATCATAACCTATTTCCGGGTCGTCGTGGGGGATGCGGCCCTCATCGGCGGGGTCGTAGACCCGGGAAGTCACGTAAAAGAGGTGGACCGGCCCCGAGATCACCTTACAGCCGTGGGCAACCCCCGGCGGAATCCGCACCACCCGGGCCGGCTGGTTTTCCCCAAGCAGAAACTCCATCGTCTGCCGGTAGGTGGGCGATTCGGGCCGCAGGTCGTGGAGGGCCACCTTGAGGACGCCGATGGGCACGTACCACCAGTCCACCTGCTTGTAGTGGATGTGCCAGGCCTTAACAACCCCCGGGTACATCAGGGAGTGGCTCCACTGACCGAACCCTTCGGCGAAAAAATCGTCCGTGACCCGGATGAGCTCCCGGAAAAAGCCCCGCTCATCCGGGTGGGTTACGAGGTCTTTAAAGACCACGCCCTCAATCACAGGCATCACCTCCAAAGGCCCTTACGGCCGCGATGACGGCCTCGACCTCCCCATCCGTAAGCTCCGGGTACATGGGGAGGGAAAGGACCTCCCGGGCGGCCCGCTCGGTCCCGGCCAGGGACCCCACCACCCGCACCCGGCCCCGGTACGCGGGCTGGAGGTGGACGGGCACCGGGTAGTGGACGGCGGTTCCCACCCCCTGCCGGGCCAGAAAGGCCCGCAGCTCCTCCCGCCGGGCGGAACGGACCACGTAAAGGTGGTAGACGTGGGTCGCCCCCGGCCGAACTCGGGGCGGCCGCACGGCCGTTCCGGCCAGTCCGGCCTCATAGCGGGCCGCAATCTCGGCCCGCCGCCGGTTATCGGCCTCCAGGTGGCGCAGTTTCACCCGCAGGACGGCGGCCTGAAGCTCGTCCAGCCTCGAGTTAAACCCCGGAACGGCGCTCACATACCGCTCGGCCCAGCCGTACTCCCGCAGGAGCCGGACCCGCTCGGCCAGCTCCGGGTCGTCGGTCACCACCATCCCCCCATCCCCGAAGGCCCCCAGGTTCTTGGTCGGGTAAAAGCTAAAGGCCCCCAGGTCGCCCCACGCCCCGACCCGCCGGCCCCGGTAAACGGCCCCGTGGGCCTGGGCGCAGTCTTCGATGACCCTGAGGCCGTACCGCCGGGCCACCTCCAGCATCGGCCCCAGCTCGGCCGGCTGACCGTAAAGGTGCACGGGGATTATCGCCTTGGTTCGGGGGCCGACGGCCTCTTCCAGACGGGCCGGGTCCAGGGTATAGTAGTCGGGCTCGATATCCACAAGGACCGGCCGGGCGCCGGCCAGCTCGACGGCGGCAACAGTGGCCGTGGCGGTGTGGCTTACGGTAATCACCTCGTCTTCCGGGCCGACCCCGGCCGCCCGCAGGGCCAGCACCAGGGCGTCGGTGCCGCTGGCCACCCCAATGCCGAACCTAACCCCGACGTAGGCCGCAAACTCCGCCTCCAAGGCCCCCACCTCCGGGCCCAGGATGTACCGGCCGCTCGCCAGGACCCGGCCGACGGCCGCGTCGATTTCGGCCCGGTGGGCCAGGTACTGGGCCAGGGGATTGGCGACGGGAATCACCGCCCGGACAGGGGGCCTTCGGCCAGCCGGCTCCGCTCGTAATCGATAACCCGGTCCAGCATCTCATCCAGCCTCAGGGTGGGCCGGTACCCGATGTAGCGGTTTATCTTCGAAAGGTCCGGCAGCCGCCGGCGCATATCTTCAAACCCGGCTTCGTACGCCTGTTCGTAAGGAATAAAAACAATCTCCGAAGGACTGTTGGTTTTTCTTTTGATAAGCTCGGCCAGCTCCCGAATGGAGATATCCTCGGTGTGGCCGACGTTAAAGACCTCCCCGGCCGCGGCGGGGCATTCCACCAGCTTGATGAGGGCGTCCACCACGTCCCCGACCCAGGTGAAGGAGCGCCGCTGGGTGCCGTCGCCGTACACGGTTATGGGCTCGCCCAGGAGGGCCTGCCGGACGAAGCGGGGCACCACCATCCCGTAGCGGCCGGTCTGGCGGGGGCCGATGGTGTTGAAGAGCCGGACAATGACCACCGGAACCCCCTTCTGTTTCCAGTAGGCCAGGCCCAGAAACTCGTCGATGACCTTCGAGGCGGCGTAGGCCCACCGGGCCTTGGAGGTGGGCCCGAGAACCAGGTCGTCCTCCTCGCTGAAGCGGGGCTTGTCCAGCTTGCCGTAAACCTCGGAGGTGGAGGCCAGCAGGAGCGTCTTTTTCTTTTTGGCGGCCAGCTCCAGCACCACCTCCGTCCCCTTGACGTTCTGTTCGAGGGTCCAGACTGGGTCCTCGACGATGAGGCGGACGCCTACCGCCGCCGCCAGGTGAAAGACCACGTCGGCCAGGTCCACCAGCTCCGCCATCACCGCCCGGTTGAAAACCGTGTCAATGACGTAGCTGAACCGGGGGTGGGACTTCAAGGGGGCGATGTTTTCGATGGAGCCGGTGGAAAGGTCGTCGATGACCCAGACCTGGTCCCCCCGGGCCAGCAGGGCCTCGGCCAGGTGGGACCCGATAAAGCCGGCACCGCCGGTAATCAGCGCCCGCATTAAAGACTCCAGTAAAGGACCCTGGGATTTCCCCGGAAGGCCCCGGCCAGCGCCCCCCGCACGTCCACGACCACCCCCGGGCCCGAGTCCGGCCTAAGGAGGCCCAAAAACCCCTCGGGCCCCCGCTCCAGAAGGGCCCGGTGCCTCACCGCCAGCACCACCCCATCATACCGGGGCCCGACCTCAAAGGGGTCGGCCTCGGCCGCCCGCAAACCCAGCTCCCGCATCACCCCCTCGGAACCCACCAGGGGGTCATAAACCCAGACCTTTACCCCATACTCTTCCAGTTCTTTGACCAGCTCCACCACCCGGCTGTTGCGGGTGTCCCGCACGTCCTCCTTAATCGTCACCCCCAGCACCAGCACCCTCGAACCCTGCACCACCCGCCCGGCCCGAATCAAAAGCTTCACCGTCTGCCGGGCGATGTAGACGGGCATATACTCGTTTATCCGCCGCCCGGCCAGGATAAGCTCCGGGTGGTGGCCCACCTGCTGGGCCTTGTAGGTGAGATAATACGGGTCCACCGGGATGCAGTGGCCGCTCACCAGCCCCGGCTCCACCGGCACAAAGTTCCACTTGGTCCGGGCCGCCGCCAGCACCTCCCGGGTATCAAGACCAAGCCGGTGAAAGAGCATCGCCAGCTCGTTCATCAGGGCGATGTTTAAGTCCCGCTGGACGTTCTCAATAACCTTGGCCGCCTCGGCCGTCCGGATGTCCGGCGCCCGGTGAATCGGGGCCTTGACCACCAGCCCGTAAACCCGGGCCATAAGCTCGGTGGTCTCGGGGTCCTGACCGGCCACCACCTTGGCGATCTTTTCTAAGGTGTGCTCGGGGTCCCCCGGATTTATCCGCTCGGGCGAATAGCCGACTTTGAAATCCCGCCCGGCCTTAAGGCCCGAGGCCCGCTCCAGCTCGGGCAGGCAAACCTCCTCGGTCACCCCGGGGTAAACCGTCGACTCGTAAACCACCACGCTTCCGGCCGAAAGGTTCCGGCCGATGGTCCGGCTGGCCTCAATCAGCAGCGAAAGGTCCGGCTGTTTGGCCGAATCCACCGGGGTGGGGATCGCCGCAATGATAAACTGGGCCCGGCGCAGGGCCGCCGGGTCCGAAGTAAACTCCAGGTGGGGGGCCCGGACCTGTTCCGCCGAGAACTCCAGGTTGCGGTCGTAGCCGGCCTGAAGCTCCCGGATGCGGTCCGGGTCGATGTCGAAGCCGATGGTCGGGTGGACCCGGCCGAAGGCGGTGGCCAGGGCCAGGCCCACGTAGCCCAGGCCCACCACCCCGATTCGGTCCGGCATCGTCCCCGTCATCAGTCTTCAACCTCAACGTCTTTGGCCCAGTCTCGGTTGGCCAGATACCAGCTTACCGTGAGCTCAAGGCCGGTTTCCAGGTCCACCTCCGGCCGCCAGCCGAGAAGGCCCCGGGCCTTGGAGATATCGGCCCAGGTGGCCCCCACATCGGCGGGGTGGCGGGGCCGACGCTCGATGACGGCCTGCCGGCCCACAATCCCCTCGATGGCGAGAATCACCCGGTTAAGCTCCACCGGCCGGTCGCTCCCCAGGTTTATGATTTCAAAGCCCCGCACCCCCAGGGCCAGGACGGTCCCCCGGGCCACGTCGTCCACGTAGGTAAAATCCCGCTCCTGGGTGCCGTCCCCGTAGACGACGATGGGGAGCCCCTCGGCGATGCGCCGCACGAACCGGAAGATGCTCATATCCGGCCGCCCGGCGGGCCCGTAGACCGTAAAATAGCGCAGGACCGCCACGTCCAGCCTGAACAGCCGGTGGTAAGTATAGGCCAGGACCTCGGCCGCCTTCTTGGACGCGGCGTAGGGGGAAAGGGGCCGGTCGGTGGGCTGGTCTTCCCGAAAGGGCCGGGGCCCTTCCCCGTAGAGGCTCGACGTCGAGGCCAGGATGAAAGCTGGCACGCCCCGGTGCCGGCAAAGCTCCAGGAGATTGAGGGTTCCCAGGACGTTGACCTCGTAGTAGCCGTGGGGACTGCGCAGGCTCTGGCGAACCCCGGCCCGGGCGGCCAGGTTGATTACGGCCCCGAAGGGCCCCGCCCCATCCCAGAGGGCCTCGAGGAAGGCCGGGTCCAGGATGGTCCCCGGCCGGAACGAAAAGCCCCGGGCCGATTCGAGGTTCTTGAGCCGCCAGGCCTTCAGGACCACGGGGTAGGCCGGGTCGAGGTTGTCCACCCCGACCACCTCATACCCGGCCCGGACAAGATGCTCGGCCACCTTAGACCCAATAAACCCGGCGCAGCCGGTCAGCAGGACCTTCACGGCCCCCCCGGCTCCACGTACTCGGCCGGCACCCAGCCGGTATTCCCGGCCGGGTCCCGCACCCGAACCCAGCGGCGGCCGCCGGCTTCGGCCTCCTCCCCCAGGGCCTCCAGGCGGGTCCGCTCCGGCCAGGCCCGAATCCGGCGGGTTTCGCTGGCCGGTTCCGCCCGGAGGTAAACCCCGAGGCCGCCGGTGTTGGCCACCACCAGCGGGCCCCGGTAGAACCCGGGGGTTGGGGTGGGCACCGGGGCGGTGGGCTCCGGGGCAGGCGGGGTCTCGGCCCGGGGCTGGGTCGGCCGCTCGAAGTAGAGGACGACGAGGACGACGAGGGCCGCCGGAATGAGAATGAGGGCCAGGCGGAGCAGGGCCGCCGGCCGCCAAAGGCCCATCCGGGCCGGCCGCCCGTCGGGGGCCGGCTCCCAAAAGTCGTAAAGGCCCCGGTTGCAGGCGAGGGCATCGGCGTCCACCAGGGAGCGCATGTTCGGCCCCCGCAGGACCGGGTGGGTGCACCAGCCCCGTCCCCCCACCGGCGACGGCCGGTAGACGCGGCAGGTGCCGCAGCGGCGGGGAAGGCGGGGACTCCTGGGGGAAGGAACCCGGGGGGGTGCGGCCATCAGCCGTGGAGCAGCCGGCCCAGCCTGGCCACGGCCTCGGCGATCCTTTCCTCGGGGGCGGTGTAGCTGAACCGCAGGTGGCCCTCCGCCGCCGGCCCGAAATCCACCCCCGGCGTGACGGCCACGTGGGCCCCCCGCAGAATCCGCCGGGCCAGCTCCAGGGAGTTTTCGCCCCAGCGCCGGGCGTCGGCCAGGACGTAGAAGGCCCCGGCCGGCTCGACGGGGACCCCAAACCCCAGCTCCCGGAGGGCCGAAACCAGGTAGCGGCGGCGCCGGTCGTAAAGCCGGCGCATCCGCTCGACCTCCGGCCCCGCCTCCCTTAAGGCGGCGATGGCGGCGTGCTGGACGAAGTCGGCCGCCGAGATGAAGAAATTCTGGGCCATCACCTCCATCGGCCGGACCAGGTCGGCCGGCAGGATTATAAACCCGAGGCGCCAGCCCGTCATCGCGTAGCGCTTGGAAAAGCCGTTAAGAACCACCGCCCGGTCGGAAAACTCCAGGATGGTGCGCTCTTCCCCCACGTAGGTGAGCCCGTGGTAGATCTCGTCGGAGACCACCAGCGGTCCCAGCTCGGCCAGGGCCTTCAAGGTGTCGGCCGAGAGGACCGCGCCGGTGGGGTTGGCCGGGGAGTTGACCAGGATCGCCCGGGTTCGGGCCGAAATGGCCGCCCTGACCCGGGCCGGGTCCAGCTGATAGCCTTCGGCCGGGTCCACCCGCACCGTCACCGGCCGGCCGCCGGCAAACCGGATGAAGCTGGGGTAGCAGGCGTAGTAGGGGTCGGTAATTATCACCTCGTCCCCGGGCTCCAGGATCGCCGAAAAGAGGAGCATCAGGGCCGGGGAGGTCCCGGCCGTGACCAGAATCCGGTCCGGCGATACCCGAACCCCGTAGCGCTCCCGGTAGTGCTCGGCGATGGCTTCCCGAAGCTCAAGGAGGCCCCGGGCCTGGGTGTAGTGGGTCCGGCCGGCCCGCAAAGCCTCCACCGCCGCGGCCTTGATGCACTCGGGGGTATCAAAATCGGGCTCCCCCACCTCCAGGTGGATGACGTCGGCCCCCTGCCGCTCCAGCTGTTGGGCCTCGGCCAGGACGTCCATGGCCAAAAAAGGTTCAACCTGTCGGGCGCGACTGGATATCTCCATCAGCCTGACTCCGGCCGCAAGGCTGGCTTTACCATGCCTTTTCGAGTATACCGCCCCGGGCCCCGGGGCTTTCCAGTCTGGCCCCGCCGGCCGGACTCCGGTTATGATATACGTGAACCAGCCAGATTCAGAGGAGAGGTCGCGATGCCACGGCTGCCCGGCAAACGGATCTTCGTCGAGATGCTCATCGCCCACGGCACCCGCTATCTTTTCGGGAACCCCGGCACCACCGAGCAGCAGCTTATGGACGTCCTTCAGGATTATCCGCAGGTGGAGTATATAATGGGCCTCCACGAGGCGGTGGCCGTGGGCATGGCCGACGGCTACGCCCGGGCGAGCGGCCGGCCGGCAGTAGCCAACGTCCACATCGCCGCCGGCCTCGGCAACGCCATGAGCATGCTCTACAACGCCTACCGGGGCGGCACCCCCCTGGTCCTCACCGCCGGGCAGGCGGATACCCGGCTCCTGATGTATGAGCCGACCCTCTCGGCCAACCTGGTGGAGCTGGCCCGGCAGTTCACCAAGTGGAGCTACGAGGTCACCCATGCCGCCGACCTCCCCCAGGCCGTCCGCCGGGCCTTCAAGGCCGCCATGCAGCCCCCCACCCGGCCCGTCTTTCTCTCCCTGCCCATGGATATGATGGACGAGGAAGCCGAGGTCGAAATCCGGCCCCTGGGGGAGGTGGCCACCCGGGTGCGGCCGGACCCCTCGGCCGTGGAGCGGGCCGCCGAGATGTTCCTGCAGGCCGAAAGCCCGGCCCTCCTGCTGGGCGACCGGGTCGCCGCGTCGGGGGCCGTGGCCGAGGCGACCCGCTTTGCCGAGCTAGTGGGTGCCCGGGTCTACACCCTCAACGCCACCGAGGTGGTTTTCCCCACCGGCCACCCCCTCTACCTGGGAAGCCTCAACACCGGCAATCCGGCCACCCGGGAGGTCCTCCAGAATTTCGACCTGGTGCTGGCCGCCGGCGGTCCCCTCTTTCAGCAGTTTCTTTACCTGCCGGTCCAGTTCCTGGCCCCCGGCACCCGGGTGATTCAGCTGGACGACGACCCCTGGGAAATCGGCAAGAACTGGCCCGTCGACCTCGGCATCCAGGCCGACCCCAAGCTGGGATTTGCCGACCTCTACGAAGCGGTGGCCGCCCGGATGACCGGGACCGACCGGGAAAAGGCGGCCGGCCGAATCGCCGCCGCCGAGGAGTTCAAACGGCGGCTTCGGGATAAGCTCGAACAGGAGGTCCGGGCCGTCTGGGCCAGCCGGCCCATCGCCCCGGCCCGGCTGGCCCGGGAGCTCAGGGCCGCCGTCCCGCCGGAGACGGTTCTCGTCGACGAGGCCATCACCACCTCCCCCGCCCTTCAGGCGGCCTTCGATTTCAACGAGCCCGGGACCTACTTCCGGATTCGGGGCGGGGCCATCGGCTGGGGCCTGCCGGCCGCCCTGGGGGTGAAGCTGGCCCGGCCGGAGCGGCCGGTGGTGGCCGTCGTCGGCGACGGCTCGGCCCAGTATACCATCCAGTCCCTCTGGAGCGCCGCCCACCACCGCATCCCGGTAACCTACGTTATCTGCGGGAACCGGAGCTACCGCATCCTTAAGGTGAATTTAAAAAATTACCTTAAGTTTTCCGGCCAGGCCCACCGGGAGAGCAGGTTCATCGCCATGGACCTGACGGACCCCGACCTCGATTTTGCGGCCCTGGCCCGGGCCTACGGGGTTAAGGGCTGGCGGGTGGAGGAGCCCGACCAGCTGGGGGAGGCCCTGCGAACGGCCGTTCGGGACGGGGGCCCGGCCCTGGTGGACGTGGTCCTGGACGGGAAAGTCTGAGGAGGGCCATGCGAATCGTTTCCCTTCTGCCCAGCGCAACGGAAATCGTTTTTGCCCTCGGCCTTGGGGACTGCCTGGTCGGGGTAAGCCACGAGTGCGACTTCCCCCCGGAGGCCCGCACCCGGCCGGTGGTCACCCGCAGCCTCCTGCCCCCCGGCCTCTCCCAGGCCGAAATCGACCGGGAAGTGAAGCGGCTGCTGGCCGAGCGGGGCACCATCTACGAGCTCGATTCGGAGCTCCTTAAAGCGCTCAAGCCCGACCTGATCCTCACCCAGCGGCTGTGCTACGTCTGCGCCGTGGCCTACGAGCAGGTCTGCCAGACGGTAGAGGCCATCGGGGTGAACGCCCGGGTGCTCACCCTGGAGCCGGACGGCCTCGAGGGCATCTTCGAGACGATTCTGGCCGTCGGCCAGGCCGCCGGCCGGGAGGAGGCGGCCCGAAGGCTCGTGGCCGAACTCCGGGCCCGGGTCGACGGGGTGGTCGGACGGGTTGCCGGCCTGCCCCGGCCGGGGGTGGTCGCCCTGGAGTGGCTGGAGCCGCCCCTAGCGGCCGGCCACTGGGTTCCCGAGATGGTCGACCTGGCCGGGGGAGAAGACCTCTTCGGCCGGCCCCGCCTGCCGGCCGTCCGCCTTGACTGGGCCGACCTCTCAAGGGCCGACCCGGACGTCCTGGTTCTGATGCCCTGCGGCTACGATTTGCCCGCCACCGTCGAGGCCGCCCGGGCTCTGGGCGCCGTCCCCGACCTGGAAAAGCTCCGGGCCGTAAAGGCAGGCCGCCTTTACGCCGTGGACGGCTCGGCCTACTTTAACCGCCCCGGACCCCGAATTGTCGGGGGCGTTGAAATCCTGGCCGAGCTCCTCCATCCGGAAGCCTGCCGGGGCCTCGGCCCACCCAACTCCTGGACGCCCATCAGCCTGCCCCTGCCCGTCCCATGACGGCCCGGGACGTCAAAGACCTTGAAGCCTTCTTGCGGGAACAAGGAAGTCGGGCCCGGCTGGTCCGGCTGGAAGCGGATACGTCGACGGTGGGGGCCGCGGCCGAAGCCCTGGGGGTGCCCCCCGAGCGGATAATAAAGAGCCTGGTTTTCATCGCCGGCGACGAGCCCGTCCTGGTCATCGCCGCCGGCCCCGACCGGGTCGACCGGCGCCGGCTGGCCGAAGTGCTAGGCCTTCCGCCCGGCAAGGTCCGGCTGGCCACCCCCGACGAGGTCCTGGCGGCCACCGGTTTCCCCGTCGGGGGCGTCCCCCCGGTCGGCCACGCCCGCCCCCTAAAAGTTTATGTCGACCGGCGGGTGGCCGAGGCCCCGGACGCGGTTTTCGGGGGCGGGGGTGCCGACCGGGTGCTCCTGGAGGTCGAGCCGGCCGAACTTATCCGTCTGACCGGGGCCGAAATCGTCGACCTGGGCTGAAATGGCGGAAGGCTTCTACACCCGGCTGGGCGCCACCGAACTTAAGGTCTCCCGCATCGGCTTCGGCGGCTGGCAGCTCTCCGGGGTGGACTGGGGTTACTGGTCCGAGGCCGTCGCCGGCCGGACCCTCCTGGAGGCCCTGGACCTGGGCCTCAACCTGATCGAGACGGCCGACCGCTACGCCGAGGGCCACGGGCAGGAGGTTCTGGCCCGCTGGCTTAAGGGCCGCCGCCACGACTGCGTCCTGGCCGTCCGGGGCGGCATCGACTTTTACCACGGGGAGCCCCACCCCGACCCCTCGGCCCGGTATCTGACCTACGCCTGCGAGCAGAGCCTGAGGCGGCTCAAAACCGATTACATCGACCTTTTCCTGGTGGAGGGCGCCTCAGCCGAGGCCATCCGGAGGGGCGAAATCTACGAGACCTTCGAGCGGCTCGCCCGGGCCGGAAAAATCCGCTACGGGGGCTTTTTTGCCGACGACCCCGAGCTGGCCTTCCTGGCCGTGGACTCGGGTCCCACGGCGGCCCTGGAACTCCCCTTCAACCTGCTGGAGCCCCGCCTCCGGGAGCTTTTCCCCGAAATCGGCCGCCGCCAGGTAGGCATCCTGGCCTGCAGTCCCCTGGCCCAGGGCCGCCTGGCCGGCAGGCTTGCGCCGGACACCCGGTTTCACCCCGCCGACCACCGGTCCCGCTGGAACCCCGAACAGCTTCGCCGGGACCTGGAGCGGGCCAGGGCTTTTGGCTTTATTGCCGAAGCCCTGGAGGTCACCCCGCCCCAGGCCGCCGTCGCCTTCGTTCTGGACCATCCGGAAGTGGCGGCGGCCGTGGTCGGGATGCGGACCCCCGAACAGGTCCGGGAAGATATTGGGGCCTGGCGGCTCGTGCCCTTCCCCCCGGCGGTCCGGGACCGGCTGGCCGAAACCTTCGAAGGGCTTCTCCGGTCGGCCGCCGGACCGGCCCCAGAGCAGGCCCCAACCTAGGGTGTAACCCCGAATCCGGCCAGGAAACCGAGGGAGTCCGGGATATCCGTTCGGTAGGCGAAGGCCGAGCCCTTGCAGTTGGCGTTCAGGACAAAGGAGTTGACCCCGACGATAACCTCGTGGCCGTTGTCCGTTCGGTGAAGGACCGGTCCCCCCGAATCGCCGAAGCAGGTGCCCCCCGGCCCCACCCCCTCGCCCGGACTGTTCGAGTACTGGATATTGTAACCGTCCGTAAGGGCGCTCCTCAGGTTGACCAGGCTTACGGTCCCCAGGTAGCGGGTCCGCTCCCCCTCCAGGACCGGTTTGACGAGCTGGAGGCCGTAGCCCACCACCGTAAACTCCACCTCCTGAAGGCCCCGGCGGGCGGCCAGGGCATCTAAGTAACCCTGGGGGGCCACCCGGCCGTACTGGCCGTGAGTAGCCCCTGACGGGAGCGGCCGCTTAAAAGTTACTACCCCGATGTCGTGGGTGTTGGGGATCGTTAAAAGGCCGGTCCAGCCGGGGTGGGCCCGGGGCGTCCCCTTAAAGCCGCCCCCGCACGGGTAGCCTTTGACCTTTGGGGTGCAGGCCGTGCCCGGAGTCCAGTTGGGGTCCACAGGGATAGGCCCCGGGTCAAACCAGACCTGGGCGTGGGTAGGAGAAAGGTTAAGTTCCGGGTCGAAGCCGGTGCAGTGGCCGGCCGTAAGGAGCACCGTCGGGGAGACCAGGGAGCCGGTGCACCGCCAGAGGGGCACCCAATTCTCGTCGTAGAAGACCACCAGGCCCACGTAAGGGTGCCGGTCGCCGTCGGGCGCCCCGTACTGAACGGCCAGAGCCGCCGGGACCAGGGCCAGGACGGCCCCCAGCACCAAAAGAAGTGCGGCCAACCTTCTCATAACGTTTAAGCCTCCCTAAAGGACCGGGTGGGCGGCCGCCCACCGGCCGGCGACTAGACGGCCGTGGGGAGCTGGTAGTCTTTAAACTGCTCCCGAAGGACCTTCTTGTCGAACTTACCCACGCTGGTCTTGGGGATCTGGTCCACGAAGACCACGTCGTCCGGCAGCCACCATTTGGCAAAGCGGCCGGCCAAAAACTCCAGGATCTCCTCCTTGGTTATGGAATCCTTGTATTCGGGCTTGGGCACCACCACGGCCAGGGGCCGCTCCTGCCACCTGGGGTGGTGGACGGCGATGACGGCGGCCTCAAGGACCTTGGGGTGGGCCATGATGGCGTTTTCGAGGTCCACGCTGGAGATCCATTCGCCCCCGCTCTTTACCAGGTCCTTGACCCGGTCGACGATCTGGATGTAGCCTTCGGGGTCGATGGTGACCACATCCCCCGTCCGGAACCAGCCGTCCATAAAGGCTTCGGCCGTTCGGGGGTCGTTGTGATAGCCGCTAGTAACCCACGGGCCCCGGACCTGCAACTCGCCCATCGTCTTGCCGTCCCAGGGTATTTCGTTGCCGTTGGCATCCACCGCCCGGACCTCAACCCCCACCGCCGGAATCCCCTGCTTGGCCCGGATCTCATACTTTTGGTCCTCGGGCCAGGCGTCCATGTAGCTTTTGAGGATGGCCATGGTGCCCAGGGGCGAGGTTTCGGTCATACCCCAGGCGTGGAGGAAGTAGATGCCGTACTCTTTCTCAAAGGCCTCGATGAGCTGGCGGGGCATGGCCGAGCCGCCCACGACCACCAGCCTGAGGCTGGAAAGGTCGAACTTTTCCTGTTTGAGCAGGTTGTAAATCCCGATCCAGATGGTGGGGACCGCCCCGGTCACGGTGACCCGCTCCTCCTGGATGAGCTGGCAGAGGTCCCGGGGCTGGAGGAAGGGCCCGGGATTGACGACCTTGGCCCCAACCATCACCGACGCAAACGGAATCCCCCAGGCATTGGCGTGGAACATCGGGACGATGGGCAGGACCACATCCCGCTCGTGGATGCCGATGCCCCCGGCCATGCTCACCGCAAAGCTGTGAAGGAAGAGGGCCCGATGGGTGTAGACCACCCCCTTGGGATTGCCCGTGGTGCCCGAGGTGTAGCACATCCCGGCGGCCGCCCACTCGTCCAGCCGGGGCCAGGGGTAAGGCCCGTCGGGGGCCGAAGACAAAAGCTCTTCGTAGTCCACCACGGGCGAAAGGGAGGTTTCATACTGGCCGCCGACGTCGTCCATCACCACGAACTGGCGGACCGAACCCAGCTGGTCCTTTATCCGCTCCAGAATCTGCAGCAGGGAGGCGTCGACGAAGACCACTTTGTCTTCGGCGTGGTTGATGATGTAAGCAAGCTGGTCCAGGGGCAGCCGCAGGTTGAGGGTGTGAAGGACCGCCCCGTAGCAGGGGACGGCGAAGTAGATTTCCAGGTGGCGGTAGGTATTCCAGGCCAGGGTGGCGACCCGGTCGCCCGGCTCAACCCCAAGGCTTTTGAGGGCGTGGGCCAGCCGATGCACCCGCCGGTAGTACTCCCCGTAGGTGTAGCGGTGGATGCCGGCCCGGGTTCGGGTTGCAATCTCCTTTTTGGGGAAGTACTTGCCGGCCCGCTCGATGAAATGCTGCAGGGTGAGGGGGTAATCCATCATCAAACCTCTGAACTCGGACACCTCAAACACCTCCTCGGCAAAAGTTACGCCTGAGCCTGCGGCCCAAGCCGAAAAATTATATTTGCGCTCTCCGCATTCCTGCAACCGGGATAACCCGAAGGCCGGGATTTCCGGTCAGCAGCCCCAAACCCGGGGCCCGCGGCCGGGCGGTCCGACTATGGTTGCGGCCGGCCGGAAAGTGTTAAACTTAACCCCGGTGCTGACTGCGCTGAACGGAGCCGAAAGATGCCTGCGGTAGTCGTCGTTGGGGGCCAGTGGGGCGACGAGGGCAAGGGCCGAATCGTGGACCTGCTCTCCCGGGATGCGGCCGTGGTCGCCCGCTTTAACGGCGGGGACAACGCCGGCCACACCATCGTCAACGAGCTGGGGGAATTTGCCCTCCACCTGGTACCCGCCGGCATCTTTTACCCCCAGACCCAGTGCGTCATCGGTAACGGGGTGGTGGTTAACCCCAGGGTTTTGCTGGCCGAGCTGGACCTTCTGGCCTCCCGGGGGGTGGACATCTCCCGGGTGGCCGTAAGCGACCGGGCCCACGTGGTCATGCCCTACCACCTGGAGCTGGAGCGCCTGGAAGAGGAGGCCCAGGGGAAGGCCGCCATCGGCACCACCCGCCGGGGCATCGGCCCCTGCTACGCCGATAAGGCCGCCCGGCTGGGCATCCGCATGGGCGACCTCACCGAACCCGACGCTTTTATAAGCCGGCTGAGGTTCGTCCTGGAGTATAAAAACCGGGTCCTTGAGCGGGTTTACGGGGCCAAACCCTTCGACTGGCAGCAGGTTGCCGACGAGTACCTGGCCTACGGGGAACGCCTCAAGCCCTTTATTCGGGACACCAGCCTCATCGTTTTGCGGGCCCTCGAGCAGGGCGAGCTGGTCCTTCTGGAGGGGGCCCAGGGAACCCTCCTGGACCTCGACTACGGCACCTACCCCTACGTCACCTCCTCATCCACCGGCGCCGGGGGCGCCTGCCTCGGGGTGGGGATCGGCCCCACCCAGATAACCCACACCCTGGGGGTCTTTAAGGCCTACGTCACCCGGGTGGGGGCCGGCCCGATGCCCACCGAGCTTACGGATGAGGTGGGCCGCCTCCTGCGGGAACGGGCCCGGGAGTACGGGGCCACCACCGGCCGACCCCGCCGCTGCGGCTGGTTCGACGCCGTCCTGGCCCGCTTCAGCGCCCGGGTCAACGACCTCACCACCATCGCCATTACCCGCCTCGACATCCTCGACGCCTTCGACCGGATTAAGGTCTGCGTCGCCTACCAGACCGACGGGGTGGTATCGGAGGAGTTCCCCACCAGCGCCGCCCGCCTGGCGGCCGTCCGGCCCGTCTATGAGGAGCTTCCCGGCTGGCTGACGGACACGAGCCGGGTCCGGCGCTTCGAAGACCTGCCCCCCAACGCCCAGCGGTACGTGCGGCGGCTGGAGGAGCTGGTGGGCCGACCGGTTAGCCTGGTGAGCGTGGGGCCCGAGCGCAACCAGGTAATCCCCCTGCGGCCGATCCCTTAAGCCCGGTCGGCACCCCTCGGCTCCAACACCACCACCTGGGGCTCCTCCGGTAGCTCCCGCCGGCTGATGCTGAGGCGGGGGCGGGGCTGCACGGCCTCCTGCCCGACCTCGTGTAGAAACCGCTCCACCGGCTCCAGGGTCGTTTTCAGCCCGGGTATCCAATAGTGCATGGGGATGATGATGCTCGGCTCCAGCAGGCTTATCACCTCGGCGGCCTCGGCCGGCCCGATGGTGGAGTGGTTGCCCACCGGGATGAGCAGGATGTCGATCTTGGGCAGGGCCTCCACCTGGTCCGGGGTAAGCACGTGGCCCAGGTCGCCCAGGTGGCAGAGGGTGAGCTCTTCCGCCTCGATGACAAAGACGGTGTTCCGGCCGAGGCGCTTTCCCCCCTCGCTGTCGTGGAAGGTGCGGAGGCCGGTGATGAAAACCCCCTGAATCTCGTACTCGCCCGGCCCGTCCACCACCTTCGCCCCGGGCACCGCCCCCACGTTGCCGTGCCCCGGGTGGTAGTGGCTGACGGTGACGATGTCCGCCGTCTGCCGGGGCAGGGAGAGGCCGACCCGCCGGTCGTAGGGGTCGGTGATGATGGTGGCCTCCCGGGCCCGAATCCGGAAACAGGCGTGGCCGAACCAGATAAGCTCCACCTCAGACCACCGTTATCCGGGACCCCCGCTCCCCCCGGGTCACCTCCACCCGGACGGGGAACCGGTCCTTTAAATCTGGCAAGTGGGTGATTACCAGCAGTTTTTCAAACTCGTGGGCGACCCCGGCGATGGTCTCCACCAGCCGCTCCCGGGCGGCGACGTCCTGACTGCCGAAACCCTCGTCGATGACCAGCATGTTAAGCTGCGCCCCGGCCCGGCGGGCCAGCAGCCGGGAGAGGGCGATCCGAATGGCCAGGTTGATCCGGAAGGCTTCGCCCCCCGAGTAAAGCTCGTAATTTCGGGTTCCCACCTCGTCCGAGATCTTGATATCCAGGGTCTCAATCGTATCCCCCGACTGACTCGGCCGCTGGGTCTCGAAGGCGATGTGCATCCGCTGGTCGGTCATGCTGGCGATGAGGCGGTTGGCCTCATCCTCGATCTCGGGGATGGCCGCCTCGATCACCATGGCCGGCACCCCTTTCTTGCCGAAGGCCCGGCCCAGCTCCTCGTAAAGCCCCTGCTCCTCGGCCGCCTGCTGACGCTGGGCCCGGACCCGCTCCAGTTCGGCCGCCTTCCGCTGGCACTCTGCCAGAAGCTGGCGCAGGGAGCCCCGCCGGGTATCCAGCTCCCTTCGGCGGGCCGACTTCTGCTCCAAACAGTTGTCCACCTCCCGCTTGATGCGCCGGAGGGTCTCCTCCAGGCCATTGGGGGCCGAAAGGGCCGGAAGGCGGGGGCAAAATTCGGGCACCCGGGGCACCTGCTGGGCCAGGGCTGCCCGCTGCCCCTCCAGCTCGGCCAGCCGCTGCTCCTGCTCGGCCAGGCGGGCCTCATTCTCCTTAACCTGCCGTTCCAGCTCAGCCAGCTCCGCCTCCACCCGGGGAAGGTCGGCCCGGGCCTGGTCGAGCCGGTCCTTAAGGACCGGATACTCCCGGAGCTCCTCAAGCTTCTGGGCGACCTCTTGGTGCCTTCGGCCGTCGTAGCCCAGCGTATTTAACCTCATCTTAAGCTTGACGAACTCGGCCGCCGTCTTGTAAACCTCCGGACGCTGCCGCAGAAGCTGACCGGCCGCCCTCGTCCCGTCGTCCACCTCGGGGCCGTCGAACCCGAGCACCCGCTCGATGGCGGCGGCAAGCTCCCCGAGCCTTTCAACCTCCGCCTCCAGGGCCGGGATTTCGGCCGCGGCCTGCCGGCTGCGCCGGAGGTTGGCCTCGGCCTGGCCCAGCTCTAAATTGACCCGCTCCAGCTGGCGCTGCCGCTCCCGTTCCACCTGCTCCAGCTCCTGCCGGAGGCGCTGAAGCTCCGCCTCCCGCTCCCGGGCCGCCTCCTGGGCCGCCTGGAGTTGCCGCTTGAGTTCCCGGCCCTCCTCGACGTACTGGCTTTCCAGCCGCCGGCGGTCCTCCGGGGTTAGGGGGGAGCCGCAAACCGGACACCGTTCGGTCCCCAGTTTGAGCACCTCGAAGCGCCGGCGCAGGTCGTCCAGCTGGCGGCCCACGGTGGCCTGGGCGGCCTTAAGTTCGTTCAGGGCCTGCTGGGCCCCGTCGATAAGCTGCCGTTTCTGGGCCGTTTTAACCCCGAACTCCGCCTCCAGCGCCTCCCGGTCGGCCTGGAGGCGGCTGACCCGCTCCGCCAGTTCCCCGGCCTGGGCGGCCTGCTCCCGCAGGCCGTTCAGCCGCTCCGCCCGGCCGGACCGCTCCCGCTCCACCTGTTGGAGCTCACCCCGCAGCCGCACGTCCAGGACCCGAAGCCGGTCCTGGAGCTGGGCCAGGTCCCGCAGCAGCCCATCCAGCCGGGCCTTCTCCTGGTGAAGCTCCTGCCAGCGGCCGAAATTGGCCTCGATCTCTTCGGCCCGCCCCAGGAGGCCGAGGAGCCGCTCCCGGTCGGCCCGGCGCTGGCCGATAAGCTGGGTAAGCCGCTCCCGCTCCCGGTTCAGGTGGCCCACCCACTGCTCGAAATCCCGCCGGCAGGCCGAAAGCTCGCTGGCCCTCAGCTCCAGGCGGTGGGCCTCGGCCAGGACCCCTTCCAGCTCCTCCAGCTGGGCCTGAACGGCCTTAAGCTCCGCCTCCACCTCCTCGAGGTTCTGCCGGTAGGCCGGGGCCCGGGCCACCTCGGCCTCCAGCTCCTGGGCCTGGGCGTCCAGCAGTTTGACCCGCTCGGCGCACTGCCGGGCCCGCTCCCGGGCCAGCTTTGCCAGCCCCTCGTAGACGCTCAGGCCGAGGATCTCGGCCAGGATCTCCTTCCGCTCCGCCGGGGTCTTGCGGGTGAACTCGTCGGCCCGGTTCTGGAGGATAAAGGCGCTGTTGATAAAGGTCTCATAATCCAGGCGCAGAAGCTTTCGGATCTGCTCTTCGGTTTCCCGAACGGTGTTTCCGGCGATGCTCCGGTAGCCGTCGGGGGTAAGCAGCTGCAGGTCCAGAACGGAGGCCCCGGAGCGGGCCGTCCGGCTCCGGCGGCGGATTACCCGGTACTGGTTCGGCCCGAGCCGGAACTCGAATTCGACGGTCATCTCGTTCTCGCTAAGGTGGATCAGCTCGTCGGCGCTTCGGGCCCGGGCCCGGCCCCAGAGGGCCCAGGTGATGGCATCCAAAAGGGCCGATTTGCCAGCCCCATTCTCCCCGCTGAGGCAGGCGAACCGAAAACCGGTGAAGTCCAGGACGACCGGGTCCCGGTAGCACAGAAAGTTGTGCAGCCTCAACCTGACCGGAATCACCGCCGCAATCCTCGCCGTCCGGGTTTGATTATAACCTGGGGAACCGGCCGGCCCCACGCCGGTCGGCCTCATCCCTGGGATTCAAAGCATTATAGCACATATGTACGTTAAGGGTGCGGACGGCAGGGCGTTATTAAGTGTGGGGCGAGGATCCCGGCCGGCGCCTCAGCCCTCCGGGGGCGGCTCCGGGGGTTGGCCCGTCTGGACCGGCTCCTTTTCGGGCTCCTCTTCTTTCTTGGGGGCTTCCCTTTCCTCCCGGCCGAAGGTCTGCAGGGCCCGGGCCAGCTCGGCCAGCCGCCTGTCCACCAGGTAGTTCACCGTCCCCTCCGGGTACTTGCCGTCGGGCCCCCGCTCCCCGGCCGGAACTCCCGTCAGGATCTCCATTCCCTCATCCACCGTCCGGATGGCCCAGATGTGGAACTTGCCCTCCCGGACGGCCTCCACCACATCCTCCCGCAGCACCAGGTGCTGGACGTTGGCCTCGGGAATGATGACTCCCTGCTCCCCGGTCAGGCCCTTCACCCGGCAGACGTCGAAAAAGCCCTCGATTTTCTCGTTAACACCGCCGATGGCCTGGATCTCGCCCCGCTGGTTGACCGAGCCCGTGACGGCGATGGACTGCTTGAGGGGAAGGCCGGAGATGGCCGAAAGCAGGGCAAAGAGTTCGGCGGCCGAGGCGCTGTCCCCTTCCACGAGGGAGTAAGACTGCTCGAAGACCAGCCGGGCCGCCAGGCTCAAGGGCTTATCCTGGGCGTATTTCGAGGCCAGGTAGCCGCTGAGAATAAGCACCCCCTTGGTATGGATGGGGCCCCCGAGCCGGGCCTCCCGCTCGATATCCACGACCCCTTCCCGGCCCAGGGCGATGGTGGCCGTTATTCGGCTCGGCCGGCCGAAGGCGTAGTCCCCCAGCATCACCACCGAGAGGCCGTTGACCTGGCCGACCTTCTCGCCCTCGGTGTCCACCAGGAGGACGTTGCGGGCGATCATCTCCCGGATCCGCTCCTCGATGAGGTTCGACCGGTAAACCTTAAAGTCAAGGGCCTTGCGGATATATTCGGCCGTCACATACGGACTGCCCTCCCGCTCGGCCTGGAAGTGGGCCTCCCGGACCACGTCCGCAATCACACCGAATCGGGTGGAGAGCCGCTGCTGGTCCTCGGCCAGCCTCGAGCCGTACTCGATCACCTTGGCAACCCCGCTGGCATCCAGGGGCTTAAGGTTCTCCTTGTTGGTCAGCATGCACAGAAACGAGGTGTAAAGGCTGTGGGCCGAATCGTCCCGGTTGAGCAGGGTGTCGAACTCGGCCTTGACCTTGAAAAGCTCCCCGAAATCCTCGTCCAGCAGGTAAAGCAGCTGGTAGAGGAGGGGGGTGCCGATGAGGACGACCTTGACGTTCAGGGGAATGGGCTCCGGGTGGAGGGTTTTCACCGCGATGAAGCCGATCTTTTCGGTGAGGTCCTCGATGTCGACCTGGCCGGTCTGGAGGGCCCGCTTGAGGCTGGGCCAGGCGAAGGGCTCAAGAAGGAGCTCCTCCACCGGGATCACCAGGTAGCCCCCGTTGGCCCGGTGGAGGGAGCCGGGATGGATCATCATCTGGTCGGTGTAAAGGACCCCGAACTGGGGCTCCCGTTCGATCCGGCCGAACAGGTTTTGATAAGTGGGGTTATCCTCGATGACCACCGGCGCCCCAACCGTTTCGCTGTTGTCCACCAGCACGTTCACCTCGTACTTGCGGAAAGGCAGAAGGGTCGGGGCCACCGGGATTCCCGGGGGCATGCCCGGGGGCGGGACGTGGGGCTGGGCCCGGAAGACGGGCCAGTTCTGGACGATGTCCTCCTGCACGTCCTTTAGATAGGCCACAACCCCGGGGTTGTCCTGGTACTTTTCGATGAGGTCCTCGAAGAGGCCGCCGATGGCCCCCAGGACCGCCTGCCGGTCGAGCTGGTGGAGCTGTTCGTGGGCCTCCCGCTCCAGCCGCCGGATCTCTTTGAGCACCTCTTTAAGCTCCGCCTCCAGAAGCTCCCGCCGCTGCCGGATGCTCTCCCTTACCGGCTCCGGCAGGGCCAGGAAGGCCTGGTCGCTCAGGGGCTGGCCCCCCATCATCGGGATGAGCACAAACCCGAATTCCGTCGCCTGTAAGAAAAACCCTGCCTGCTGGGCTCGCTCCCCAAAGCGGGTGATGAGCTGCTCCCGGCGGCGGTTAAACTCCTGGGTTATGGCGTCCCGGCGGGCGGCATACTCGTCGCTCTCAAAGACCCGGGGGATCTCCCGGCGGATCCGTTCGATGAGCACCCGCATGTCCGCCGCCAGCTCCCGGCCCTGCCCGGCCCGGAGCCGGAGGGCCCTGGGCTGGTAGGGGTCTTTAAAATTGTGAACATAGCACCAGTCGTCGGGCCGGGGCTCGGCCTTCGACCGCTCCTCCAGAAACGACCGGACGGCCGTGAGCCGCCCGGTGCCGGCCACCCCGGCGACGAAGACGTTAAACCCGGGCTGTCGGATATCCAGGCCGAACTGGAGGGCGGCGGTGGCCCGGGGCTGGGCGATGATCCCCTCGGCGGGCCGGGCATCCTGGGTCGTCCGAATGCCAAGGCTGGCCGGGTCCACCACCGGCCGAACCTGCTCGGCCGAAAGCTTGCGTGCCATCTCGCCTACTCCCCATGCTAAAGGTCGCGGACTTGCGGGCCAAACCCCGCAACCTACAACGAGATTATAACCCCTGACCGTGGATGTAAACTTCCCCCCTCGACCCGTCCACCGTCACGGTCTGCCCCGTGCGGATGAGGCCCGTGGCCAGCTTTACGTTCACCACCGCCGGGATCCCGTACTCCCGGGCCACAATGGACCCGTGGGAAAGGGGCCCGCCCACGTCCACCACCAGACCCGACGCCACCAGAAAGAGGGGGGTCCAGCCGGCGTCCGTTACCGGGGCCACCAAAATCTCCCCGGGCCGAATCTCCGGCTGAAGCCTCGGGTCGACGACGACCCTGGCCGGCCCGGTGACCACTCCCGGACTTACGGGAATGCCCCGGAGAACCGACCCGGCCGGAACGGCAGGCTCGGCAAAGGCGGGCCAGGGCCGGCCCGTAAAGAATTCGGGGAGTTTTACCTGCCGGTTGCGCTCAAGCTCGGCCCGGCGCCGCCTGATTCGGGCCCAGGCCTCCTCGGCCCCAAGCTCCCCAAGGACCAGCTCTTTAACCTCGGCCGCCGTCAAAAAGTGAATATGCTGGGGGTCGGCCAGGAGCCCCGCCCCCAGAAGCTTCCGGCCCAGCTCCCGGTAAATCCGCCGGATGAGGTGGGTAACCTCCATCCAGAGGGACTTGGTCTGCTCCCGCAGGCTGACGTAGAGCTGGGCCTGCCCCAGCAGCAAGCGAAAGAGCTGCCGACGCACCGGCCCGAGGCGGCTTTCAATAAGGCGGGTCGCTTCCATCCGTTCGGCCGCCTGCCTCTCAACAACCCGGTCGGGGGCGGCCTCGGGGGAAAGTTCGACGAAGTTCTTAACCAGCCCCAGGACGGCGTTGGGGTCCTCTTCCCAGGCCGGGGCGGCCAGCTCCGCCTCCATCACGCTCCGGTGGCCGTATTTGGCTAAAAAGCCGGCCAGCCGCCGTCGGAACTCGGCCGCCTGGGGGCTTTCCAGCCGCCTGATTTCGGACCAGGGGTCGGGGGCCAGGAGGGCGAGGCGCAGGGCCGGGTCCTGCCGGGCGAGGCGGGCCAGCTCCCACAATTCGAGGCCCGGGCGGGCGCTGGGCAGCTCCCCCAGGCCGGTCAGGAGTCGGGCCTGAAGGGCGTAGGCCTCGGGGCCGAAGGCGGACCGCAGAAGCTGAAAGAGGCTCTCGAAGAAGACGCTGGCCCCCGAGGAGGTAGAGATGTGGAGGGCTCCCACCTCTTTGACCTCCCGGTTAAGCTCCTCCCGAAGGGCCAGAAGCTCCCGGGGACCCAGGGCCGACAGGTCCCGGGCCCGCAGGTCGGCCAGGCGGGGCCGGAGCCGGGCTTCGGCCCGGGCCACGTCCCCGGGGGTTCGTCGCAGGAAAGCGACGACCTTTGGGGTGGTGTAAAGATAAACAAGAATCTTCGAAAAGTCAAAAATTCGGCGGGGCCGGTCCGGGCCGTGGGTGCGGCCCAGGTACTGCTCGTCCACGGCCTCGGGGGAGGTGCCCAGGGCCCGGGAGGCCACATCCCGGAGGGCGCTCACGTTCAGAAAGACCCGGCTGTAAAACTGGGCCACGAAGACCCGATTGGGGTCGAGGAGGGTGCCCGTTTCCAGGTACGGCTTTCGGAAGGCATAGTTTAGGTTTTCCCGCATGGCCGACCAGGTCAGGGGCGTCACCAGTCCGGGCAGGACCTCCTGGATGTTGGCCGCCGTCCAGAGGGTGTCGGCGTCGGTCTCGGAATCGAACTCCGAGACCCAGCCTTCGGCCGGCCGAACGGTTATCGGCCGGGCCTGCAAGAGGTAAATCTTTCCCCCGGCCACCGCAAACTCGATATCCTGGGGCGCGCCCCGGACTTGTTCCGCCAGCCGGGCCAGCCGCCACAGCTCCCCCAGGGTTTCGGGGTCGAGGGCGGGGCGGCCCCGGAGGTCGGGCGGGACGGGCACCTTCCGGGTTCCCCCGGCCGGGTCCAGAACCACCATCAGCTCCTTATCGGCCAGCCGGGCCTCTAAAATCCGGCCGCTGCCCCTGTCGATAACCCAGTGGTCGGGGGCGACCAGGCCCCCCACCACCCCCTCCCCGAGGCCCCAGGCGGCGTTCACCACCAGCCGGTCCGGGTCGCCGGATATGGGGTCGGCGGTGAAAACCACCCCGGCGGCCTCGGCCGGAACCGCCGGCTGGATGAGCACGGCCACCACCACCTCGGCGGTACCCAGCCGGGACCGGTAGGCTTCGAGCCCGGCCCCCTCGGCCGACCCCCAGACCTCCAGCACCGCCGGCTCCACCTGGTCCGGGGGAATCCCGAGCCGGGTCAGGAGCTGGCCGGCGAAGGAGGCCGTCGGGGCGTCCTCGGCCGTGGCCGAGGACCGGACGGCCAGTACCCGCCCAAACCCGGCGGCCGGCTCCGACCCCAGCAACTGTTCCACAGCCGCCCTCAGCTCGGCGGCAGCTTCGGCCGGAAGTCCCTCCGGCCGCCCGGCCCCCACCCACCCCCGATAGGCGGCGGTGGTCAGGCAGAAACCCGGGGGGACGGGAAGGCCCGCCCGAAGGAGCTCCCCGAGGGCGGCGGCCTTGCCCCCTACTTCTGAGGCGTCGCCCCCATCGGCAAGCCACCGGATAAACCCCATCCTTTGCACCTCCACAGGTAGGCTGCGGTTCCGGCGCCGGAACCGTTTAAAATTATCCCAGAATCCCACCCGGAGGGCCGAGGGATGTCCATTCCCACCGAAGAGGTTATAAGCCGGCTGATGGCCGCCGCCCCGCCCGAGGTCGCCGCCCAGGTTCGGCCGCTGGTGGAGGGACTCGGCCGAACCTTGGAGCGGCTCAGCGAGCTCGAGGTCCCCGACCAGGAGCCCGCCACCGTCTTCGTCTGGCCCCGTCCGCCGGAGGCCCAGCCCGGGCCGGCCCGGACCCCGCCGACCCAGCCGGCCCCGCCCCGGCCCCAGAGCCCGACGGACCTCTGCTACCTCTCCCTGATGGAGGCGGCCGAGCTGATTCGCACCGGGGAAGTCTCCCCGGTGGAGCTGGTCCGGGCGGTGCTGGCGCGGGCCGAGGGCCTTAACCCCCGGCTCAATGCCTTTATTACCCTCATGCCCGAGGAAGCCCTGGCCGCGGCCAGGGCCGCCGAGGCCGAAATTTTAGCCGGCAACTGGCGGGGTCCCCTCCACGGGATACCCCTTTCGGTCAAGGATATCTTTCCGGTGGCCGGGGTGCGAAACACCGCCGGCTCGAGGGTCTTTGCCGACCAGGTGGCCCCGGCCGACTGCGAGGTGGTCCGCCGGCTAAAAGGGGCCGGGGCCGTCATCTTCGGCAAGAACCACCTCCACGAGTTCGCCTACGGCGTAACCAGCCACAACCCCCATTTCGGGCCGGCCCGCAACCCGTGGAATCCCGACCATATCCCCGGGGGGTCTAGCGGGGGTTCGGCGGCGGCCGTGGCGGCCGGCATCGGGTACGGGTCGATGGGGTCGGATACGGGTGGGTCCATCCGGATCCCGGCCGCCCTCTGCGGCGTGAGCGGCCTCAAGCCCACCTACGGCCGGGTGAGTCGGGCCGGGGTCTTCCCCCTGGCCTGGTCCCTGGACCACTGCGGCCCCCTGGCCCGGACGGCCCGGGACCTGGCGGCCATCCTCGAGGCGGTGGCCGGCTTCGACTCGGCGGACCCGGCCTCGGCCAGGGTCCCCGTCGGCGGCTATCTGGCGGCCCTCACCGGGGACCTCCGGGGACTTAGGCTGGGGGTGGCAGCCAACTTTTTCTTCGACGACGTCTCCCCCGAGGTGGAGAGGGCGGTCCGGGAAGCCGTCAAGGTCCTGGCCGGCCTGGGGGCGGAGGTGAGGGAGGTGGCCCTGCCCTTTATCGAGTACGCCGGGCCGGCGGCCACCGCCATAAGCCTGGCCGAGGCAGCCGCCCTCCACCGCCCCCTCCTGGCCGAGCGGGCCCCCGATTACGGGTTCGACGTCCGGGCCCGACTGGAGTTCGGCCTCGAAATACCGGCGGCCGTTTACCTGCACGCCCAGCGGGCCCGACGGCTCATCCTGGACCGGCTTTTAGAGGTCCTGTGGGAGGTGGACGTACTGGTGGTGCCGGCCACCCCGGTTACGGCCCCAGGGCTGGGCCAGGCCCGGGTGGAAATTAACGGCCGGGAATACGACGTCCGGAGCACCCTGACCCGGTTCAGCAGCCCCTTTAACCTGACGGGCCTGCCCGCCCTGGCCATTCCCTGCGGCTTCGACGGCCGGGGCCTGCCCATCGGCCTGCAGGTCATCGGACGGCCCTTCGACGAGGGGACCGTCCTGCGGGTCGGGGACGCTTATCAACGGGCGACCGACTGGCACCGCCGCCGGCCGCCGGCGGCCCGGGAATAACCTCCCTTTCTTACCCGGCCGACCTGCCGAGATATGGGGTAAAATTAATAATAACCGTGGGAAAGCGTCCGGTAGGGGGTAAAGGTTGGGTCACGAAAGCCAGTTTGGTGCCGAGATCGCCGCAATTTCGCCCTCGCTGGCGGCCGAATACCGGCGGGCCTGCCGGCAAATGGGGGAAGGTGGGGAGCTAACCCGGCTCCTGGGGGAGGTGGGCCTCGAACTCGCCCGGGACTCGTACCGGGGCTGGGAGTCGGCCCTGGAGCTTTTCCGCGTTTACCCCCAGGTGGCCCGGCTTCTGGGCCTGCCCGAGCTGGTTCGGTGGACCCAGCTGGTCCGGCGTCTGGGCCACCTCTCCCAGCCGGTGTGCAGCGCCTTCATCCGGGGAACCCCCGAGCTGGCCCGGACGGTGGACTTCGAAGAACTGCTTCATTACGGCTACCTGGCCACCCGCCTCTACAGTAACACCCAGGCCAACGCCGCCCTGGTCTGCCAGTTCATCGACGTGGCCCCCGTCCTGGCCCGCCTCCTGGACCCCGAAGGGATCCGGGTAGGGGTGGCCCTAACCGAAAGGCTGGCCCGCCGCTCCCAGGACCTGGCCGCCCAGTGCCTGGGGATCCTGCCCCGGCTCCTGCCCGAGGTCGAGCCGGGCCTGCGCAACGACCTGCTCAGGCTGGCGGTTCAGGTTACGGACCTTAACTGGCGGGCGACCCGCCCCCTACTGGAAGTGAGCCCGAGGGCCCTCCAGCAGCTGGCCCACGCCCACCGGGCCACCTTCCTCCGGTTGGCTTCGGGGATGGCCGAGCACGCCCGGGAAAAGCTCTTCGCCCTCTTCACCGAGGGGGTGGAGGTGCTGGCCGCCCTGGGGCCCGAGGCCCAGGGCGAAATCCTAACCATGGCCGACCTGGTCGGGCGGCTCTCGCCGACGGCAGCCGTGGAGTTCATCAAGACCGGACCCCGCCTCCTGGATTCCCTTACCCTGGAGGGCCTGCGCGCCTGGGTGGCCGAGGGCATCGGCCTCCTCCGGCAGAACCAGGCGGCCGGACTGGCCTATTTCCGCCTCCAGTCCCAGCGGGCCCTGGCCGCCGCCCGGCGGCTCATGCCCGGCCTGGACCTGGAGTCCGTCAAGGGCATCTTAGAGCTTTACTGCCGGGCGCTGACCGGCCGGAGCCTGGAGATTCGGCCGGCGGAGGAGCTGGTGGAGCGGGGCATCGGCTGGACCAGTGTCGAAAAGCCCACCACCGAGGGCCGCACCGTCTACCTGCCCTCCCGGCTGGGAACTTTCCCGACCCAGGCCGAAAATTTCGAGGCCTTTAAAGTCTACGCCACCCACCAGGCCGCCCACCTGGAGTTCGGAACCTTTGAATTCAATTACGACCGGGCGGCGGCCATCTTCGAAAGCCTGCGGCCGAGGCTGGCCGAGGCCGGGGACGGGCGGCGGAGCCGGCCGGCCCTGAGCGACTTTGAGCGCTTCTTCGACCTCTTCGCCGACCGGCGCCTGGCCCGGGACCTCTTTACCGTGGTCGAAGACACCCGGGTGGACAGCCGGGTCCTGCGGGAGTACGCCGGCATCGGGGCGGCCTACGGCCGTCTTCAGGCCTGGTCGGCGGCCAGACGGCCGCCCCTGGAGGCCCTGCCCTTAAGGCAGGCCTTCGTCGAGGCCCTGATTCGCTTCAGCTTGAATGCCGTTGACGGCGTGGAGTTCCCCGAGCGCTACGCCGAACACCTCCGCCGGGGCCTGGGAATTCTTAACCGGCTGCGTCGGCCCGAAGCCACGGTGGAGGATTCCGCCGAGGCCGCCATCCGCCTCTACATCCTGGCCAGGGAGATCCCCAACGAGCCCCCGCAGGAAAACGAGCAGCAGGAACAGGTCCAGCCGCCGGAAGACGCCGAGCAGACCCCCGAAGACCTGGACGAACTTCTGAACCAGTTCCGGTCGGCCAACGCCGAGCCGGAAGCCGGAGAGGCCGGCCAGGAAGAACAGCCCTACGAAAGCCCGCCCGATGTGGAATACCGGGGCGACTTTAAACCCGAGCTGGTTCAGGCCCTCCAGGAGATGCGGGAGAACAGGGCCGACGGGCAGGAGCAGCGGGTTCAGCTCAACCAGCTTCTGGAAAAGAGCGCCGAGGTCGAGCGGCCCGCCCAACCCCAGCTGGTGAAGGTCCTCGAGGCCGAGAGCACCAACCGGGCCGGGACCTCCCCCGTCCAGCCCCAGCCGGAAGAGGCCGAAGAGTGGTTCTACTACGACGAGTGGGATTACCGGGCCCGGGATTACCGGCCGGCCTGGTGCCGCCTCCGGCAGCGGCCGGTGGAAGAGGGCAATCCCGGCTACTTCGACCGGGTACTCCGAACCTACGCCTCGGTGGCCTACGACATCCGCCGCCAGTTTGAGATGCTCCGGCCGGAGCTCCTCCGGAAAGTTAAGCGCCTCCGGGACGGGGAGGAGCTGGACTTTGACGCCGTAATCGAAGCCGTTCTCGAAAAGCGGGCCGGTCAGGCGCCCTCGGAGAAGGTTTACGCCCGCCGCAATAAGGTGGAGCGGGACGTGGCGGTGGCCTTCCTGCTGGATATGAGCGCCTCCACCGGCGAGACCATCGAGCCGGGCGGCCGCTGGTACGGCGACCCCGACCCCGGCCGGAGCTGGCGGGTCCGGGGCAAGCGGATCATCGACCTGGAGAAAGAGAGCCTCGTCCTGCTGATTACGGCCCTGGAGTCCATCGGGGATACCTACGGGATCTACGGGTTTTCGGGCCACGGCCGGGAGAACGTCGAGTTTTACATCATCAAGGACCTGGACGAGCCCTTCTCCGAGCGGATTAAGGGCCGGATCGACCGGATCGCCCCGGCCCGGGCCACCCGGATGGGCACGGCCATCCGCCACGCCATCTTCAAGCTGGAGCAGGCCGAGGCCCGCACCCGGATCCTTTTCCTCATCAGCGACGGCCGGCCCCAGGACCACGACTACGGCCGGGACCCCGTCGACTTCCGGTACCTGCTTCAGGGCCTTTCGGGCCCCCTGCTGATGCCCGTCGGGGACGACCCCGGGGCCCAGGCCGAACGCCAGTACGCCATCCACGACACGAAAAAGGCCCTGCTGGAGGCCAAACAGCGCAACATAACTCCCTTCTGCCTCTCCATCGACAAACTGGGCCACGACTATCTTAAGTCGATGTGCGGGGACATCGGCTACGAGCTTTTGAGCAACATTTACGCCCTGCCCAAGCGGCTCCCAACCTTATACCGCCGCCTCACCACCTGAGGGCAGGACGCTCAATCGGCCCTAAGGTGGGGGAGCCGGCCCCTCCCCGTCAGGGGCCGGGCCGGGTGCCCGACCGGGTCAGGGGATAGGTTAAGCCCCGGCCTGACCGAAGTCCCCTTGAGGCCGGCGGACCGAGGTGGTACTATCTAACCGGCAGCCTCAGAGGCCGAAATCTTTTGCGGAGAAGTGTTGCCATGCCCAGGCTTAATCCCTTCGGAGCCCGCTCGGCCTTAGAAACCCCTTCCGGTCGGGTCTATTTTTACGACTTAAAGCGCCTCGAGGCCGAAGGCATCGGCCCGGTCTCGAAACTGCCTTTTTCGATAAAGATTCTGGTCGAGAATGTCCTGCGCCACTGCGACGGCCACCTGGTCACCGAGGACCACGTCCTGTCGGCCGCCCGCTGGTCCGGCCGGGACCTGCCCGAAGAGGAGGTTCCCTTTATGCCGGCCCGGGTGATCTTGCAGGACTTCACCGGGGTGCCGGCGGTGGTGGACCTGGCGGCCATGCGGTCGGCGGTGGCCCGCCTCGGCCACGACCCGAGGCGGATAAACCCGGTGGTGCCGGCCGACCTGGTCATCGACCACTCGGTCCAGGTGGACTATTTCGGCTCAGCCTACGCCTTCTTTTACAACGTTGAGAAAGAGTTCGAGCGCAACCGGGAGCGCTACGCCCTCCTGCGCTGGGCCCAGCGGGCCTTCGCCAACTTCCGGGTCGTTCCCCCGGGAACGGGCATCGTCCACCAGGTCAACCTGGAGTACCTGGCCAGGGTCGTTTTCACAGCCCGGCAGGACGGGGAAACGGTGGCCTTCCCCGATACCCTGGTGGGCACCGACTCCCACACCACCATGATTAACGGCCTCGGGGTGGTGGGGTGGGGCGTCGGGGGGATCGAGGCCGAGGCCGTCATGCTCGGCCAGCCCCTTTACATGCTCCTCCCCGAGGTGGTGGGGGTAAAGCTATACGGCCGCCTGCCGGAAGGGGCCACCGCCACCGACCTGGTGCTGGCCGTCACCCAGCTCCTCCGAAAGAAGGGGGTCGTGGGCAAGTTCGTCGAGTTCTTCGGCCCGGGCCTCGACCAGCTGACCCTGGCCGACCGGGCAACTATTGCTAACATGGCCCCCGAGTACGGGGCTACCATCGGCTTCTTCCCGGTAGACGCCGAGACCTTAACCTACCTGCGGATGACGGGCCGGGATGAGGCCCTCATCGACCTGGTGGAGCGCTACACCAAGGAGCAGGGCCTCTTCCGGACGGCCGAAACCCCCGACCCCACCTTCACCGAGGTGGTGGAGCTCGACCTGGGCACCGTCGAACCCAGCGTCGCCGGCCCCCGCCGGCCCCAGGACCGGGTGCCCCTGCGGGAACTGAAACGCACCTTCCGGGCCGTCCTTAAGGATTTCCTGCCCCCCGGGGCGGCCGGAAAGGACGGCGACTCCCCCGAGGTCTTGCTCGACCGAAAGGTGGACGTCTCCCTGGACGGGGTCCACGGGGAGCTGGGCCACGGGGCGGTGGTGATCTCGGCCATCACCTCGTGCACCAACACCTCCAACCCGGCGGTGATGGTTGGGGCGGGCCTCCTGGCCAAGAAGGCCGTGGGGCGGGGCCTGACGGTCAAGCCCTACGTTAAGACCAGCCTGGCCCCCGGCTCCCCGGTGGTGGTCGATTACCTGGAGGCCGCCGGGCTTATGCCCTTTTTGGAGGCCCTGCGCTTCCACGTGGTCGGCTTCGGCTGCACCACCTGCATCGGCAACAGCGGCCCCCTCCCTGAGCCGGTGGCCCGGGCCGTCGAGGAGAACCGGCTGGTGGTGGCCGCCGTCCTGAGCGGGAACCGCAACTTCGAGGGCCGGATAAACCCCCACTGCCGAATGGCCTTCCTGGCCTCCCCGCCCCTGGTCGTGGCCTTGGCCCTGGCCGGGACGGTGGACATCGACCTGGCCGGCGAGCCCCTGGGCCACGACCCCAACGGGGAGCCGGTCTACCTGCGGGATATCTGGCCCACCCCCGAGGAAATCCAGAAGGTGGTGGCCGAGGCGGTCCGGCCCGAAATGTTCCGGGCCCGCTACGCCCGGGTCTTCACCGGCGACGAGCGGTGGCAGAACCTGCCCGTCCCCGAGGGGGACCTGTTTGCCTGGGACCCCGACTCCACCTACGTCCAGGAGCCGCCTTTCTTTAAGGACTTCACCCTCGAGCCGGGGCCCCTCCAGGAGATCCGGGGCGCCCGGGTGCTGGCGGTGCTGGGCGATTCCATCACCACCGACCACATCTCCCCGGCCGGGTCGATTCCGGTAAACAGCCCGGCGGGCCAGTACCTCATCTCCCGGGGCGTGCCGCCCCAGGAGTTTAACAGCTACGGCGCCCGGCGGGGCAACCACGAGGTGATGATCCGGGGAACCTTTGCCAACATCCGGCTGCGCAACCTCCTGGTCCCGGACACCGAGGGCGGCTGGACCCTTTACCACCCGACCGGCGAGCGGCTGACCATTTACGAGGCGGCCACCCGCTACCGGCAGGCGGGCATCCCCCTGCTGGTCATTGCCGGCAAAGAGTACGGGGCCGGAAGCTCCCGGGACTGGGCGGCCAAGGGCACCATGCTCTTGGGGGTGAAGGCGGTTCTGGCCGAAAGCTACGAGCGGATCCACCGGAGCAACCTGGTGGGGATGGGGGTCCTGCCCCTTCAGTTCAAGCCCGGCGAAAACCGGGAAACCCTGGGCCTGACCGGCCACGAGGTTTACGACATCGAGGGCATCGCCGACGGCCTGCGCCCCCGGGCCGAGCTTACCGTCCGGGCCCGCCGGCCGGACGGTACCACCGTCACCTTCCGGGTCATCGCCCGGGTGGACACCCCCATCGAGGTGGAATACTACCGGCACGGGGGCATCCTGCCTTACGTCATCCGGCAGATGCTAAAACAATAGGCCCGAGGCAGACGGAGACCGGCTCCTCAAGGCGGATTTCGGCCAGGGTTACCCGGCACCGGTAGGCCCGGACCTGGACGCCGGCCCGGGCCGCCTCCCGAAGCCCCCGGCCGAAAGCCGGGTCGACGGGGTCGTTGGGCGCAAAGCCGCAGGCGTCCGGCCGCTGGATGATAAAGATTCCGAAGGCCCCGAAGCCTTTCCGAGCGGCGGCCGCCAGAAGCTCCAGGTGCCGCCGGCCCCGCTGGGTTGGGGCATCCGGAAAGAGGCCGCACCCGCCTTCGACCAGGGTTATGCTTTTGACCTCCACGTAGGCGTCCCCAGCCGGACCTTCCAGCCGGAAGTCCAGCCGGCCGCCGTCCAGTCTGGGCTCCGGAACGGCCCGGCTAAAACCCCCGAACTCGGGAAGCCGGCCCTCGGCCCAGGCCTCGAGGAAGAGGCGGTTGGGGATGCGGGCGTCGGCCGAGACCAGCACCCCGTCGGGAAGCTCCACCAGCTCCAGGTCGTACGGGGTGCGGCGGGGGCCGGGCCGGGGGGCAAGCCACACCCGGTAGCCGGGCACCAGCAGCTCCCGGAGGCGGCCGGAGTTGGGCAGGTGGGCCTGAACGACCTCCCCGCCGACGGTTACATGGACGGCGAACCGGTTGAGCCGCCGGACGAAGGTGCCCGGGACGAGGGGCGGCCAGCGCATCGGGCCCCGTCCGGCGTGCCCGGCAAGTGCTGCCGGGCACGCCGGACCAGGAGCGGCCGGCTAAGAGGCGGCCAGCTTTTTGGCCAGCTCGGCGATCTCGGCCGGGTCGAGGCCCGGGGCGAACTCTTCGGGCACCTCGGGCAGGACCGGAATGGGACCGCCGGCCGGCGGGCCGTCGACCACCTGCAGTTCGCCGTCCCCGGTCGGGGCCGGGCCCCGCCAGATGCGGGCGATATCCTTGTAGTCCTCGGGACTGAACCGGTAAAGCACCCGGTGTACCCCCTGGGATTCGTATTTGCGGGCCTCGGGGAACTTGGAGTTTTCGATGTTGGGGATAGGCAGCATCTTGGTGATGTTAACGCCCGTAAGGGTCTCCAGCGCCTTGCCGTAGGCGGTGGCGTGCACCCCGCCCCTAACCAGCAGGTAGCCGATCATCTCCCGGGCCACGGGGTTGGTGGTCATCTCGTAGACCCGAATCTTCTGGAGCCGGGCGCCGCACTCCAGGAAGAAGTTGTGCAAAAGGTCGAGGACCAGGTTGCCGCTGGAGAAGACGTAATCGCCGGTCCAGAAGGCCCCCATGGAGTTGCCCACCAGGGCCGTCTGGGCGGTGGCGATGAAGTGGTGGGTGTTGCGGACGTCTTTGCCGACCCGAAGGGGGGCGTTTTCGGGGCTGTCGGGCCTGGTCGAACCGGTGAGGAGGAGGTTTATGGTGGCGGCTACCAGCTCGATGTGGCCCAGCTCCTCGGTGGCGATGTTGGCGACGAGGTCCCGGTAAGCCTTAAGCTTATCCGCCCCCCGGAAGTTGAAGGACTGATAAGTGTAGTTCATCAGGGTGGACATCTCCCCGAACCGGCCGCCGAGGAGCTCCTGAACGGCCGCGGCGGCGTTGGGGTCCGGGTCCTTGGGCTGGGGGAGCTCGATCTGCAACCGGTCAATCCGCAAAAACATCGTACACCCCTCCCTTTAGGTTTTTTGTTCCCGGGGCCGAAACTCCCCGGGCGCTGGTGCCCCGGTCTGGCCCCGACAGTCGGGGCAGAGGCCCTCGACGATGACGTGGGCCCGCTCCACCTGGAAGCCGGTCTGCTCGGCCACCCGCACCAGGTTGCCGACCACGTCGGGAAACTGATAATCGAGGACCCGGCGGCAGCGGCGGCAGATGAGGTGGTCATGCCGGGCGAGGTTCGGGTCGTAAAGGGCCGGCCCCTCGCCGAGGCGGACCTCCTGGATGAGGCCGTGGTCTACCAGATAGGCGAGGGCGTTGTAAACGGTGGCGTAGGCGGTGCCCGGCAGGACCTGGCGGACCCGGTCGTATATCTCCTGGGCCGTCAGGTGCTTCTCAGCCCCCATCACAACCTCGAGCACCACCTGGCGGTGCCGGGTGAGGTTAAGTTCGGCCATCCGGTTTTATACCTGGTTTTAGAATTCGTCTAATTTTAATTCCTGGACCGGGCCCCTGTCAAGCCGTCTGGCCCCTGGGGCGTCAGCCGAAGACGATGACCCCCCGCTTAAGTTCGCCCCGGCCCAGGGCTTCGAAGGCTTCGTTTATATCGTCCAGGGTGTAGTGGCGGCTGATGAGGGGGTCGACTTTGACCTTCCCGGCCAGGTAAAGGTCGGCCATCCGGGGCAGGTCCACCCACGGCCGGGCCGACCCGTACCAGCAGCCCATAATCACCTTCTCCGTTCGGGGCAGGGAGAGGGCGTTGATGGCGAACTCCTCCCCCTCCGGGGCCATCCCTACCACGACCGTGGTGCCCCCCGGCCGGGTCATTTCGTAGGCCTGGCGGATGGTTCGGCCGTTCCCGATGGCCTCGAAGGCGAAGTCCACCCCGCCCCCGGTGAGCCGGCGGACCTCGGCCACCGGGTCCGTCCGGGTCGCGTCCACCGTGTGGGTAGCCCCAAATTCCCGGGCATAGCCCAGCTTCGCCTCGAGCACGTCCACGCCGATGATAGGGTCGGCCCCCACCAGGGCGGCCCCCTGGATGATGTTAAGGCCGACCCCGCCGCAACCGACGACCGCCACGCTGCTGCCGGCCGGCACTCTGGCGGTGTTGACCACCGCCCCGACCCCGGTCATAACGGCGCAACCGATGAGGGCCGCCCGGTCCAGGGGCACCTCTTTCCGGACCGGCACGGCCCCCGTCTCGGGAACCACCGCGTACTCGGCAAAGGACGCCACCCGGGCCATGTGGTAGATGGGCTGGCCTGCCTTGCTGAGGCGGGTCGTGCCGTCAAACATCACCCAGCGGGAGGTGGGGATGCCGTCGCAGAGGACCGGCCGGCCGATGTTGCAGTAATAGCAGCGGCCGCAGTGGGCCCGGAAGTTTAAAATGACGTGGTCGCCGGGCTTGACCAGGGTCACCCCCGGCCCCACCTCCTCCACCACCCCCGCCGCCTCGTGGCCCAGGACCATGGGCAGGGGAAGGGACCATTCCCCCTTAATCACGTGGTAATCCGAGTGGCACACCCCCGTCGCCCCGATGCGCACCAGCACCTCCCCGGCCCTGGGCCCTGCCAGCTCCACGGTTTCCACGACCAGGGGCTTACCGGGTTCGTAAAGGACCGCGGCCCTGACCTGCCTCGCCATCGATGCCCTCCTTTGCGGCCGTTGCCCGGCCGGTATTCTCGTCAGATTATTACACCCTCGGCCTTGAGCCGTTCCAGGTCGGCCCAGGAGTAGCCCAGCCCCAGGAGCACCTCCTCCGTATGCTGACCGAGCTCGGGGGCCGGGCCGCGTGGGGACCAGGGGGTTTCGGAGAAATCCACCGGGCCCGACACCATCCGGATTGGCCCTTCCGGCCCGGACACCTCCACGAAGGTCCCGGCCCCCTCCGCCACCGGGTCGGCGGCCAGCTCGTTGAGGGTCTGGACGGGGGCCCACCACACCCCGTGCCGGTCAAAGGCCTCGGCCCACTGGGCCAGGGGCTTGGCGGCAAAAATCCGGTCCAGCTCGGCCACCAGCTCCGGCGCATTTTCGGCCCGGGACCTGGCCGTAGCAAAGCGGGGGTCGGACTGCAGGTCCTCCCGGCCGACGGCCCGGCAGAGGTCCGGCCAGTGCCGGTCGCTCTGAAGGCCGATAAGCCAGAACCAGCGGCCGTCCCGGTCCCGGTAGCAGTTCATGAGGGGGTTGCGGGGGTGGAGGCGGTCGGTGGTCTCGATGCGGGCCCCTAGCCGCAGGACCATGCTCAGGTCCCAGCCCATCATATAGGCCCCGACCCGCAAGAGGGGCACGCTCACCCGCTGGCCCCGGCCCGTCCTTTCCCGGGCCAAAAGGGCGGCGGCGACGGCCCCGGCCGCAATCGCCCCGGTCATGTGGTCCCCCATCCCGCCCCGCTGGTGGGGCGGGTGGGCTCCGGGCACCGTGAGGGAGGCGGCCACCCCGGCCCGGGCCCAGAAGGCCCCCACGTCGTAGGCGGCCCGGTCCCGCTCCGGACCCTCGGGACCGTAGGCCGAAATCTGGCAGTAAACCAGGCGGGGGAACTGTTGGTGCAGGGTCCCGTAGTCGAGGCCGAATCTCTCCAGGACCCGGGGCCGGAGGTTGGTTATAAAGACGTCGGCGTCGGCCAGCAGTCTGAGCAGGATCTGCCGCCCGGCCTCCGTCTGTAGGTTGAGGGCAACACTGCGCTTGCCCCGGTTGTCCAGCTCAAACTGGGGCACCACCGGGGCGGCCTGCCCGACCGTCCAGGCAAAGTATGCCCGAAACGGGTCCCCATCCGGGGGCTCGATTTTTATTACGTCGGCGCCCCAATCGGCCAGAAGGGTGGCCGCCGCCGGGGCGGCCACCCAGAAGCCCATCTCGACGACCTTGATGCCGGCAAGGGGTCCGTCCACGGGGTCCTCCGGTCCTGACGGAAGAATTTCTTACCCGAAAGTTAGCCGACCGGGACTGCCCCCGTCAAGGCCCGGCCATCGATTTAAAATCTTTAAGCCGAGCCGGCCTCCCGGCTGAGGCCCGAAGTCCGTTTCAAGGAGGGCGCCGTGACCGTTCCAACCGCCGATGTGGTCGTTGTTGGGGGCGGGGTGGTGGGGACCAGCACCGCCTTCCACCTGGCCCGCCTGGGGGCGGGCAGGGTCATCCTCTGCGAGCGGAGGTTTCTGGCCGCCGGCGCCTCGGGTAAGTCGGGGGCCCTGGTCCGAATGCACTACACCAACGAGCCCGAAGCCAGGCTTGCCCGCTTCAGCCTCGATTATTTTAAAAACTGGGCCGACCTGGTCGGGGCCGGCGACTGCGGTTTTATGCCCGTGGGGATGCTCAGGCTGGTGGTCCCCGAGAGGGAGGCCGAACTTCGGGCCAACGTGGAGATGCTCAGGCGGCTCGGGGTGAACACCCGAGTTATCGGGCCCGAAGAGCTTCTGGAACTGGCCCCCGACTGGCCCTTTGAAGACATCACGGCCGCCGCCTACGAGCCCGAATCCGGCTTTGCCGACCCGGTGGCCACCACCTACGGCTTCGCCGAGGCCGCCCGCCACCTCGGAACGGCGATTTTTACCGAAACTGAGGTTCAGGATGTCCTTGTGGAGGCCGGTCAGGCCCGAGGTGTTGTGACCTCCCGGGGCCGTATCCCCGCCGGGGCGGTGGTGGTTGCGGGCGGGGCCTGGGCGGTGGGCCTGCTGGGGCGGCTGGGTGTTGGGGTAACGCTTTACCCGATGCGGGTTCAGGTGGCCGTCTTCCGGCGGCCGCCGGGGCCGCGGGCCCTCCATCCGGTGTGCATCGACGGTCCCAATGAGATGTGGCTTCGGCCCGAGGGACCGGGCTGGACTTCGACGCTGGTGGGTGTCGGCCAGCGGGAGCCCCTGGCCGACGCCGACGGCCTGGCCGAGGGGGTGGATGCCGACTACGTCCGGGCCGCCCGGGAGCGGGCATCCCGGCGGATTCCGGCCCTTGAGGCGGCCCCGATGCGGGGCGGCTGGGCCGGGGCGATAACGTACACCCCCGACGGCAAGCCCATCATCGACCGCCACCCCGAGGTGGAGGGCTTATATTTCTTTGCCGGCGACTGCGGTACCAGCTTTAAGACCTCCCCGGCGGTGGGATTGGGGCTGGCGGAGTGGGTGGTAAAGGGCCGACCGGAGACGGTGGACCTTCGGCCCTTCCGGGCCAGCCGGTTTGCCGAAGGAAAGCCCATCGTCGGCGAACACGAATACGGCGACCGGGACTACGACTACGCCCGCCTGAAGGTCATCCTGGGCTAATCTCGGTCCACGGGGCGGCCCATGGTCCCCGGTTGGTTCCCCGTCGACAAAATTTGATGACACACTTGCGGTCGCAATATACTCGGGCGACAAGGATGTTCCCGATTCTGGAGTGGGGAGGTAGCTAATGAGCCTGGAGCTGAGCCGGAGGCAGTTTCTCGGGGCGGCCCTGGCCGGGTCAGCCCTGCTGCTTGGGGGAGGCTGTGCCCCCGCGCCCCAGCCGACCGGGGCACCGGCCCAACCCACCGAGAGGTTCCCCACCCGCCCGGTTACCCTGATTTGCCCCTGGGCGGCCGGGGGCGGGACCGACCGGGTTGCCCGGATGGTGGCCTCGCTTCTTGAGAAAGATTTCGGCCAGCCCGTCAACGTGGTGAACCGGACCGGGGGCGGCGGGGCCGTCGGTCACACGGCGGGGGCAACCGCCGACCCGGACGGATACACCTTCACCATAGTAACCGTTGAGATCACCATGATGCACTGGATGGGCCTGGCCCAGGTGGGTCCCAAGGACTTCGCCCCGATCGCCCAGGTCAACTTCGACCCCGCGGCGGTGCAGGTCCGGGCCGACGCCAAGTGGAACACGGTCCGGGAGTTGCTCGACGACGTTAAAGCCAATCCAGGCCGGTACAAGGCCTCGGGGACCGGGAAAGGCGGAATCTGGGACGTGCCCGGGCCGGGATGCTGAAGGCCGCCGGCCTGCCCGTTGACGCTGTACCCTGGGTCCCCTCTGAGGGGGCCGCACCAGCCCTCCAAGAGCTTGTCGCCGGGGGCGTGGACATCGTAACCGCAACCCTCCCGGAGGGCGCATCCCTTATATCCGCCGGCCGGGTAAAGCCCCTGGCAATTATGGCCGAACGGCGAGACCCGCTCTTTCCTAACGTCCCCACCCTGAAAGAAGTGGACATTGACTGGGTAATGGGCGCCTGGCGGGGGTTCGCCTTGCCCAAGGCGGCCAAGCCTGAGATAGTCGCATTCTACGAGAAGGCCATCCAGAAAGTTTATGAGTCGGCTGAATTTAAGGACTTTATGCAAAAGAATGGCTTCGGGATGGTCTGGCGCAACTCAAAAGAATTCGCCACCTTTATGGAACAGCAGGACCAGACCATGGGCCAGCTGATGAAGGACCTTGGTCTCGCCAAATAAGAGCCGGATATCCCTGCCCGATGTCCTTCTTGGGGCCGCCGTCGTCGGCCTGGCGGCCTTTGTTTACAAGTACCCTGAGTTTTCCGTCCCTGCCAGACGGCACCCCGGGTCCAGCCCTTTTCCCGCAAATCTTGTCGGGACTAATGCTCCTTTTCGGGGGGCTCCAGCTCATTCGGGGTTTTCGCAAGCCCGAAAGCTCTGCCCTTCGCTACGAGCCCAGGGCGCTACTTAAGGGGACTTTGGTGCTGATAAGCATAGCGCTTTACATTCTGGTTCTTCCCCGAATCGGGTTCTTTATAACGTCTTTTTTACTGTTGCTAGGCCTGATGCTACTTCTCGGGGTTCGGCCGGTCGTTGCGGCCGCGGCCGCCCTGGCCGTGGCCTGGGGCTCAGCCCTCCTTTTCGGCTGGGTTCTCCGGGTCCCCCTTCCCCCCGGTCCCCTGGGCTGGTGAGATGGACGACCCGCTGGTCCGCGTCCTCGCCCACCTGACCCAGCCCCACATCATCGTAACCATCGTGGGCGGGGCCGCCCTCGGCCTGTTCTTCGGGGCGATCCCAGGTCTGACGGCCACTATGGCGGTTGCGTTGCTTCTACCCTTCACCCTTTACATGGACCCCGTTCAGGCCATGGTCGCCATCATAACCGTTTCGGCAATGGCAATTTTTGCCGGCGACATCCCGGCGGCCCTGGTGAGGATCCCCGGAACCCCGGCCTCGGCCCCCTACACCGAGGAGTCCTACCGGATGACCCAGGAAGGTCGGGGTGAGCTGGTCCTGGGGGTCGATGTGGTGTGCTCGGCCCTGGGCGGCCTGATGGGCGCCAGCGCCCTGATGGTGGCGGCCCCGCTCCTGGCCGAGTTCGCCCTTCAGTTTACCTCGGTCGAGTATTTCTGGCTTGCCGCCCTCGGCCTTTCGGCCACGGCTATGATCGCCAGCCGCCGGCCGGTTAAAGCCGCCATCGCCGTGCTGCTTGGTCTCCTCCTCTCCACGGTGGGCCTCGACATCACCCTCGGCTACCCACGGTTCACCTTCGGGCAGGTGGAACTGCTCAACGGCATCAACTTTATACCGGCCATGGTCGGCCTCTTCGGCATATCTGCAGTGCTCCGCAACGTGCTGGAGGGAAAGTTACACCTTCAGGTGCTGACGGTGAAAGCCGAAGGTATCTTCCGGGAAGTGCCGAAGACCCTCCGGCGCTACCGGGCGAACCTGGGGAGGTCGGGCATTATCGGGATACTTGTCGGGGTTCTGCCTGGGGCTGGGGCCGACATCGCGGCCTGGTTGGCCTATGCCGTCTCGTACCGTTTTTCCAAAGAAAAGGACCGCTACGGCAAGGGGCACATCGAACCGGTCATCGACGCCGGGACCGCCAACAATGCCTGCCTTGGGGGCGACTGGGTTCCGGCCCTCGTTTTCGGCATTCCTGGCGACCCGATAACGGCCATCGTTGTCGGAGTGCTTTTTATTAAGGGCATCCGGCCGGGACCCGAAGTTTTTCACCAGTCGCTGGAATGGCTATACGCGATCTATTTGGCCATTATCATGGCTAACCTATTGATGATACCCTTTGGGTATCTGGCCATCAAAGGTGCTAGCTATATACTGCACGTGCCTCGCGACATTTTGCTTCCGTCTATAGTTCTTTTCTGTATAGTAGGTTCTTATGCGATAAATAACTCGTTTTTTGACATTGGGGTGATGCTGGCCATGGGATACTCGGCTACCTGCTCGAGGTTGCCGGGGTTCCCATCGCCCCGGTGGTACTCGGGCTGGTACTCGGCCCTATTCTGGAAAAGAATTTTATGTTCAGCATGATTAAGACGAACTGGGATTTCAGCCTCTTCTTCGGCCGGCCGGCGGCGGCCGTTTTAGGGGCCATAACTATCGCGGTCTGGTTAATGCCCCTCTGGACCTGGGCTGTCCGGCGGGTCCAGAGCCGGCGGGCAGGTCGGGCCTCGGCCTGAGCCCGGCCGACTTTTAGCCTGGGAAACCAGGGCGGCCGGACGGGTACGAAAGTACTTTTGCGGGCGGCCGCCAGGGGGTTAATATCCGGTTAGGAGCGGCCGGCCGGCGGGGATGCACCTCCGGTGCCGCCGGCGGACGCCGAAGGGAAGGTGAGCTGAGATGTTAGCGGCACGGCGCAGGAGCGGCTATATCATGATCGCCCTGGGCGTTTTCCTCGGCGTCCTGGGCTTTTTCGTCACCTTCGTCTTTGCCCTCCGGGCCACGACCCGACCGACCGATATCCCCATGCAGTCGGTGGTGGTCGCCGCCACCGACATCCCGGAGCGGACCGTGGTTCAGCCCAACCAGGTCCGGGTCATCGACCTCCCGGCCGACCGCGTCCCCCCCACCGCCGCCGCGTCCCCGGCCGAAGTCGTCGGCAAGTTCACCCTGGGCCGGCTTTACGCCGGCCAGCTGGTCGTCCGAGAAGGCCTGGCCGACACCGGCGGCAGCGCCGGCCTCGCCTTCGCCATACCCCCCGGTAAGGTCCTGGTCACCGTAAACTTCGCCTCGGCCGCCAATACTGTCACCAGCGGCGCCGTCCGTCCCGGCGACCGGGTGGACATTATCGTCTACACCGACGGGGCCAACGGCAAGCAGGCCGCGGCGACGTTTCGGAATCTGGAGGTGTTCTCGGTGGGGGGCCGGACCGGCTCCGTGAGCGGGCCGGCGGTCCAGACCCAGAGCCCCCAGCCGGCCACCGTCCTCCAGTTTGTGGTATCCCCCCAGGAGGCCTTGGAGCTTAAGTTCCTGGAAGGGCTGGGGGCCGACCTGGTCCTGCGGGCGGCCGGCGACCCGGCCACCCCGCCCCTGCAGGTGGTGGACATGGATTATATGGCGGCCAAGTACGGTCTTGAACGGCCGCGCCGGTAACCCCGGCCCGGCCGGAAGGTGGTGACGGCGATGCCCTTGCTTAACCGGATTCAGCCCCCCGGGGGCGACGGCCTCCGGCCGGACACAGCGTCCGGGCGAATTACCCGGCCCCCAACCCGACGGCTTGCCGACGGCCCCACCGCCCACGAACAGTACCGGGAATTGCGGCGCCACCTCCAGAGCCGGATCATCCAGGACCTGGACCCCAACGTGAACGTGGGGCAGGACGACCGGCTCCGGCAGGAGATCCGCCGCCTCTTCGACCGGTACCTGGCCGAAGAGCCGGTGGCCCTCCCCCGGGACGTTCGGGAGCGGCTCTTCGAGGAGGTGGTGGCCGAGATCGTCGGCTTCGGGCCGTTAGAGCCCCTGCTGGCCGACGAGTCGATTACCGAGATTCTGGTCAACGGCCCCAACCAAGTCTACATCGAGCGGGGCGGCAAGCTCATAAAAACCTCCGTGCGCTTCGACGACGACGACCACGTCCGCCGCATCATCGACCGGATTATAAGCCCCATCGGCCGCCGCTGTGACGAGTCGTCCCCCATGGTCGATGCCAGGCTCCCCGACGGGTCCCGCTTTAACGCCGTTATCCCGCCCATATCCCTGGTGGGCCCGTGCATGAGCATCCGGAAGTTCCCCAGGCGGCGGCTCACCATGGAGGACCTCATCAAGTTCGGCACCCTCACCCCACAGATCGCCGAGTTTCTGCGGGCGTGCGTCCTGGCCCGGCTCAACATCATCGTGGCCGGGGGCACCGGCTCGGGCAAAACCACCCTCCTTAATATCCTCTCGTCCTTCATCCCCGAGGACGAGCGGATCATCACCATTGAGGATGCGGCCGAGCTCAAACTCCACCAGGAGCACGTGGTCACCCTCGAGACCCGCAAGCCGAACATTGAGGGCAAGGGGGCCATCACCATCCGGGACCTGGTCATCAACGCCCTGCGGATGCGCCCCGACCGGATCGTGGTGGGCGAATGCCGGGGGGCCGAGGCCCTCGACATGCTCCAGGCGATGAACACCGGCCACGACGGGTCCCTCACAACCCTCCACGCCAACTCCCCCCGGGACGCCCTGGCCCGCCTGGAAACGATGGTGATGATGGCCGGATTGGAGCTCCCCTTAAAGGCGGTCCGGGACCAGATCGCCTCGGCCATCGACTTAATCATCTTCGTCGAGCGGATGCGGGACGGCTCCCGCAAGGTCACCTACGTGACCGAGGTGCAGGGGCTGGAGGGGGATACCATCGTCCTGCAGGATATTTTCGTCTTCGAACAGCTGGGCATCGACGAAAACGGCCGGGTCGTGGGCCGGCAGAAGCCGGTGGGCATCCGACCCAAGTTCATCGACCGCATCGAAAACGCCGGCATTCACCTGCCCCCCGAGGTCTTCGGGGTCGACCGCCTCAGGCCCTGGTAATGGTCTGGCTGGCCGCCTTAATCGCCCTGGTCGTCGGCTTCGGGTTTTTCCTGGTCATCTACGGGGTGAACCACCTGCTCGCCCCCGACGACGAGGTCCTCGGCCGGCTCCGCCGGTTTGCGCCCGCCCCGGCCCCACCGGCGGCCGAATCCCCGGGCGAAACCGGTTTCACCGGCCGGGTGAACCGGGCCATCGAGGGGCAGGGGTTTGCCCAGCGGCTCGCCCGGGACCTGGCCCGGGCCGACATCAAGATGACCCCGGGGGAGTTTTTAATCCTCCAGTTTCTGGCCGCCGCTTCGGGGGGTCTGGCCGGGTATTTCCTCGGCGGGGAGAATCTGCTCCTCGGCCTGGTCGGCCTGGCCGCCGGCGGCTTCGGCCCCCGCCTCTGGCTCAACCGCCGGATGGCCGTCCGGCTGGGGGCCTTCAACAGTCAGCTTCCCGGTACCATCGACCTTTTGGCCAACTCCTTAAGGGCGGGCTACAGCCTCCTCCAGGCAATGGAGACGGTATCCCGGGAGGCCCCGGAGCCCACCGCCACGGAGTTCCGCCGGGTCGTCCGGGAGGTGGGGCTGGGCCTCTCCCCCGAAGAGGCCCTGGACCACCTGGTCCGGCGGATGCAGAGCGACGACCTGGAGCTTATGGTGACCGCTATAAACATCCAGCATGAGGTGGGCGGAAATCTGGCGCAGATTCTGGAGAGCATCGCCCACACCATCCGGGAGCGGGTGCGAATAAAAGGGGAAATCGCCACCCTCACCGCCCAGCAGGTAATCTCCGGCTACATCATATCGGCCCTGCCCATTCTGCTCAGCCTGGTGCTTTACTTGATAAACCGCGAGTACATGATGGGGATGTTTGAGGGCGTATTCATCTGCATTCCCATAGTGGGGGTGGCCATGATCCTGGTGGCCTTTTTGATCATCCGCCGGATAACGGCCATCGAGGTTTAAAAGTGCCGGAGGTCGCCTTTCTTTCGGCCATAATGGTGGGAATGGGGGTGAGCCTGCTCTGGTTCGGCCTCTCAATGCCCCGCCAGCGGGAGAGCGTAGCCGCCCGCCTCACCGACTACACCGTCCGGCCCCGAACCCTGGAGGAGCTTGAGCTCGCCCAGCCCTTTGTCGACCGGGCCATCCGGCCCATCCTCCGGGCCGTGGCCCGGTTTATGCTGGCCCGCACCCCCCAGAATACCCTGGAACAATACCGGCTGCGCCTCCAGTACGCCGGCAATCCCCTGGCTTTAAACGACTTCCTGGGACTTAAAGGCTTTGGGGCCCTCCTCCTCGGGCTGGGCGGGGGACTGCTCATGCTCCTGGGCCGGCAGCCCCCCCTCTACGTCATCCTCACCTTTACGGCCGGGGCCATCGTCGGCTTTGTCTTCCCGGACCTGTGGGTTCGGCAGCGGGTCGACTCCCGCCGCCGCCAGATCGAGCGGGCCCTGCCCGATGTCTTAGACCTCCTCACGGTGAGTGTCGAGGCCGGCCTCGGTTTCGAGGGGGCCATGCAGAAAGTAATCGGCAAGTGGCAGAACCCCCTCACCGAGGAGTTCGCCCGGGTCCTGGCCGAAAGCCGGATCGGCCGCCACCGGCGGGAGGCCCTTCGGGATATGGCCGCCCGCTGCAACGTCCCGGACCTCACCAGCTTCGTGGCGGCGGTGATTCAGGCCGACCAGCTCGGGGTGCCCATCGCCCGCATCCTCCGGGTTCAGAGCGAGCAGATGCGCCAGCGCCGCCGGCAGCGGGCCGAAAAGCTCGCCCGGGAAGCCCCCATCAAGATGACCATCGTCATGGTCTTATTTATCCTGCCGGTCATGTGGCTGGTAATTCTGGGGCCGATGGTCCCCCGGCTCTTTAGAATGCTGGGAATCATGGTCTAAAAGGGCCCCGAGTTCGGCGGCCAGGACCTTAAGAAACAGGGTCCCGTAGGCCCCCGGGGGCAGCCTGAACCGGACCACCGCCCGGTCGGCGGACCCGGAATCGGCCGGAAATTCCAGGTCCACCCCATCGGGTCGGACCCAGATGGCCCGCCGGGTGGGGGGCGGGCGGTCGGGCAGCCGACCCCGGGCCCCGAAGGCCCCCAGGTCAACCCCCTCGGCCTCGAGGACCGCGGCCACAATCCGGTCCCAGGGCGGCCGGTAGTCGGCCCTGGGGTGGGGCAGGGGTAGCTCCGTGGAAAGCCAGGCTTCCCGGGCCTCGGCCGGGACGCCCAGCGGGCGGCCGGCAACCAAAACGGTAAGTTTAACCGGCCCGACCTCTTCGAAAAAGCGGGCCAGGGCCAGGTTCCAGACCCAGCTGCGGTAGGCGTCGACGGCCAGCATCAGCAGGCGGGCGGGGATAAGCCGGACGGCCCGGCGAAAGTCGGAAGGGTGGTCCCGCAGGAAGGTGAGAATGCTCCGGAAGTTGGTTCGGGCCGGCGCCAGCCCGAAGAGCCGGTCCCATTCCCCCCAGCTTCGGGCGGCCTCGGCTTTAAAGGCCCGAACCCGGGGCGGGTCCCCAGCCCAGGGGGCGGCCAGGTAGAGTCTGAGGACGGTTTCGTCGTCCTCCCTTAAAACGGCCCGCCCGAAGGGGCCGTAGCCTTCCACCAGGGAGCCGAACCGCTGGTCGTCGAAATAGTTGGGAAAGCCCGTAACTTCCAATCGGCGGAGGGCCTCGGGGAGGGCCCGGACCTCGGCCGGGGAAAGCTCCCCCAGAAGCACCCGAAAACGGTTTCCCCGAAGGCTTTTGGGGTCCGGGGGCCGGCGGGCAAACCCCACCCGCTCGGCCACAAAGCCCCGGCCCACAATCTTCGGCGGTCCGCCACCCCGCACCCCAATCCACTGGACCGTCCGGGCAAAGGCGTCTTTAAGGGCCGGAAAGATAACGTCGGCCTGGGGTTTCCCCAGCCGGCGGGCCATTTCGGCCCGGACCGAAAGGGAATCTCGGCCCGTCTTCTCAAGGCGGTAAATGGCGTACGGCCCCGCCGGGGCCAGCTCGACCTCCGCCTCCTCTTCGACGACGAAGTCTTCCGGGACGGCCTTCCAGCGCATTACCCGGCCGGGCCCGGGCCGGCCATAACCGTCCGGGCCGGGGGGCGCTCGTGCTGTTCGACCTCCACCACCTCGAGGTAAAGCCGTTCGGGGTCGTAGTGGGGCAGCTTAAGGCTGGGGCTCAGACCGGCCAGGACCTCCAGCCGCCGGCGGCTCTCCAGGCGGCGCAACAGTCCCTGCAGGACGGCAAAGGCCACCCGGGCCGGGGCCGCCCGCCGGGGGTGTTCGACCTTTTCTTCCAGGTCCACCTGGGCGACCCGGTCGAGGCCGTGGCGGCCGTAAATGTCGATGAGCAACCCCAGTTCCGCGGCCGGGCCGGTCAGAAAAGGCACTTCAAGCAGGGCCTCCCTCCGGCCGGCGTGCTCGGCGCTGAGGGGGAGAATAAACCCGGAAAGCTCCGGCAGCAGCATGTTGATGGCCGGCCGGACCAGCACTTCGGTCACCGGGTCGGCATCGGACCAGCCGTCCGGGTCGGGTTCGAGCCCCCCGGGGAGCCGCCAGTAACCCTTAACGTAAACCAGCCGGGGCTCCCGGAGGAGGGGACCCACCAGGCCGTAGACGAACTTGGGGTGGGGGTTCTTTATTCCGGCATCAACCCAGACGACGATATCCCCCCGGGCCACAAAAAGGCTCTTCCAGAGGGCCTCCCCCCGGCCGGGGAAGCTTCCCAGCTCCGGCCGAATCTCCCGGTCCAGGTAAACCTCCGCCCCGTGGGCCCGGGCGATTTCGGCCGTCCCGTCGGTGGACCCGCTGTCCACCACCAGGATCTCATCCAGGAGGGGCGCCTCCTCTTGAAGATACTCCCGGAAGGTGCGGACGACGGCCCCGATACTTTCGGCCTCGTTGAGGGCCGGGAGCACCAGGCTGATGGTGAGGCCCTGCTGGCGCTTAAGGCGGACCAGGTCGGCCAGGTCGGAGAACTCCCGGGCGTGGAAGGTATTCTCGGCGAACCACTGCTCCACCAGGAGGGTCGGGGGCTCCCGCAACTCCCGAAAGTGGACCTGGAGGGACTGGCGGGTTCGGATGATAATGGTGGGGATTTCCACCCGGCGGGCGATGCGCTCGGGGATCGCCCCGAGGGGTTCCTCGGCCACCTCGCCGGCCTCGGCGGTAGCCCCCAGGACCAGCAGGTCGTAGTTGCGGGCCTCGGCGACGATGGCCGCCTCCGGGTCTTCGGCCTGGACGGTGACCACCGAAAAGCGGGGGCGGCGTTCGGCCAGCCGGGCCACCCCGGCAAAGACATGCTCGGCCCGGGCCCGCTCCTGGAGGCTCTGGCCCCGGGGGCGGACATTCAGCACCGTAACCTGCAGGTCCAGGGCCTCGGCCAGGGCCGCCGCCCAGCGGAAGGCCAGCTCGGCCTGGGGGCCGCCCCGGACGGCCAGCAACAGCCGCCTCAAGGGTCGGCCCGGCAGGGCCCCCCGTACGATGGCCAGGTCGGCCGGGGGCTCCCGAACCACGGCCGCCAGGGTGGTGCCGAAGACCTCCCCGGCCCAGCCCAGCACCACCAGGTCGACCTGCTCCTGGAGGGCAACCCGCCGGATCCCCTGCCAGGCCCGGCGGGAGACCCGAACGGTACTCCGGACCTCCACCTGCCCGGCGTCCGGAATCTCGGCGCAGACCGCCTGCAGCCGCCGGCGCAGCGCCCGGGCCCGGGCGGCCGCCTGGGAATAGGTCTGGCTGTCGGGCACCTCCACCACCCCGAGGGCGATGACCCGGCCGGCCCGGCCGCCCAAAAGGGCGGTGGCCAGCCGAAGCAACGGCTCGGCCTCATCGGGGCGGGCCACGGGCACGAGGACGCGGGTGGGCCGGTCGGCCATCTCGGTATTAAACTACCAGATCCGACCCGGGGCGGGCTCAGCCCGCCCGCTCCACCCCCAGCCGAACCAGCCGCCCGTTCAGCCGGACCTCCACCCCCCGGGCCGAAGCCGGAACCGGCCCTTTAAGGAGCCGGACCGCCAGGGTCTCGGCGGCAATGTAGTCGCCGTGGCTTTCAAAGACGGCCTCAACCTCCGGGTCGCCCTCGTAGTAGACGACAACCCGGTCGGAGAGCTCGAATCCCGCCTCCTTGCGGAGGGTCTGGATCCGCCGGACCAGCTCCCGGGCCAGGCCCTCGGCCGCCAGGTCCGGGGTCACCTCAGTGCTGATGCCGACCAGGTAGCCGCCTTCTTCGACGGCCGCGTACCCGGCCTTGGGAACCACCTCCACGGCCAGCTCCTCGGCCGAGACCTCAAGTCCGTCCAGGACCACCCGTCCGGCGGTTCTAAGCTCCGTTACCACCTGCCGGGGGTCCCGGCCGGCCAGGGCCCGGGTGAGCCGGGGAAGCTCGGCCCCGAGGCGGGGTCCCAGGACGTCGAACCGGGGCTTTACCCGGTATTCCACCAGGGCCGCCTCATCCTCAACCAGCGCCAGCTCCTTGGCATTAAGCTCCTCCAGCAGGTGGTCCGCCAGCCGACGGACCAGCCGGACCTCTTCGGGAGAGCGAACCTTGACGAAAAGCCGACTCACCGGCTGCCGCACCTTAAGCCGGGCCTGGTCCCGGGCCGCCCGGCCCAGACTGGCCAGGCGCATGGTCAGGTCCACTGCCGCCATCAGCTCCCGGTCCACCCGGCTCAGGTCCGCCTCGGGCCAGTCGGTCAGGTGCACGCTCAGGCGGGCGCCGGGGTCCACGCCCCGGACCAGGTTCTGGTAGATGGCTTCGGCCAAGAAGGGCGTGAAGGGCGCCAGGAGCTGGGCTAAGCTGGTAAGCACGGTGTAGAGGGTCCAGTGGGCCGCCCGCTTGTCGGCGTCCTGCTCCGACTTCCAGAAGCGGCGCCGGTTGCGGCGCACGTACCAGTTGGAGAGCTTATCGACAAAGGCCTCGATGGCCCGGCCGGCATCGGTGGGATTGTAGGCCTCCAGCTCATCGGTTACCGTCTTTACCAGCAGGTTAAGCTCCGAAAGGACCCAGCGGTCCAGCTCGGAAAGGTCGGCGTCGGCCGGCCGGGGGGTTGTGGTCGGGTCGAAGCCGTCCAGGGTTGCGTAGGTGACGAAGAAGGCGTAAGTGTTCCAGAGGGTCAAGAAAAAGCGGCGGATCCCCTCCTCGATCTGCTTAGGGTCGAAGCGCCGGGCGTTGCCGGGGGCGGTGGCGGTGAAAAGATACCAGCGCAGCGGGTCGGCCCCGTAGGCCCCGATGACGTCCCAGGGGTCGACCACGTTCCCCCGGGATTTGCTCATCTTCTCCCCCTTGGCATCCAGCACCAGCCCGAGGCAGATCACGTTGCGGTAAGCGATACTGTCAAAGAGCATAGTGGCCAGGGCGTGGAGGCTGTAGAACCACCCCCGGGTCTGGTCCACCGCCTCGCAGATATAGTCGGCCGGGAACCGCTGGCGGAAGACCTCCTGATTCTCGAAGGGGTAATGCCACTGGGCAAAGGGCATCGCCCCCGAGTCAAACCAGACGTCCATCACCTCGGGCACCCGCCGCATAACCCCGCCGCACCGGGGACACCCGAAGGTGACCCCGTCCACGTAGGGCCGATGCAGGTCCAGCTCCCGCAGGTCCCGGCCGGCCCGGGCCGAAAGCTCGGCCACGCTCCCGATGCACTCCCGGTGGCCGCAGCCCTCGCAGACCCAGATGGGGATGGGGGTGCCCCAGTACCGCTCCCGGGAGATGGCCCAGTCCACATTGTTCCGGAGCCAGTCGCCAAACCGGCCGTGCTTGATGTGTTCGGGTACCCAGTTTATCTGCTCGTTAAGTTCAACCATCCGGTCCTTAAAGGCCGTGGTCCGGAAGTACCAGGAGGTCTTGGCGTAGTAAAGGAGGGGCGTTTCGCACCGCCAGCAGAAGGGGTAGGTGTGAACATAGCGCTCGCTCCGGTAAACCAGCCCCCGCTCCACCAGGTCCCGGATGATGAGGGGGTCGGCGTCCTTGACGAACAGTCCGGCAAAGCTTAAGGGCAGGTCCGGGCGGACCCGGCCCTGCAGGTCGACGGTGTGGACGACGGGCAGGTTTTCCCGCCGGCCGAGCTCCAGGTCATCCTCGCCGTAGGCCGGGGCGATGTGGACCACCCCGGTGCCCTCTTCCAGGGAGACGAAGTCGGCGGCCACCACCCGGTGGGCCGGCCGGTCCAGGGGGACCGGCCGGTAAAGGGGTTCATAGGTTACCCCGACCAGCTCCCGGCCCTTAACCACCGCCAGCTCCCGGTAAGGCCCGGTGAGGGACTTCCCCAGGAGGGCCCTGGCCAGCACCAGCCGCTCCCCCGACTCCGTCTCCACCAGGGCGTAGTCGGCGCCGGGGTTCACGGCCAGGGCCATGTTGGCCGGCAAGGTCCAGGGGGTCGTCGTCCAGGCCAGGATAAATACGGGCCGGTCGGCGAAGGGCTTAAGAACGGGCGGCAGCGAATCGGCCGCCACCGGGAATTTCACCCAGAGGGAGGGGTCGTCGGCGGCGTCGTAGCCCAGGGCCACCTCGTGGCTACTCAGGGAGGTTACACACCGGGGGCAGTGGGGGGTGACCTTGTAGTCCTGGTAGACCACGCCCCGGTCCCAAAGCTGCTTTATGGCCCACCAGCACGATTCAATGTAACGATTTTCAAAAGTGATATAAGCATTTTTCATATCGATCCAGAAGGCGATGCGCTCGGTGAGCTCCTCCCACTCCCGGACGTAGCGCATCACGCTTTCCCGGCAGCGGGCGTTGAACCTGTCGATTCCGTAGGCTTCGATTTCGGGCTTGGTGCTTATGCCCAGCTCCTTTTCGACCTCCAGCTCCACGGGCAGGCCGTGGGTATCCCAGCCGCCGATGCGGGGGGTATAGTAGCCCCGCATCGTCTTAAACCGGGGCATTATGTCCTTAAAAACCCGGGCCAGGACGTGGTGGATACCCGGCAGGCCGTTGGCCGTGGGGGGACCTTCGTACAAGATATAGGTGGGGCCCCCGGCCCGGAGCTCAAGGCTGCGCTCAAAGACCCGCTCCCGCTTCCAAAAGTCTAAAATCTGCTCTTCTAAAGCCGGAAAACTAACCTTGGAATCAACCCGCTGAAAGCCCATCGGCTTAACCCCCTTTCAGTCCACCAGAACGATCTCCAGCCGCCGGTTAAACCGGCCCTTGTTTTCGGTGCGCACGATTTTTATGCCCTTCACCTCGGCGGTGTTGCGGACGTGGGTGCCACCGTCGGCTTGCAAATCTAATCCTTTTATGTCAACTATCCGGACCTCTTGGACGTGTTCGGGGATGAGGTTTACCCGGGTTCGGATGAGGTCTAAATTTTTGAGGGCCTCGTCCCGGGGCAGGAAGTAGACCTCCACGGGGAGGGCCCGGGCCACGGCCTCGTTGCACTTGAGCTCGATAAGTTTTACCCGTTCCGGGTTCAGGTCTTCGAGGGTGAAATCCATTCGGGCCCGGTCCGGGTACATCTGGGTGCCGGTGACGGTGGCCCCGAACTCGCGGTAAATCACCCCGCACAGGATGTGGAGGGCGGTATGGGTGCGCATAAGCCGGTAGCGCCGTTCCCAGTCAATCACCCCCCGGACCCGGCTTCCCTCGGCCGGGGGCGGGGACTCGCCCCCCAGGTAATGGACCACCTCGTCCGGCCGGTTTCCCAGCCGGACCACCTCCCAGGTGCGGGCGCCGTCGGAGAGAAAGCCCCGGTCGGGCGGCTGGCCCCCACCCCCGGGGTAGAAGGCCGTCCGGTCCAGGACCACCCCGCCTTCCGGCTCCACCCGAAGGATGGTGGCGTCGAATTCCCGCAGGTAAGCGTCCGTCAGGTAAAGCCGCTCGGTCAGGGCCCCTCACCTCCCACACAAAAGGCCCCGCCCCAAAGGGGCGGAGCCGAAGCTTCCGCGGTACCACCCTTTTTGGTCCGCCCGGGATTGGGCGGACCCCCTCAGTGGGGTGCCATCACACCCCCGTGCCGGTAACGGGGCACGACCCCGGCCAAGCCTACTGGCGCCCGCAACGGGCACGTTCGGTTGGCGGCTCGGGAGGGATTTTCGGGAAGCTCACCGCACCCGGCTCCCACCGGCCCCGGGCTCGCTCGGCGGCTACCCTTCCCTACTCGTCTCCGTCGTCGCCTTTACCCAGGATAAGCTAACACACCCCGTAATACTATGTCAAGCCGCGGCGGGGTTCCGGGCCGGGCCGAGCCAGGGTCGGACGGCCGCGCGCCCTGTGAGGGCCCGGTCCCCACCGACCCCCAGCGGCCCTTTAACGGCGGTGGGCGGAACACCCGGGAGCCTTCGGGCCGGCGGTCCCGCCAAGCAAGCCTCGGGGGCTAAACCCTCAGCCTGGGGTCCAGGGCGTCCCGAAGGGCGTCCCCCAGCAGGTTAAAGGCAAAAACCGCCAGGCTGATGGCCATCCCCGGGGCCAGGGCCAGCCAGGGCGCCCGCTCGGCAAACTGGGTAGCCGCCCCCCGCAGCATCAGCCCCCAGGCCGGGGTCGGCTCGGCAACCCCGAGGCCCAGAAAGCTGAGGGACGCCTCCAGCAGGATCGCCTGGCCCAGGAAGGCCGTAAGCATCACCAGGTACGGGGCCGCCACGTTGGGCATGAGGTGAAAGAGAATGATCCGGGCGTCGGAGGCCCCGAGGGCCCGGGCGGCCTCCACAAAGGGCATCTCCCGCAGGGCCAGGGCGCTGGCCCGGATAACCCGGCTTACCCGCGGAATCATCGGGATGGTGATGGCGACGATAACGTTTAAGGTCCCCGTGCCCAGGGCGGCCACCATCGCCAGGGCCAGAATGATCAGGGGGAACGCCAGGATAATATCCGTAACCCGCTGGATGACGTCATCCACCCAGCCCCCGAAGTGGGCGCTTATCACCCCCAGCAAAGCCCCCAGGGTTGCCCCCACAAAGGAGCTGGTAAAAGCCACCAAGAGGGCCGTTCGGGAGCCGAAAATTATCCGGCTTAAGACGTCCCGGCCGAAATTATCCGTTCCCAGCGGGTATTCCGGACCGGGCGGCCGGAGCATAACCGCGAAATTGTTGGCGATCGGGTCATGGGGTGCCAGCTGGTCGGCAAAGACCGCCGCCACCGCAAAGACCAGCAACACCACCGCCCCGAAAGCCCCGAGGGGGTAGCGCCGGGCGAACCGGAGGATAACGTTCTGACGGCGGGCCTTCCGGGGAAGGGCCGCCTCCCGGGCCAGTCGGGCCTGCATTCCGGGCATCCTTACCGGTACCGAATCCTCGGGTCGAGCCAACCGTAGCAGATATCCAGAAGGAAATTAACGACGACAAAGACCGCCGCCGAAAGCATGATGAGGGCCTGGGTCATGGTGTAATCCCGGCGGCTGATGGCCTCGACGATGAGCTTTCCCAGGCCGTTCAGGTTAAAGACCTGCTCGGTTACCACCAGCCCCCCAATGAGGAAAGCAAACTCCAGGCCGATGACCGTCACCACCGGCAGGAGGGCGTTGCGGACGCCGTGCCGGACGATGACCAGGTGTTCGGCCAGCCCCTTGGCCCGGGCCGTCCGGATGTAGTCCTCCCGAAGCACCTCCAGCAGGGCCGAGCGCATCATCCGGGTGGATATGGCCGAGTAGCGGTAGCCCACGGCCAGGGCCGGCCAGATGAGCTGGGTCAGGTTGGCCAGGGGGTCCTTCCAGAAGGGGGTAAAGACGACCGGGGGCGACCACCGGAAGAAGATGAGCAAAAACAGGATCATCAAAATCCCCAGCCAGAAGGAAGGCATGGCCAACCCGGCGATGCTGAAGACCCGGACGGCGTAGTCTATCCAGGTGTTCTGCTTGACGGCGGCCAGGGTTCCTAAGGGAATGGCGAGGGCCACCGCGATGATGGTGGCCATTATGGCCAGCTCCAGGGTAAGCTCCAGGCGGATGGCTACCTCGTAGGCCACCGGCTTGCCGGTCCACATGGAAAGCCCCAAGTCGCCCCGGACGAGTCCCCAGAGCCAGCTGACGAACTGTTCGTGGATGGGCTTGTCCAGGCCGTAGCGGGCCCGTTCGGCCTGAAGGACGTCCTCCGAGACGAGGGCGCCGGTGCCGTACCGGAGCATGACGATATCCCCCGGAATCAGCCGGAGCAAAACGAAGGTGATGACGGCCACCCCGAAGAGGGTCGGAAAAACCATCAGGAGCCGGCTTATAAGGTATCTCTGCATCGGCCGTTACTGGGCGAGCCAGACGTCCACCAGGTCCTGATTGATATAGTGGCTCGGGGTGATCTTCCAGCCCTTAACCTTGGCCCAGCGGACAACGATGCGGTTCCACCAGAAGGCCGGCAGCTGGTAGGCCATCTCCCCAACGGCCCGCCGCTCAAACTGCCAGACGATCTGCTTGCGCTTCTCCATGTCCAGCTCCCGGCTCTGCCGGTCGTAAAGCTCGTCCAGGACCGGGTCCCGGTAGCGGGCATAGTTTACCGGGCTCCTTTCGGGGGAGATAAAGCTCAAAAGCTGGAGGTCCGGGTCGTCCATAAAGTCGCAGTTGAAATAAAGCATCGCCTCGAAGTTGCCGGTCCGCAGGTCCTGGGTCCAGGGGCCGGTCTCCAGAAGCTGGTGCTCCACCTGGATGCCGATTTGCCGCCACTGGTCGATGAGAAAGACCCCGAGGGACGGGTAAGGCTCGATGTTGCGGTTTTTGAGC